>Ga0126342_10005602_pt1 | contig 21988 bp, 21 predicted proteins | sample Cyp1metagenome_FD_92528 | JGI IMG/M metagenome (GOLD analysis project Ga0126342, IMG submission 92528) | Coral microbial communities from Lord Howe Island, Old Settlement Bay, Australia - Cyphastrea 1 metagenome | ecosystem: Host-associated > Invertebrates > Cnidaria > Coral ... | reverse complement strand
TTTTTCCACTCCACCTGTCTAAAGTATTGCGCCTGCCACGAAAAAGTGAGGCCAGGTCATACGAAGTGCTGCACCTGTCACGCAAAATCATCTTCCCAAAACTGAAGATCTGATGCTCCAAAACGCAACCCCTCTCAGGAAATCAGCCCCCTGACCTCCGAACAGCTCTGATGAACACTTTTGACTTCGAAATGTGCTTCGCACCACAACGGCGTGCACTTTTTCGACATCACAGCTTCTAAAAGTGGTCCGAACATGGTGTGCTTTGTACATTTTGACTTGGAAACGTGCTTTGCACCACAGCGGCGCGCACTGTTTCATCATCTCAACTTCCAAAAGTGGTCCGAACCTGGTGTGCTTTGTACATTTTGACTGGGAACCGTGCTTCGCGCCACAACGGCGTGCACTTTTTCGACATCACAGCTTCCGAACGTGGTCCGAACATGGTGTGCTTTGTACATTTTGACTTGGAAACGTGCTTCGCGCCACAACGGCGTGCAATTTTTCATCTCTCATCTGGCCAGCTAACTCCGCACCCGCCGCTTTAGCGAGCCTACTTTTCGACCGTCCGGAGCCACAAATCATTGGAAAAACACCGTGTTTCGCGGCTTTCCTACCTTTTCGCGCACCTGGATCTTCTTTCTTCTGAGGCTTTCTCTTTTTTGATCTTCTTTCTTCTTCTCTTCTCTGACTCTTCCCATCTCTGCTTTTAATCTGTCCATATTGTCGGAAGTTTGACTTTTAAACTTCCTTCGATCACTAGTGGTGTTGGTCATACTTGTTGCTGTGTCGTGGCCGAGCCGTAGCAAAGGTGCAGGAGGCCCAATGCACCAACAGGTTCGATGAAGAGCGTATCCGCCGGGCCATTGGTGGTTTCGAAGATGATGTGGACATCACGGTGCCATGGAGTTGCTGTTAACAGATATTAATTTATAGTAAGCCCCGAAACAGCTGGTTTAACGCGATTTGGCTGATTACTTGGGATTGCGATGGACGCTTACTAAAATTAATTAGGATTGGTGATGTTAGTTTTTTTGTAGTTTACGCAAAGTAGTGGATTGGGGATTTTACCATGTAAGTGATTTAGTAGGGTTTTGCAATTCACTTTACGAAGAAATTGAAGAAATACGTTACCAATCTTTCAGGATTGGGTTTTTACATGGTATTACCATTTTTTAAGGGTGGTGCTACATATATTTCATTGTTGTTGTTCAAAAAAGAAATGATCATGGAGATTTAATTAGCCAAGTTGCCCTGAAGGTGACATAAGGTGACCCCACCAACAATAAGATCTAGCCGTGTTTCATTGATGTTTTTTTAAGGCTTTTTGAACCGCCAAAAACAACTAATGAGGGCGTGCTTACCAGTTTAACAACGTGTCCGAAAATGCTGAAACAACAATTTAATTAAATAATTTAATGATGAAAATTGTCAATTTTTAAACAAACATGATGAAAACCCATGTTGAGATGAGGTTTACTTTGGTGAATCCACCAGGAATGTGGATGCTGGGAATGTAACCGTGGGAATGCAACTGTGGGTTTCATGCCATCAGCAAATCCAAGCCTGTTATCAGAAGGCATCACCAGTTGAAATCCCCATGTCTGATGACTAAATCACGTTAAATCCTCAGCTTCTGCTGGTTGATCATATTTTTTCCTGGTTTAAATTTCTTTGATGGTTGAGTAGTGCTCCATGTATGGAAATTGACATCATCCACCCCAACAATGACCCAACGTGTAGGCAGATATGTAAATAATGCCTTGAGTATGTCGGAATGCCATCGTTTTTTCATCAAAGACAAATTCGGGAGGTGCGGGTCTTGATGTTGGCCGGAGCCTACACCCCCAGTTTGCGACGGGCCTATGATGCGGGCGAAGATATACGAGGAGCTGGCATTCTGAATCTCAAATGGAAGGTGCGGGAAACAAGGTTTGAGGGCCCGGTTCATGAGTTTTGTTTTTTAGGGATCAAGGATGAATGGTGATACAATTCTAAGGTGTAGATGATGGTTGATGGATGATTACAAGTAAAATGGTTACCGTGCATTTGGTAGGTGTATATAGTGCAATGCATTGCCGATTAGCGATTCATGCGAACCCCTTCGCCAACCATTGTCAGGGATTTCCCACTTGGCGCATGGCACTGTTCAACTGTGTTGTGTGTATTTTTTGCCTCAGAACTGTGGGCAAACCATGACAACCCTTTTCTTCTCCCAGATAGCAGGCGAAGGCCGTACCAGGATTACAGCAATGAAACAACTGTCGATTTGTGTGGTGGATGTGGATCGGTATTTTAAGTGCTTGTGACATCCTGTGATGGCATTTTCAAACATATCTAGTAATGACCCACTAGCTGGCAACCATCCAAACTCTGAGTGCAGCATCCATATTAGATGATATATAGGACATACATTTCATTATTCTATTATTGTTTGGTTGTGTCAAAGAAATGTTGTTAACATTCTGCAGCCACAGCTGGGATGATGATCCCCATTCCTCACCATTTGCAACCCAGGTTGCCATCGGCGCTTCACTATGGTGCGGTTGTGGTCTTGATGCGGCCACACGTTTTGATCTACATGGAATTGCACGAACTCCCATGTGGGAACGTTTGAGCATTGTGAGCCACTTGCTGCCCAAACAAAAATGCCAAATTGATTTGATGTTGTTCACGTGATGGTTTCTTTCTTAGCCTACTGTTTGATCTTAAAAAACAGCAAGAAAAACAAGGTATTTCTGCATGCTCTCAGGGTCTAGCGAATCTCAGGTGTTGCCTCTTCCTTTCTAACGGCCATTGCTGTGCCCTTGTGGTTTCGATGTGGCGGTTATGGGCCGGACTGGATCCGCGGCACGCTTCGCACCTGGTATTTGTCGTCCATTGCTGCCGTGGTGCTGCCTTTCCTGGTGGCGCTGGGTCAGGGCTGGCAAGAATTCACCTCGATGTCATTCATCCAACGGATGGTCAGTGCTCCTCCACACTATCCATCCCTGGTCACCTGCAGCTTAGTTGATGTTGTTGTGGCTATATCTGGAAAAGGTGATCTTAAATATTTGAGGGGTAAATGGGGGCAATGTGAGATGAGACTACATGTTTGGCGAATGTTTTTTGAAGGAGATTGAAACCACCCAGCAGAGATTGAAGAATTGTTTTTTCTGAAAGATGAGGGGCGTTTGAAAAGCTTCACCCAGAAGAATCTTTTTGGAAAGTATCCAAGTCGATTTTCTTATGCAGACCAGCGAATTTCCATCCAGCCAGGTATTTTTGAGACGTTTTCACCCCCCTTCTTTGCGCTCCTCGCTGTGACCAGTGGCTTCATTGCTTCCAGGACCTTGAGTTGCCGATACCTGGCTAGAAAAGTGTTTTGCGGGTGCATGTACACTACCCAAAACGATTCTGGCTCTATGATGTGCTCTATGCCTCTATGATTCTATGCATGTTTCATCATGTTTCTATCCTGTTCCCTCCATGTCATCCCCATCCGACTCCATCCCGGCGAGGCTATGGTCCCTACGGCCACGTGCGGCGCCTCGTCCTTACAGCCACCCGGACCTTCACCGATCGCAACGTGGAGCGCGACAGCAGCGACACGGACTCGACAAGCGAGGACTCTGAGGAGAGCTGCTGTGCATGCGTCCCGGTGAGTCATGGGGAACATCGGGGAACCCATGAGGGAAAACCGAAAAAAGTGGGGAAAAGTGGGTGAAACGTCGATGTTAGAGAAAAAGCATGTTATGAAATGAATTGTTACTTAATAGATGTAATATATTTTTTATATGTTAGGAAAATGTAGGGGTTGAATATGATTCAATGATGTTTTTCAGTTTATGATTAAGCTGGGGTTTGCTTTTTAAAATTATCTGGAAAGTTTGGCACATAATTGAATTTTAGGGCTAGCCCACCCCCCAGTATTTTGCTAAGTTTGGATTGGTAATGACGTCGAGCTCAAATGCGCGCACAATGGTTGAATAAGGAGACCGGATTGCCCCACCCACAAACAGTGATTTAAACTGCTGCTAGGAAGGTACCCCCCGATTAAACAGCCAAAAGGTTCACTTATCCAGTTTTGACATATGGTTAGAAATGGTTAGAATATTTATGGTAAATTTATATTCTGAAGTTTGTGTCCAGTTTGAAGCAAACACAATCTACAAATGTGGAAGTTTCCAGTGCCTTGTTTGATTGCCAGAGGGTATAGATGGGTATGCTTGTATGACGAAATTTGGGGATTTCCCCTCATACAGCGGCAGCATGCGGCAACTCTAAATGCGGAAATCAAGAAAATATGACAAGTATGTTTTTAGGTAACCATTTGATTTTCAGACAATCCCGTGCAAACCAATGCCTAACCCTGCAATTGGGAATGACTAAAGTTGAAATATGCCAGCTTTTGTTCGTAAGTCATTGAAGATGGTTCAGTTCATGGCTTTGTTTTGCCACATTGCATTATGGAACGACAGACGTTAATTAATTCAGATTGTAGGTCATGTAATATGGGTGATACACCTAATGCCCCTGGTTGGGGGTACACGGGTAAACTGATGGCTGAAGGGATGAACGAAAAGGGTCGGCTTTTGTCGTTTTTTTTCATGGAGGCAAGCGTTTCATAACCAGCCGAAATGAACTAGATGGTACTAAAGTGATACCAAAAAAGATAGAACAATAAAATCATCGCACTATAATTGCAAAAGAATAGTGATAAATTGACAAATCACTTTTCCGTTTCTTTTTTTGGCTGATTATAATCAGTCGCTGAAGCCATATCAACCACCAACGCCGCCAATCAGCTTTTGTTTCTTGACGAAAGGGGTTGGATCCTGGAGTTTCTCCCAGTCAGATCTATCTGGATAGAGAAAGAGTAGCTGGCAGAACTTTTCAGGTGCAACTCATGAATTTACATTATGAATCATTGTTTGAACCCAGAATATATATAACTAGAGCTTGAACTATAACTATATGACAATACTATATGTTTTGGGTATTAACCAGTATAACATGTATATTAACCATAATTGTTGGAGTTATTTATGTTTTTCCATGTTTTTCCTAGGGTATGCCACGCGTCAAAAACCATGCGCTTTCGGCCAAGCATAGCTCAGGTATGGGGCCATCCTCTGGATCATCTACACGATCATCCTGAGGCCTTAGGCCCGAATTCCATGGTCAAGCTTGGTTCGCCAACACTGGTGATTCCTATTTGCGATGTAAATGTTTTATGTATATATACTGTGTAAATATATACATATATATATATATGTGTGTGTTTGTGTGTGTATTGTGTATATATATATACACATATGTATATATATATATATTTATATTTATATTTATATTAAAAAAAAAAACTGATTGTATACATGATTACATGTGTGTGCATTCTAAAAAAAAACGTTGTGTGATTTACTGTTTGGAAATTCTTTGGGTTTGGCAGGTTAGCAGTTTGGCAGTCATCAATCTTGGCTCGCAGCAACATGTCGAGCGATACGGGCTCGACGATGTACGCCAATGTGAATGAAAAATGGAACGCTCCGAAGCTGATTCTGATTGTTAGTGTTGTTGTTATTGTTACTATATTGTTTGTGGTTTTGTTGTGATGATGATGACGATGACGATGATGATGATGATGATGATGGTCCCGCGTCTGGATGGCTTAAACATCTTGAAAGATGTCCTCCCTGGGAGCTTGTTTGAGGTAGAGAACCCACCTTAAAACCGATGCAGGTAATAGCACCATACCAACTTTCTTGGTGTTTTGAAACATGTTGATTTACCATTCTGCCTCCCCAATGACTTAATATATGTCGGGGGGGAACTACCATGCAGGATTGTTCACAATAATTATCGATTATTATTACTGTAACCAATTTCCTGCGATGATAGATGATTGATTCACCATAGCAATCCGCAATTCTCTCCAATTCCTATGAGGTTCCACTTGCATGATGCATTTGCCCCCGACGGCTCTGCGCGGCTTGACTTCACTGACTTCCTTCGTGGCCTTTCGACAATGGGAGAGCGGTGGGGGGGATGATTGGCAGGGCTGTTTCATGATTGCGGATACCCTCAAACATAGCACTTGAAGATCCACGAACTTAGTTCGGAGGTTCGCTGGGAAAATCAACGAACTATGTCGGACTTTCCAGCAAGCCACGTTTGATCACTGGAGGCGAACTATTGATATAATTAATTACTTCATAATGGTTCCTTCCTTTACTCCCGGATTTGGTGCATGTATTTTTAATTGGCATTTTGTCAAGCCTCCCAAGCTTGAAGATGGCACCCTACTGGCGGTTGAACTCGGTAGGAGATGATACCTTGTGCGCTGCAGCATGTGAACAGCAGCAACTGCAAAGTCTCCTGGGAAACGCTTCACGGCACCAAGAGTAATGATGTTGAGGACGACCCGCCGAAGATGTCAATTTGTTGCATGAAATTCATTGAAATTCCATGACTGATTGGGTACTGCAGGCATTGGGCCACTTTTATGGTGATTTCCCTTTGGGCCATCCAGCCGTGCTAGAATTGGGCGGCAAAAACCGCCTGTATTCGGGATGCCTGGTGATCACGAACAATACATCCAAAATCTGTCCATAACCGCAGATGTTTTGCTGATGCACCTCCAATCCCAACCCCACCCGAGTTCCTACTCCAGCCCCGACCCAAAGGTGGGAACCCCTGTGACCATGTTTGCTTCTATATGCGTACACACATATACCAATCAAATGCTGCAAGATTTCAATGTTTGTCTACGACGAAGAGATCAAGAAACCACGTTTTTTCCTGCGGTATTTCTCAGTTCGGGATGCTGCAGGAGGCGATGAGAGACAGCACCGGTGAATGGAGCGATTTCCAAGAAGGAGCAGCTTTGGTCGCTGGAAACTTGGGATAAGTCCCTAGCACTTGGGATGCTCCTCCAAGGGTCCTATTTCATTTTGAATGTGTTTTTTCATTGTGTCCTTATATCATTTTCCATACACCACATGAGATCATGATCCCCGTTGACTATATGATACAATCTGATGTTGTTCAGGGAGAGTGGCTCAACAAGCGCCAGGACCGAGCTTTATTTGCCCAGCTGCATCCTACAGTTTTGCCTTCGAGGAGCCATTCAGCTGAACTCCCACGCAATGATGGTTCCAAGGAGATTTGGTTCCAGGCTGAAATGGAGATTTGTCAGCCATAATCTGAAATGCTCATAGTTGATAAGGATATTTTTGGGTTGGGTCGATATGTAATATATATATATATATGTGTGTGTGTATGTGTGTGTATGTGTATGTGTATATGCATATGTACACGTATATGTATATTGCATTAATTAGAACATGATACCGTTTATTTTGGAGACTTGGTGCCCTGTGAGGAACCATTTTTACAGTGTTGTGTGATAATTTATGCTTATTCATAGCCTTTTGTTCTTGTTTACTGTATTTCCATTTTAAGGTAGACAACTGGGGGCCCTGGGGGGCCTTTCCTGCGCCCTTTCTGCAGGAGTTCGTGAAGCTTGGCTGGAGCAACATTCGAAAGGTCTGGCTGGATGGGAATTTCCTGACTGGAACCATTCCTGCTGCTCAGCTTTAAGATCTTCGAATGAACGTCACTAGAGGGTAAGGCAGAGAGAATTCTGTGGAATTAATGGGGTGTCAAAACGAATAAACATAGTTGACACATATTTCCAGAAATCCAAGACTTGGTTTAAAGGAAAGTTTGCAGGACCCCCCTGGTTTCTGGTGAAGATGTTCCCTTTTTCTACACCCATAAACATCATCAACTCGCAATTTGCCATTCAAAAGCCTGGTTTATCACCAGGTCACCATGGTTCCCTTTTTTTGGAAACAGCTATGGTTTCCCACAGCCTGGGATTAAAATCAAATCGTCGAATCGATCAAGGCAAACATCAAGGAAGCCTGGCCAAAGTTGGAATCTTTGGACCTCTACGATAACAGCATGGAAGGTGCTGCTGCGCTTTTCGAATCCATGAGAAGAGACTGGTAGACTGTTGATTTAATTGATTTGGGTTTATGTGGGGTGTATGGTGTCGAACTTTGAAATTCGAAGCAGGTACACAGTTACGGGCCAGAAAAATAGATGTGGATCATTGTCAAGCCAAGAAAGGGGAAAAAACTGAAAAACTGTGTTTTGCTAAACCATTCAAGATCATTCAAGTTTGGATACCAAGGGGCACAAGTGGTTTGACCTTCATCCTTGACACGCGTAAAGGACCAATCCCAGAAGCACTGGGTCAGCTGCCTTTTGTGAAGCTTCAGTTGCTTGGGGATGCAGCTGGACAGGGGGGGAAGAGCCAAGATCTATGACCTCAGAAATAATACGGAGAGGTATGGGGAAGATATATATATATACATAGAGAGAGAGAGAGATGTATGATATGTTGAATGTCGCAGTGACAGAAGGGCACTCAGACTCAAACACTTCTGAAAACGCTCCATGTTGGTCTTTGGGGGATGTTTCCCTTCAGCTCGCATTTCTGGCAGTTTCTTATGTCAATGGCTGGGGATCGACTGGATCCACATGGTGTAGGTGTTGATGGCCGCAATGAAGAACGGTAAAACGAGGTGATAAACTCAACGTTGGATTTGGACTGGATGCATTCCTGCAAAGACCCCCTGGCAGGCATAGAACGAGGGGCCCAAGATAGAAGTAGAAAAGTCAATACATTCAACATCCAACCATCTATACCAAAAAGTCATTCATAGCCGATGACTATCTCATGTATATCCGAGTTATATCTCATACATTCCCATACTCCATCCTAGTGCTGCCCATGCTATGCTGTTTTGACACTTTGAGGCTTCAAGGCAATCGCTTCAGTGGAAAAGTTCCAAAAGCTGCTGGCGGCTCAGGAACGCTGATTGGAAGATGTTGGAATATTAGATTCATCCCTTCAAAACGGCAAAAAAAAGGACGAACCGCGTTCGAAAAGAAGAATATCAATAAATCTCGATAAATCAACATTAAATCCCATTAAATCCCCATTTGGCCTACAAATCAAAATTCAAAAAAAACACGACGTGACACTTTGGAAAAAATCTCGACCACTCCTGATTGTCCATTGTTTTTGCAACCAGGAAAGCTCCAAAATGTAGCCCCGAAGCCTCTGACCTCGAGGTCATGGACCTCACCAAGCGGCCAGATATCATTCTTGGACTTCAGGACCATGGGTCTCATGGGAGGATCGTACCGGGTTCATCTGGGTTCTAAATCCGAGGAAGTTCGGGGCCCAGGTAGAGTTTCTAGAAACCATGGTAGCATATGGTAACATGTGGTAACATATGGTAACCATGATGGTGTCCAGGCGTGTCCAATGAAGATTTTCCCATGATTTGCCGTTCAATCCCCTGGGGATAAAGCCAACTCCCAACTGCTAGTAACCGGGCGTTTCGGGATGGGCTGACCATGATGGCAAACTTCTGCTAATGAAGCATGGCAATGTCAATTCCAGGGAATTTTCCAGGGAATTGTCGCCATGTTTCATCTTCTTGGGGCATTTTCCGCAGGAGAACCCAGAGTTGGAAGGTTGTGCACCTGACGTGGGGCATTGGAAGAATGGGATTCCAGGCGCCATAGGGGACTAGTGAGTGGAGGATTTCAGGCCGCATGGCGACTGGGCGTGTTCCGAGAAGTGGCCACTATCCAAGGCGTCCTTAATGATGCTCAATGATGCTCCATTCCAACTAGGTGAAATAGACACAAGGTGGATATTCCCAGACGGGCATGGCCTCAATTGGCCTCAAGGGAACAAGCTGTTGGACAGGCACCCGGATTCGAAGATGCGATGGTGAACTATAGAATCAAACTCGGAGCCTCTTGACTTGCTACTTGCGTTGTCACAAGAGGATCATGCATCATAGATCAAAAATGATCAAAACATCACTCAATGCAAGTTACGCCAAACAGGAAGGGTTTGATTGAATGATGGAAGGGAATAGGGAGAAGAAATGCCGAGGCCGGAACACTTCTCTCCAGCCAGTCATACCATTTTCGCACCCCCGCATGCTGCTAAGGGGGTCGGCGCTTCTCGCAGCTGATGGTGCAGGTTTGCTTCATGGGGCACGGATTCAAGAGTGTGCTTTGCAGGAGGTTTGGATGAGTATGAATAAAAATATAGTAAAGTGATGTAAAGTGTCTTGCCATTCCAAAACGGATGGTTTGAGATGGTAAAAGAACCAACTTTGTGGGTCAAGAACGGTCCCATGGCAACTTTGGTGAGCCCCCCTGCAGCCATGCCGGCTCCATAAGATCACGCGACGAGGGTTGTGGTGAACAGGGATAAGTTCAAGTAGTTCAATGACCTGCGAATTCCATGCGAAGTACTTCTGAAATTAGCAATTGCCCCCCTATCTCCTTGTTGGTTGGCCTTCACCCAATTGGATGTCACTATTATATGTCACTATACCAGCAAATTTGCAATTAGGCCAGTCCCAAACGCGTCACGCGCCACGCGTCATGAAACTCAACCATGGCATCCGCATGTGGGGCTCGCAGTTTCTGGGGGATGATCAGATTTTCTAGAGGACCATGAGTAAATTATCCAAACTAGAGTATATAGATGCTGAAAGTGTTGCCACAATCATGAATCTAATTGAGAGAGAGAGAGAGAGAGTACTTTAACATAAAAAAAACAGTGTGTGGGACCCAATTTTGTTCATTGACCCAATTGCTTCTTTTTTTTGAATCCAGCATTTTGGGCAATTTTGAATATTGTGATATATTGTCATGATTGATAGTGACCCCAGAAAAGACAATTTCAAAATAATATATGCAATGATAGTGATACATTTATGATTGATAAGTCAATATAAATCACTATTGTCATAAATCATGATTTGCCACTATTTCAAGATTTGATTTTCCCGATTTCTATCCTACAATACTTTCCAAACTAGAAGCGACGTTGTCGGCGGAATATAGGGAATATAGTCGTTGAAAAGAGGACTTGCCATAGCACTTCAATTCGATCTTTTTGGTGGTTGACTATTTTACTGGTTAAAAGTTGAGAGATTCCAGAATTCTATATTATTGGTATATTGAGCTAAACGGGGAATTGTCCATTAGAATATTTGACTACAGGAGGGTGGCAGCCTAACTGTTGCTAAGAAAATCATAGAAAATCTTAGATAGAATGACACTTAATCTCCACTATCACTAGAGAATCATAGAAAATCCCATGAAGGTTCCTTTTATAAAAAAAGAGCTAAGTGTCATTCTTTGGCCCATCGCCTGCATCGCCTCTTTGGTTTTTCAATCATTCCATTGAGGTCGTTGGGAGGTCATTGGCGGAGGAGAGAAGGGCGGCCTCGTGGTTCGAGATGGACAGAGCACCAACTCCAACCAGCCTTTCGCCGCACGTGAAATGTGGTGGGACCACTGGGAGGTGGTGAAAATGTGGTGAAGTTCATCCCATCCCCCTGTAAAATGTGATTGCAACACCATGGTTAACGGTTCCAAATATATGGTTTCCCTACATCCACCAAGGTTTCGTGTGGGTGTTTAGTATGAACTGGGAAAGGAATTTTTCTTAGATGAGGTTTGAGAATCATGGAATATAAACTGATGTGGTGATATGATTGGTTAAATTGATGTTAAATGGTTGAAATGTTGAGAACCACGGGCAGAAGAATTGTTCAACAATGTAATCCCACAAAAGTGGTTGTATCATCTAATCTAATCTATATAATCCAATCTAATCTAATCTAATCTAGTCTAATCCAGATTAATTATTTCGAATTAATCCATCTATCTATCTACCTAAAGGTAGGTAGTCAATAGATAAACCCATCCTGGTGAAAGTGTGTAGAGAGTCTGGGTCTGCCTCAGCCAGTCATTACAGTGAAAAGCGAAGAGGGATGAAAAGGCGGGACTACTGCAATTGCAATTACTAGTGCTTGCACTTTGATTTTGGAAGTTTAGAGGATGGCGCCTCCTTTCTGGAAGCTCGTCTGATTCACACATTCTTTCAGGATCCGACAATTGAAAGCTGCACCTGTCCCTGCCTTGCTGCATGTTTTGCACCCGTCTTCAAACAAAGAACATGGGTTTGTCCAAACATGGGGCCATAGCCCAAAGTTTCATGTGTGGCCAGGCTCTTAAGATCACCTCTTTGGGGGGTTGTGACTGGCTTTCATCTCACATTTTATGCTGGGAAACGCTGGATGTTCTTTAAAAAAAAGGGGTATGCACCTAAAAACATAGAAAGTCCATAAAAGTCCAATGTTTCACTGGGAAAATCCATGGAACATCCAATGGATTTTGGATGATACACTGGGGCCCCCCAATGGTGTGAGAAACATCCAAAGCACCGAGGTTGGATCGTTTGGCTACGGGCTCCAGCTGCTTGGCCATAGATTTTGTTCAGGAAAATCTGCAGGAAACCAGGGGAAAATATGGGTTTAGATGTTTCTTTGGCAAAGATGGGAGGGTTATATTTTTTTCTGGCCAAGATGGGGGGTTCCTGTCCATTTTATCTTTTAAACATTTTTTAACCTTAAACCTATCCAAGGGTCATCATGGAGGATCTATAGTATCTATGAGGAGCACTGTGGACCATCAGACTGTCAAGCCTTGGCATCAGTATTATGATATCATATGATATCGAGAATGCGCCTGTGGATGTGGCTTTGCCTGAAAATGGGAGATACCGAAATACCCTTAAAATGGCTATGTTCATGGGGATAATGATGATAAACACATGGATGTAGCAATGCCATGCAATGCCCTATTTTTCCCATTCAAAGCCAAGTAGAGATCCAACAATGGTGGTCTATCTGTCCTATTTTCTGGATGGCCCGAGCTCAACCCTCCAAAATCGTAGATGAACAGGCCAGAAATCTGGCCAGATGACCCCCCCAAAAAAGCATCCCAAACTCCCCAAAGTGCTCAGTAAATGGTTGGCATTCCATGCCACTTTTGGGCCATCCGGCCATCCGGCCATCCTTCGTGGAGCATCGTCCCAGTTGTAACGGAGCTGGAGAAAGTGGGCGATCGCATTCACTACGAGTTGATCTCTGGCAGTGGGCCCAATAAGGGCTGGGCCACTCGGACATCAAAGGTGGCTTTGAAAAGGCAACCGGTGATGGAGTCTGAGCGGCTTCAAGGGGGGAATTAATTCCTTCGTTGTTTCTATAGCAATGATACCACAGATCAATGACCAGATGTATTTATATCAATTTATCCAGCGCAGGTTTGTGCCTCGGAAAGGGGAATCATATGCAAGCATTGCAACAAGTGAGATGGCAAACCCCAAATTTGTGAGTTCCCAAGTCAAGCAACTGGTCGATGATGTTCAGGTTTTCTGTTTTGTGTACCTAGGATTTCTAGGGGTATTTTGGCTGCCGGGCTTTATTTCGATGAGTTTTGGGTAGGGGAAGAGCTCTTGACAGTTCTCTCACTCACACCCATGTTTATCCATGTTTAGCGTATTGGCCGCAAAATTAGGCATATCATATCAATCTAGCGACTTTGTACTGTACATGGGTGGGTTTGCAGCGACTTCAGCAATGTTAGACGCAGGATACTGGGAGGAAAGGATCACCACCGAATGACCAAACATCAACCAGGTGAAGTACCACGTTTTTCATCCAGGTTTGGTATTCTAAACGGCCGATTCTATCACTTCAACAAAAATTGTGAAGCGCTATAGTTATATATATATAAGAGGAGGAGGAGAAAAAAAGACGTGCTCAATGACATGAAAAAGGACATAAGAATCATAACACGACCATAGAAGGACCTCAAAAAATCCCATGGATGCTATGGGGTTCTGGGCACAGCAAGAGCCGTCCCATGGCGTCCCAGGTGAGTATCAATCTGAAGGGAAAGGAGCTGCTGCGGTCTTTGCCGGTTGGGCTCCCAATGGTTGAGCTGGAGATTGCTCCGTCCCCCGAGCTGCATTTTTTGAACGACGTGGGCGTTTCCAAAAGCCATGGGGCCAATTGGGATACGGATAAGGCAAGAACACATGAGAATTCAACCTGAAGCAGCCAATAGAGAATGAGTTAGATACAGTATATGATTATATTATATCTGATGATATACATATATACGTACATCTGCAGGATTGATACGGATTGATAATAATTGAATACCTTGACAACAGCACATCGGGTATCCGGCGAGGTTGTGCCCCAATATGGTATACAATATACTACTATAATATATATATATATACATTAGGGGAACATATAAAAAGAGTCTTCGTGCAGTGAATTCCCAAAGTCGGTTACTGAATGTTCATCCCCCTCACCTTCAGGAAAGCTGCGGAGGTCGAGAAAGCTGAGGCAAGGGTGGGGATGGGTAGGGATGGCTGGGGGGTTGTTGTTTTACCCTTTGGATCCCGGTAATTGAAGCTGGCAATGGAAAAGCTTCAGGCACGCCAGTTGGAACTTCACCCTATAAGCCAGTGCCAGGTAGTGCCTGTCGAGCCAGCAGTTGAGCCCAAGAAAGAAACCTCCAAGGCACGGATGAAACGCGGGAGATGGTGAGCCAAGTTTCTTTGGGACGATTTCCAACTTATGATTTAACCTGATTTAACATGATTTTTACGGAATGACTCTGGTCTCATGATGGGTTAATGGTGTTTGATGTGCAAGTGCTATGAATTTGTTGTAAACATTTCCGCTGCAGGCGGCAGCTGCGGAAGCTGCAGACGCTGAAGCCTGGTGGTTGGATGCGGCGCGCAAAGCGCCCTCGGCGGCTGGGAAGACCTAGTCATACGACGGTCGGGATGGGTGTGAAATCCTGGTCGGCGGGCAGGGTTGCCAACTTGGAATTCCTATCAAACACCAGGACCATAATGGGATTGTAAGATATTATAAGGGGGGTTCTTCCACCCACTGGAGCAGAATTTCGCAACCATCTACAGATATCCACTGAAAAAAACGACTTGATCTCTTGACATATCTTGACCCATCATTGGGAATATGTGAAACATCTTGAGGTCGCACTGGTAAAGAATAGAAACTGAAGTGTGACATGTTACCAGTTTTTATTGTATTCTATCCATATCTTTGGCAAATTCACTTGAAATGAATAGAAAGTAACGATTCAAATCCTATCTTTGGGGTTTGAACACGCACCCAGTGGTGTTGCTGTCACTGGGAAATATTGCGGCAGTTAGAGATGCCTACTTGGAGTAAGATATCGATCCAAGTACTGAATGATGATGGGAGCACATTGCCATCCATCGGATCACCCGTTGATTTGGCTGAAAAAAATGCTGAGTCAACCGATCCAAAATAATTCGTTGCACAAAAAATGTGCACATGCTTGTACCAACCAGAAGGATTTTTCCACATTTTTCCACATGTTTCCACGATTGGCAATGTTGTTGCAGTGTCGGATCATGAGCCACCTGTGATGCCGAGATCAATGGTGATCTACTGGATGCTTTCCTGGAGAAGGCCACTGGGTCACAGCGTCACAGCCCGGTTTTGGTCATCGAGGGCCAATTGGTTTCACCGAGACTTGCCGGTCAGGCGACCTCGAAGCTGGAAGCGCCAGGGGATTATTTGGGTCACCTGGCTGCAAGTCACATAGTCGCATCTAGACCAACGGATGGTTTGCCATAGGATGCCATAGGTGAATCATGCCTTTTTCATGCCTTTTTCAGATCGTATTTGATGCCGGTTACTTTGGATGTTGTTGCTTTCAACACCGTGTAAAACATGAGAATCTCAAGCATTGAACCAGATCTCTTCATTCTTTCAGGCTGGTTAGATCATGTTCGAATATTGGATCCATATTAATTCGACGTCGAAGTCAAACAGATCCTTTCAAATCCTGATTAACAATGATTAACCTATTTACCATGTCTTAGCTATTGGTATACCATAGCTTGGCCATTTTCAGCGCCTGTTTTGTCAGGTGGGCAATTGCCAGTGATGCCACGAACCGTGGGGCTTCCGACCTGGGCCGCGTTGCCGGACAAGGCCAATGTCCCGTGTGTCCAGTGTCCATGTGGATGGCTACATGATAAGTCTAAGTCTAAGTGTTATATAATGTTATATATAATGTCTGGTCGGTGGTTTGGAACATTTTTCCCCAATAGTTGGGATGATGATCCAATCTGACTCATATTTTTCAGGGGGGTTAAAACCACCAACCAGATGTTATTTACATAATAAGTATAGTGAGATATGATCCATATATGCTATGTCAGGATATCTACTATTTGGGGGTGATGTTGCATCATGTTATATAAATTGCATCATGTTACAATTTTATACTGACAAAAATAAATACAATATTAACAATGATCACAATAATGGTGTACACACATGTATGCCCAGTGCTTTTCTGGAAATCATGAACTCATTTGGGGTCTTCCACCAGTCGCACCTTTGGAGGCCAAGAAACAGTTTCCGGAGAAGTCAAGAAAGCCCATGATCCGTCTCTACTGCTTCCCTGGTGCTGCTGACAACTACATGTCGCATGGCATGGCAACCTCAGCGCGCAACCCCCGAAAATTCATGTCATAAAAAAAACATTGTCCAACTGCGACTTGGGGTGAGATTCGATTGGCTTGGTGATGTCATTATTGACAGTCAAGGAACATAATTATGTGCATGATGTGCCATGGTCCAAAAACGTGGGTCATTTAGTGGTCATTTCCTCCACAAAAATGGGATGGCCATAGCAAAGCCTTAGTCGCTAGCCAGGCTCTGGCTGGAGCTTGCCACTTCTGCCCCTCCCTGGTGTGAAGTGGCCGTCTACGCACCTCGGGCATCTAGTATCATCTAGTGGCTACCCGAAAAGATGCAGACTTTTTGGTGCCAGGATGGTAGTTCGATGATATTTATTTATATTTATCTCATATTTCCGGGTTTGCAACTGTGCGACATTTATGTTGGGATGGTTTTACTGTAATCATGTGTTTCCCCAGAGTTGGTTGATGGGAAAGTCTGCAGAAAAGCCCCCATATTTGATGGTAAAAAGCATGGTCAATACTGGTAGTTTGCTGTAATTTTCCCTTAAACGAATCCAAGTTTTTTTGTGTGTAGGAGGTTGTAGCAGCGTTTTACAGAAACTTCATCAATGAGATGTCTGATGGTAAAAGCGCCCTGGCGTAATTCTTCAATAATTTCATGAATCGTAAACCAACCTATATAATGTTATTGAATCACCAGGTCATGAAGCAATGGTATTTAACCACCAGGTCCATCATGTTTAGTAAGAATACCAACCTAATTGAATGGTAATCACCTGAGGCCTCCAAGGTCCCAGTTGCTTTATCAAGCTATTAACTATTCATATATCATGATATTTCTATATTACACATCAACCATAGTTATGACAGTTTTGTACATTTGTGTACAAGGTGTTGTAAGTTATAAACCCATGCGCCATACCATAAACATCCATTAAAACATCCATTGACTATTCAGAAATATCATTTATATCCACCATTGCTATCATAAACATATAAAAACATCCATGAACTATTCATATATCATGATATTCTAGATATATCTACCATAAACCAACGTTGAATTGCTATGCTTCCGGAGGCCTCCCCAACCATCGCCATCGCCATCCCAGGAGCCGCGGGCGCATGGCTTTCGTCCGGAGGAAGCCTGGGATCGGAGCCTGGAAGAACGCGCGGAGGACGATGGCGGGGCTCGATGGGGTGAATCTGTAACATGTTGTAGCTATAGATAACTGATCGGTGGTTTGGAAGATTTTTCAACTGACTGATTTAACATCCATATGATTGAAGATGATTGATGGTAACTATATCTTCCATATGATTGAAGATGATGTTTGTTGTAACTATAGACCGGTTGGTGGTTTGGAACATGAATTTTATTGTTCCATTCAGTTGGGAATGTCATCATCCCAACTGACTTTCATATTTTTCAGAGGGGTTGAAACCACCAACCAGATAACATCCATATGATTGATGATGTTTGTTGATGGATATGTTGATGGAGATGAATTATACACAGTGATTTGAGATGATTTTTGTTGATGATGATTTCATAAAGGTGATTTAAGATGATCATCCATGAAAGTGTAGATGATCTACAGTATAAGTTGTGATACCCATGGAATATGGGAAGATCATATAGATTATAGATCATCCACGAAGGTCTTACCCATTGAAAGTGGGTTGAGATGAAATAACATGGGGATTATTTAAGATGATTTAACATGATTTAACCAGCAACAAATTGGAATGTGAGCATAATCCACGTTGTCGGATAAGAATAACTATCCAACATTATCCAACAATTTGTGATATATGCATATATACATATATATATATATGCTATATCGCAAAAGCCTGCCATACTATCCAGCCACCCTTTAACTCTTAGAGTATAACAATCCATATAAGAATCCTCTTCTCCTATCCTATCCTGCAACAATCCTGCGAATAGATTTTTAGATCGATGCTTCAGAATATGAGCCGGATGAATTTTTAATCCTATCCTATTCTTTCATGCCCTATCCCATACTGTCCTATCTACCTAAAGCACACCACTTTTGAATACAACTCCTAAGCTTGGATTGGACGATTGTTCATAAACCTTGCCTGCTGCACAGTCAAGCATGCACAGTTACAATTATACACATGTTATCTCTATGTGCAAATATCAGTCTTAATTTGCCTCTCTGTATATATAAATACACACATACATATTATAGATATATATATATATATGTGTGTGTGTGCATATTGAATGTATATATAGTTGTACAGTGCAGAGATACAAGTGCAGATACAGTGATATAGAAATGTACGTTAGCCAACGCTCCGGAGGACGCCTTCCAAGTGATGCGGCCAGCCTTTGAGTAGCTCGGTAGTGGATCATTGAACGCTTCATTGGCGGGTTAGCGCACTGTAGATGCTAGAATATATGATATGGTTAACGTATATGGATACAAACGATACAAGATATCAATAGATATCACATGATATGTATCGATATATGAATGAGATATCTCATATGGTTAACATGGTTCATGTTCCACAATTCACGGGTTGTTTGGCGGTGAATGCTTTGCCTTAGCGAGGACCCATGCCTCGGGTGGCGTTTCGGAGGGTGCACCCTTTGGCTTCCTATCGCATGGCGTGGGGGGTCAGTTCATGGCCTTGTTGGCCTACCGTTTGAAGCAGGACCGGATGCGGGGAGTGAAGCTGGGGGGTGGTTTCCACCATGAGTCAATTGGACATGAATGTTTCAAACGTACAGGTTTACCAATTCCATCACCCTCTGGTGATTTAACATGGTGACCTGGAAAATCACCATGTTTGAGAGATTTTGAGAGGTACAAGATCGAAGTATCAACAAATTCCCTGTAAATGATTGAATTTCCATGGAAGGTGGAGCTTACCTGACCTAAGTTGCCAGGAATTGAATCTGCAGCCATTGGTGGTCTTCGCCAACGATGGGCCGCCTCCCAACGTTCCCACTTTGTCGGAGGAAGGCTATCGCATGTTGACCCTTGGGCTGATCTGGTCGGCTGGGGCGCTTTGTGTCCCCTAAAAAATATGGCGCTACTATTACCATATTTGTAATAGTAATAGATAGTTTACCTATTGCAAATGGCCCATTTATAGATGGTTATTTTATCATATTACCATCTGGTTGTTTAACATAGTCATGGAAAGATCCACCATTTTTAAAAGGTAAACCATCTATTTCGATTAGGGCCATCTATACCATGGCTATATTAAATAACCAGAGGGTACTTACTCTATGTTGCTTCTTGGGGGAGATCTTGTAAATTAATGATATGGCTGACATGGCTACCCTATCTTCAAACAAAGCCATAGACACCTTCGAGGTGCGAAGACGTCCTGGGTTTCTACCGACTTTTTCAGCCGGATACGGTGTCTCAGTATGAGAAGATGGGTGGTGCTGGAAATCGAGCTGCAGAAGCTCTCATACAGTACCTCAGCTGGTGAAGGTGGTTTATATCATTGCTGAAGATTTTTCTCTGAGGGGGTCCTAAGTCATGGGGATACCCCCAAATCATCGAAAAATCGACAATTTTAGTATTGCAACCCATGGTTTTGAGGACACCCCAGCTTAAGAAGTAAAACATATAGAATCATGTGGATATATATTCGTGTTTCCTGGTCACCATTAAAATGTCATAGGCCAGTGATTCGGCATCATTTCAATCATGGAAGATGGAAGATGCTCGAAGTTTCAACCTCCTAGTGATACATGATTAGTTTCATAAGATGGAATGATTGGTGATGATGATTACTATATATTACTATCATTATTTGTCGCTATTACTATTTATCACTATTATTCTGACACCTTTGCTACTTAGTTATTCATCACTATTAGTTATCATCATTAATAACTATTACTATCATTCTTTGTTACTATCACTAATAACCATCCACTAAGTTAGTTTGTGTTATACCATTATCATTCGTGTTATACCATTATCACTAAAAAAATATCATTCTTCCTCACCAGTTGGCTTATCCCATCATTTATAGGGTTTCAACATGTTTCAACCCATCCAAGGTGGTTCCCGGTGGTTTTTTTCCACGTTTCCAAAAACCTGGCCGAGGAAATGGTCCCGCGGCCTGCGGCTCTTCGAAGAACACGCGCGGCGAGCGGCCCAGCGGGCGCCGACGCATGGCATCAAAAAAAAAAACATGGCCATCCTGGAATTCACCCAATGATTTATGGGATTTTAAGCCATTAATGGTGATTTATCACGATTTTAAGCCATTAATGGTGATTTATCATGATTTTAACCCATGGCCACTACGTGATATATGGGATTTTAAGCCATTAACCATGGATTATGGTCCCATAAATCAGTATTGATTTGTATACAACTATGGGACTAATATGGGGCTTTAACCCATTAATAGGGATTTCTGGGTATAACTATGGGGATTCTACCAGGAAGTGTGGGTATAACTGTATCACTATGGGACTATATGAGCAACGTCAAAAAGCTGGATGCGAACTGGTTCATATGGGAACTCCAAAAGAAAACAACAAAGCACTGGGTTTTTGACACTGTTCATGTGAGATTTCAACTCATAAAAATAGTAGTGATTATAAATAATTATAATGGATTGTATGGGATTGTGTCTAATGATTTAACCTCCATAAGTTTGAATATTGATGGTTTCATCCATTAATGGGATGTTGCCTTCCATGAATGGATGGTTATATGAATAGTGTTGAATGATTGAATGGTGTGGCTTTAACCTGAATTTGCTAAACATGATGTTCTATTTTCCGATGGGAAATCCATGACCTAGGAATCTATAGGGAATATATTTTTTTGAGGGGGGAACCCCTTAAGCAAATCCAAGTTAATCAATGACCATTTCAGGTACCTAGATTGGAGCTACCTACCATTTTCTCAGGCCTATGTAAGGGGACATGCCCCGAATTTTTATGGTTTCATATGGTACAGTACCTCTAATCTAGGGCCCTACACTTCCCATTGAATTATATAATGGTGTTGTTTTATAATGGTGGTAATATTGGTGATTTCATGGTGGTTTCACAGTTTGCCATTGGAAAAACACCATTCATTTTTAATAGGTACATCAGTTATTTTCATGGGCCATATTCCATGTTAAAGTACCAGAGGGTCGGCCCCCATGGAGAGGAAAGTTAGGTGCCATAAGCACGGAAAAAAATGAAAATAACATGTCAACCGTCAACCGGCAATGCATTGATTGGATTGAGAGTTCTCTGAGATACGAATAAACCCCAAACGTTTGGTTTGATTTGGGTCAGTAATACTTTTGATCTACCCCCCGCCCAGTAACAGCAGATAAATGATTTTCCTTTAACCTACCCTTTCAAAACGAGCACAAGGAAATTGCTCCAAAAATCTCGGCTAGGAGGTGCCCAAAAAAAAAACGTCAACCTGCCCTCCAAACCTCTGATACAGAATTCAGAATTCAAGACAGGGGCTTCACTTTCAAGATCTTTCAAGCATATCAGTTGCATTCCAACATTGAGAAAAGAAGAGC
>Ga0126342_10005601_pt1 | contig 21991 bp, 16 predicted proteins | sample Cyp1metagenome_FD_92528 | JGI IMG/M metagenome (GOLD analysis project Ga0126342, IMG submission 92528) | Coral microbial communities from Lord Howe Island, Old Settlement Bay, Australia - Cyphastrea 1 metagenome | ecosystem: Host-associated > Invertebrates > Cnidaria > Coral ... | reverse complement strand
TGGTGCTTTTCGGTGTGGTTTTGCTTTTTGGGGGTCTTTGGGGGCTTCGGGCGTTTTCGGGGTCTTCGGGCGTCTTGGGCGTCTTTGGCGTCTCTGGCGTCTTCGGGCGTCTTCGGGCGTCTTCGGGCGTCTGCGGCGTCTGCGGCATCTTCGGCGTCTTCGGCGTCTTCGGCCCGAAGTTGGGGCACCTCTACTGCCATCAATGCAAAAGCTGGGGTTCCACTGAACGATATCCACTAAGTGGGAAATAACTATGTTATACTGTTATACCCCATATATATAATTACTGATTGGTGGCTTCAAACATGTTTTATTTTTCCCATCATATTGGGAATAATAACCTCAACTGACTGATATTTTTCAGAGGGGTTGACACCATCAACCAGATTATATTTAGTTAATTATGCATATATATATATGTATGATATGATATATTCCCTTCACCCTGATTTAAGCACCCCCCAGATACCCTAGAGTTTAGATGAGTTTAGCACGTACGAGTATAGGGAAATGAATTCCACATATTTGCGACCATTAAGGGGATGGGATAGTGTATAATTATTATATTTGTGTGTATATATACCCTCTGGTAAACTAACATAGCTATTGAAAATGGCCATTTATAGTGAGTTTTCCCATTAAAAATGGTGATTTTCCATAGTTATGTTAGTTTACCAGAGGGTATATACATGGATAGGTATGGAATATCCGTGTTTGAAAACATTTATGGGTTATAACATGTTACAACCATTTCCTGACACTGCAAATCCAGTTGTTTCTTTAGATATGCCGAAGGATCAACCGACTGGACGACTATCTAAGGGGCATGAAGGGCTCAGTTGGAGAATAGGTTGGTTAGATCCCCATGTTTGATGATTACTATCTGGTAAACATACAAAAAACTATAGAAAATCACCATGTTTAATGGGTAAATCCACGTTCTATCGACTGGGCCATGTTCAATAGCTATGTAAACGTTTACCAGAGGGTAAATCACCAATTCCAAATTGTGGAGTAGAATCCAAGTTTTTGAGTCTGAGCCTCAATGATTCAGGGTTAAACCCAGATGCGGGAAATAAATGATTTCACCATTCTGTGCAATTGTTCAAGGAGATTATCATTGTGGCCAAAACAACATTTCTATATATTTCTATGGGTTAATCGCACTAAGTTTTGTGAGCAAAATCTTGACTTTTACTGGTTAAACCATGTTAAACCACCATGTTTTCCTGGTGAAACCATCATTTTGCTTGGTGAAACCACCATTTTCCCCGAGTTTTCACCAGCCTTTTTCGCAGGACCAAGGCATCCGTTGGCTCCACCGTTGGCCCAGCCTGGCAAACTCGCTGCAGCGCTGCCGAAGCGCCTTTGCGAAGAGCGCAGCGCTGGCGGTGCTCGTGGAGCCGCTCGGACAGTCAGATTATTCATGGTAATATATTAATATGGTAGTAAATGGTAGTATACTAATATATGGTAATATTACCATAGTAATATTACCATGGTTATATTACTATGGTTATATTACTATGGTAATATTACTATGGTAATATTACTAATATATGGTATATAGTCAGTAATATATATGGTTATTTACTGGTTATTATGGTAAATGATTAATATTGTATATTATGGTTATTATGGTAATTTTCCCCTGGTTATTAATTTACTGGTTATTATGGTATTAATATAATAAAAGTAATATATGGTATATAGTCAGTAATATATATGGTATATAATACCAGAATATATGAATATAGTATTTATTCATGGTAGTATTTACTATGGTAATAACCATAGTATCAGAGATTATTAGTAAATTATATAATATTACTATGGTTATTTACTGTATCTATAATACTATTAATGGCATTAATGGTTATGTAAATGGTAATATTACTAATATATGGTATCTATAATATATTACTATTATTCATAGTAAATGGTATCTAATATTACCATGGTATTACTAATATTTGAATATATTCTATATTACTACAGTAAATGGTAATATTACTATGGTTATTTACTGTATCTATAATACTATTACTAATATTACTAATATTACTATTCAGATTAATCCTAATATTACTATGGTTATGGTAGTTCTAATATACTCATATTCATGGTATACTGGTATTAATCCTAATATTAATATTACTAATATATGGTAGTAAATGGTAATATTACTATGGTTATTTACTGTATCTATAATACTATTAATGGCATTAATGGTTTTGTAAATGGTAATAATACTAATAGTATGATGATGATTATATTTATTATATATTCTTATTATCCATTTCCATGGAAATGTCCACTACAAAAAGGGTATTATTATTATTATATCCCGGTTGGTATTTCCACTACAAAAAGGGAGGACATATTATTGTAACTGGGGCACAGCTGCTCCTGGTGTATTCCATCGTTGATATGACTATTATTATTATTATATATATCATTTCCATGGAAGTTTCCTACCATTTATATCACAGATATCCTTTTAATGATGTTTTTTTAGATCATCGCTATTTAGTTTTTCAGATACATCTGGTTGGTGGTTTGGAACATGAATTTCATTTTCCACAATATATGGGATGTCATCCTTCCCATTGACTAATATTTTTTTAAGATGGTTGAAACCACCAACCAGTAATGGTAGTAAGTAGTAATATTACTAGTAGTAATAATAGAAATAGTAATAGTACAGTAATAGTTAATATACTTACTATTATAATAGTTAGTATTAGTTTGTTTACCAGAGAAAAATACCTATACAATAATAGCAATACTGTAGTAATAGTAATTATACGAACACTAATAGCCATAATATAATAGTATGTAGTATTGACTTACTATAACATTAATAGCTATTGAACATCCTAAAAAATAGTTCGACGATTTGCCGATAGATTTATGGTGATTTTCCAGTTCGCAAATTGTTAGTTTAACAGAGGGTAGTAGCAATAGAGATGAATATTTAGGGGGTCGACTCAACCTCGGTAACAATGACTGAGGGTTAATAGTTAGGTTAATAGGGGTTAAGGTCAACTACTAGTAATAGTGATTATTAGTAATTTGTTAACCTAAGTAGTAATTGTTAGTTAGGTTATAGGGCTCAACTACGAGTAATTATTGAATAGGTGGTCAACTACTAGCAACTATTGACCTAACTATTCAATAGAGAGAGATTGGTATATGAGTGATTAGTGACTAGGTCAACCTTGGGTGGTTGAATCCTGAATAATCTTTTGCTATAAATAGAAATTCCTGCTAACCAGCTAACATTTTTTTGCAGGGTATCTAAGATTGGCAATGGTAATAGATTACTCTACTTAATATGAGTAATAGTATGAACTAAATTAAATTGTGATATTAACTAATAGCCGTAATAATATTGTGGATAGTTGCAACAGTTTGCACCAGTTGGTATATTAGGTCAGGTTTATCCCCTTATAATCCCATGATTTACAGCGTTTCATAGTTACCTAACGGTTGCCAACTGGTAACCTCCCAGTGCCTAGGCCCGGTGCTGTGGTTTGCCTCTTGGCTGGTGCCTCGCGGATGACGCCATTAGTCTTCTTTGCGCGACTTGGCCTGGAAAGTTGGTGTCAATGGATTGATTTACATGAGGGAAAATTTACAGGAAAAACCCATATATAAACAATGAAAATATGGGAATATAATAGAATATATCAAAGGAATATATATATATATATATCAATGGAATATATATATATATATATATATATATATATCAATTGGAATAATTGGAATATGGGAATGTATGAACATATCAATGGACAGTCCCATATTAATATGGGAATATGTGAGTATCAATATTAATGGAATAATCTCCAGTAGATTTCAACGAAAGTTGCTGGAGATTTCAAGGGTCCAGTGAGTCCAATAGTCCGTTTGGAGGGATGCTTTGGAGGGATGGATTGGGATGCTTTGGAAGGACTAGCCTCTGGTAATTTGTTACATAGCTATTGAACATGGCCATAGAAATAGTGGATTTTCCCATTAAAAATTGTGATTTTCTATAGCTATGTTAGTTTACCAGAGGGTATCCTTCTAAATATCTTATATTTCCAGGCTGGTATAGACTATCCAATGGTTTTATTGGAACCTATGAACATCTATGAACTATATAACCCATGATAGGAATATTTATTCACCAACATGTATGATAAGATCGGATAGATGTATTTTTCATGGTTTCTTTTTAAGTATATTGAACCCAATTTGTGTTTTCTTTTAAATGTGTTTTTGAACAAGAACTATGGGAACATGACCGGAATGTCATGGAACACTATGTGTACGTTATATTATAAATTTGTAATGTATGAGTATGGATATTAGCTTGTATAGTGGAAATAGATGGAATTAGAATGAAATGTGGGAAAAATCATGAATGCTGGTGAGATAATGGAGCATAATTGGAGAAACAAGCAGCTAGTGAGGATTTGATGGGACTATAATTTGACTATAATATATATATATACAGTATGCATACCCATAAAATCAACAATATGATAGTTAGTAACAATGTCACTGGTCCAAAGATTAAGTAATGCTGGCGATTTAAGGTAATCATTCCTTAAAATTAGTTTTCTCTATGGTCCCAGGTGATTCTATGCGATTCTGAAATACTCTGCACATCAGCATTTGTGTGTGGCTGAGACCTGATTGTACTAAGCATTCATCTTCGGGGCCCCACAGACTTGAGATATTTTGACCTCTTGGGGAGATATCTGAGATCAGCAGATCTGATTGCTTGTTTAAATATCTGGGATATCTGGGATCTTGGGGATATCTTGGAGATATACTTCGCAGCTTTGAATCGGAATTGCTCCCAGAACTATGAGGGAAACGCAGGAGAAACATACAATGCGGACTGCGGACTGAGGCTGAATCTAAGCGGAACGCTTGCGAGGCCTTTTGTATCCTTTGTTAGACCGGGAGTGCTGGGGTGCTGTTGTTTGAAAGATCCTCCAATTTTTGGCAGGAAATTCCCAGTCCCATATTGGAATACTGGAGGGTATACAATAGCATTGGTTTGAAGGAAAATGTCGATGAAACCCTCCAGGATTTTTTCGGGCCTGAAGACACGGATGGCCAGCACCAGATGGTGGGATCGTTTTGAAAAAAATCGAAACATCTCTGTTGGGTATATTCCGTTTAAAAAGAGATCCCTACTATACTGCCATATCCCCATATGTTCTGCTTACTGCAATGTGCCCCCCACCCAGTTGGTTTGCAACGCGAATTAGCTCTGGATATATCTGCTATAAACCTTTGTTATATTAGTCTTAGCTATCTATGGGGAGCCACCTTGTCTATATGGCGTTTTTGTTGCTTATATAAATCACTGTAAATAAATTCCATTGAATCATAAATTCATTAAATCCACATTTTGGTCGGTGATTTTCCCAATTTCCAACCAATCCCTTTCACCTAATATTAAACAATAGTAAGCACTCAACCAAGGTTTTTCTTAGGGATTTGCACTTGGGACCATGGAATGGCGGTGTTTTGATATTGGGATGGGATTAAATGTGTATCTATTCCCACGGGGAGATATGAACAGGTAAAGGGATGAATGCTGATTAATGTCATTATCACCATTCAATCCCATGAAATCAGCATTTTTCTTGGTTAAATCACCATTTTCCTGTGGTTTTCCTATGGTTTTCTGGTTTTCCTATGGTTTTTCTACGGTTTTCCTACGGTTTTCCTATGGTTTTCCCAGCTGCCAGGTTGCTGCTGATTCGCTGCCTCGCCGCCAGCCTCCCCGGACCTTTGGAGGTGTTTGTCACAGCATGTGGAGTTGAGGAAAATCATGGATTTATTGGAGATATAAAGGGTATATGGTGATGGGTCAAAATTAAAGACCTGGGGACCACAGATTTTAGTCTATAGTTAGTAATAACCATCTAGTATTGGGGTACCTAATTTTGACTCATACCCATATAAAGGGTATATTAACTGGCTGGTGGTTTCAAACAATTTTTATTTTCCACAATATATGGGATAGTCCTTCCCATTGACCAATATTTTTCAAGATGGTTAAAACATGTTAAAACCACCAACCAGTAAATGATAGATTATATAGTATATAATGGGATATATGATATATGATGATATATGATGATATATGGGATATATGATAGAACTAGTAAACGGATAGTTAATCGGATATTTACTCGATCATTTTTTGGGTGAATTGGATATTTTTGATGGGGTATATGATAGCAATAATGGATCATCAATGGATAACTTGTGTTTCACCAATCATTTTTAAAACGTGAATAATGGAGGGTTTTACCAATAATCATGGGACACTATATGGAGTCATTAACGTATGATTCGTTGATAGTTATGGGTGTTACCCTCCAGTGTCATCAATAAATGGAGGGGTTACTGGAAAACTCATCGAACTATATAAATGGAGGATTTGATTAACAGAAGATGGGGGTATAACCTACCAGTCATATATAATAATGTGGTAAACGTCTGGGGAAACAATGGTAACATGTTTGTTTTGGAACCCTTATTCTTGAAACCATCAATGGAGTTTTTGTTTTGATATCTCACCAAATGTTGACTCTGCAAATGGGTATAGGCGTTTCCGCCTATCCATTAAATTGGTTTGATGTTGGTAATTAGTGAGGTACTGTAAATTGTGCAGCTTGTTTTCCCAAACCAGCTAGTTTGCTTTGCCCTCATTCGTGTGGATTGAATGCCCAGTTTCACGATCGTTGATTCAGCATTGCGCAATGTGTTGGGAGTACAGAAGTTACATAAGATGAGAAATATATGATTGTACAAGGTGGGCTCCCCAATGAAGTGTTTTATTTTAACCCCATTAACTATAGACACTACAGCTATATCCCCTTTTTCACCAAGTTATGATTACCAACTCAACGATTGTTTTTGAGCCCCAGATTGTATGTCTAGTCTCAGCTTCAAGTAAATTTCCTGTCCCCTTGAAGTATCTATCAGGTGTTTTGTGTCATGATGTTCCCGTAACACTGCCGAAATCGTGGTAGTGTGGGAAAATTATGGGAAGCTTACACATATACTATTCCCCATTTCCCCAGTTTTCACCAAGTTATGCTTACCAACTTAGCTATCGTTCGGGGGTCCCACCATTAAATCCTCATGTTGACTGGTGAAATTCCCAGTTTCCAAGTAAACACTCCCTTCACCAGTCAGAATGAGTAATACTCCTAATATTGAACAATAGCAAACAACAGTATAGTCAATATTATTTCCAAGTCAATTGAATGATTTCCTTCCCCCTAATATTGAACAATAGTAAACACTCCCTTCAGAAAACAGGGTTTTTCTCTGGCATTGTTTTCCCCCCCTTGGGATGGTCCCATCTGATTTAGCCATGGTTTCTGGTGGCATTTTTCACCATGGCTTGTTGCTGAAAAATCCTATTACCATGTGGGTTTGCCATGGAAAGATCCACCATTTTTAATGGGAAAAAACATGGATTTATGGGAGATATAAAGGGTATAGTACCCTCTGGGTATGACATTCACACAGTTTGCCATGGAAAGATCCACCCATTTTCAAGTTCGGTAAACCATCTATTTCTATGGGCCATTTTCCATGGCTATGTTAAATAACAAGAAGGTAAATCAAATGAATTTCCTTACTAAATCCCCATAAAATGAATTTCCTTACTAAATCCCCATAGATACCTTTTTTGTATCAGCGGCTGGTTTTTCTGCAGGCTCTGCTGCAGCTGGTGCGGCATTTCTCGTTGCCTTTGGCCATGCTGATGGCGACCATCAGTGGTATTGGCTGCATAGGCCGGGCAATTTTAAGCGGGTGGAGGACAACAGATATGCGGGATCCATATATATATATATATAGAACCCTTACATACTGTGGATGAAAGAAATCCTGCATCACCTTGGATGGTCGAAACCCTATAAATAATGGGATAAACCACCTATCAACTGGTGCAGGATTTATTCCATCCACTGTATCTATCCATGGTATTCGTTATTTCTACTGGACAATTATTTCCAAGGTGTTGGTTGATGTTTTTTTGCAGCGTTTCGTATCTTTTCGGAGGTGGGGGGTGCCATGTTTCTGATTTTTAATATTGAATGCATGTATATTTTTTAAATTAATTCTATGCTTACTCAGATGACAATCGGGAATATGTAAGTATATCAGACTCAGATGACAATCGGGAATATGTAAGTATATCAGACCTCAATACTCAATAGATATTAGATACAATAGCATAGTAAACCCCTACATTAATGTTAACCCTGGAATTTTGGCGCCGGCAGTTTTTTTTGGGGGTACCAATCTTAGTTGTATTTTAATGACCATTTTTGGATGGTAGATTAATAGAAAACACACATCTTGTCATTCAGCAATCAATCCGGGGTGTTTGTTAAGCTTGTTCACCCAGTATATGGAGGCGTCGTGACGTCACTTGAATGATGGTTTATATATATATATATATACATATACATATATATATGATATATATGTATGGGGGAAACATCCCCAAATGGCCGTATAATAACAGCTGTTTTCAGATTGGTGAATTCTTTCAATTTAGCCATTAATATATATATATATATATGATGATCTATGTGTGATCTATGACGATATATGGATGTTGCTAATAAAGCACTTACTAACTGGGGATGTTACCATTGATTAGGCTCGACACGTACTTGTAACCGACTGAATTTGAGATCCGCAATGAAAAACCAGCAATGATGAGCCGATATTGGCTTCTTGCATTGTACAAGAAGGGCATATGAAGATGAACTCCTAGAAATAGGAGTATTACTTTACTCCGGAAAAAGAGAGCTTTACATCCCCATCTCTAGTAACGTGGGAAATTCAATGCCATAAACAACAACCATGTGGGAATGGGAAACAAAAATACCTTATATGGTGATTTTGGAGATGAACATCCACAGCTCCACAGGTCTGTTGCGCGCAAAGGCTTGGGCTGCGAGGGTAGCGTGGAAAGTTTACAGCAAGCCTTCGACGAAGCATTGAACTGTAAATCCTTGGGATAGTGATGAATTACAATGATGTTTCTTGGGATAGTCGTGATATGTTGTGATGAACTACAGTAAAAATAGTGATTCATATAAATTAGTGTTCTATTTTTGGGAGGGATGAATTACAGTACTTGTTCTATCTTTTTGGGGCTACTATATACATGACATGGCGTGTTTTGGCTTCGATGGATATAATTTGAACATGATTATGTCAAACCGTACTCAGTTGTGCAGCACATGGTCGAAATCATCATCAACGAAGGGCTTAAAATACGCAACAAAGAGGATGGAAGCAATACGGAATTCGGATCCAGAGAGATAGGACAGGCCAAGTTACCTTTATTCCTTTAAGGGTCCTTTAGTGTTCACCATTTTCACCATTGGCCAATTCATGGTATGATAGAGAATCGCCGTCGAAGCTTCGGACAAAATCGCCGACTTCGGTGCGTCGACTTAGTCGACGTCGACAGGGGGGCAGCCTCTCCAATGGTGTAATCAGAATTTCCTATTACCCTCTGGTAAACATACAAAAAACTATGGAAAATCACCCTTTTTAATGGGAAAACTCACTATTTCTATGGCCATTTTCAATAGCAAACTGTTAGTTTACCAGAGGGTAGAGTTACCAAATGTTACCATTTACTACAGTTTGGTTTACTTGTCAACCAAATCCATGTCAGATTAGATGAATTTTTAGTCTAATTCAGATGTGAAATGAGTCGCGGGTAAACCTTGGATTGGAGGTTCAGTATACAAATGGGATATTTCTCTGTATAGATATCTATGGGAGTCTATGTATACAATTGTATAGATGCATATTAGCCAGCCAAAGAGTTGCGAGTTGTTGTTCTGTTTTTTGCATGGCATCTCAGATTAGCCGAGTTATAGTGTTTTGAGATGTTTCGGAATGTTTGGGGAGGAATTCTAAAGAATCAGACAACCCGAGTTGTCCAATTTTTTGGGTAGAAAAAATTGTTTTCCACATCATGGCTAACCTGGACTCAACGTTTTTTGGCAGAGGCATCCTGGGTGTTCCTGGGTCATGATTTCTTAGAGAAGGCATTTTGAGGGCCAAATGACCTGCCTTTGGATTTTATTAAATTTGCAAAAACTGCTGTTGTGTGCCGGCCATCGCTTGTATTACAGATGAATCAAACAGACTACAAGATTGGCAACAAGATTCAAATGTTTTGTGGCATCCACGTGGCTAACGCGGACCCTGATTCTTTAGAGATGTGCTTTTGTATTCGTGTTTTTTGTTTTCTTTGTAGTTGGTTGCCTGGGTCATGATTTTTAGAGGGCGTCAGACCCCCAGTCATCCTAGGTAGTGATTCTTTAGATGTGCCATTTCAGTAGTTGGCCTGCGGTGCGTAGACGGCCGTGTGGTTTTGTAGTTTTTTTGCACGTTTTTGGGGGTGGGGTGGTGCAATACCGTCATTCGCTTTGCGTTCTCATACGGATGCTGCATGCGCTACCTGTGTCCAGATGGAAACAAAGCATGGCCCGCTGCAGCCGAAGCTCGTAGAATCCCAGTGCAATGTGTAGTTCACCAAGTCAGAAAATTCACTTCTGTATGTCCTGTTCGTTAGAACTGCAGGGACACGGATATTAGATAGAAATTGGCAAAATTTGAAAGACTTTTGGCCAAAGCACATGTGACATGTGCCTAAAGTACAAAGAGAAAGGGCACAGTAAGACGCACCCCAGTGTTCCTGACTACATATCCATGTGGTGTTGTTGACAAAGTCTCGGAACGACTACACCAAAGAAATTTCTGGCAAAGCTGGAAGAATTGCTGTGACCAACGCCATGGTGAAAAAATGATGCGGGCCCGAAGTAGTTTCGTCACAAACCGTGAAAAGTAACACCTCGTTGTGGCAAAACTACATGTTTTGCAACTTTAGCCTGTAATAACCACTATCAAAGCACCAAAATTTGGATGCATGTGAAAACCACTGTAACGGTGTTCTTCACACAGTGGCGACCTATACATTGAAACTCACAAAACGACACAGCCGTCTATGCACCGCAGTCCCAGTAGTTCAAGGTGGACTGCCATTTTTGGTCTAAAAAATCAGGCGCATTCCCCGAAGGATGTGTACTATAAGGCTACTTAACTTGTTGTCTGAAAGACACTCCTTGCAGACTGGCATAAAACTCTATAAGATAATGATATGCAAACATATCTTTGTTTGAATAAAAGACGTTTTCCCACGCTCCGGTAACCAAACATGACAATGGAAAACCCATCTGTATATATATACAATTATATACATATATAACATGATAGAACTATATATATATACACATAGATTACCTTCCCGTTATTAAAACGTCCATTTATACAGCCATACTAAAATGTTGATCTGGAATGTCATTGCGGATTGTATCTCTAGACCGTTCCAGACCAATACCTGAGAAAAAAAGAAACTAGCTACAGGGACTTCATGGCCTCACTAGAAACGCCACAGTTTCAAGAAGCAGATGCCACACAAATACTGAGGTCCGTCCTTTTCCAATGGACGTACCTTAAGTGGAAAACACAGTAAGGTTGGCTGTTTTGCTTCTTTGTGAATGCTAATTACAGTAATGGTGTGGCGAAGAATATCTTGCTCGCTCTGCTCCTTTCGCCAAAATCTATTCCGGAAGTTGGTGTGGGTGTCTAAAACAGGCTACATAGTCTTAGCCAAACGTTTCAGCAGTTATCACAGGATTGCAATTGAGGGCGTGATAGATCATTAAGCAAGTGCAGCAAGTTGACGACGAAGGGGTTACGCAAACAACAACATTCGACATGAACTATTCTGCCGTGCAGCCGCACTGTGTGGACCAGGGCATTATCATGCTCCCACTGCCAGGGTCAAGCTTGTCGTGCATGCTGACCCGTGCTCAAAAGTATCCGCGCTTTCTGTGGCCACAAGATGAGCATTTCCCGGCGTCGTAACGGCCATGAGATTGTAGACCGTCAGGCACTCTTAGCGGAAACCATTGGCGCGCTCCTGCCACTGATCCTGTTCAGTACATGAGTCTGGCAGCCGCGCTCACAAGCGCCCAGCGGCCAGGAGGAGCAAAGAGAGGAGGAACCACCAGGCAACAGCGGCCACGAGCTGAGTGCAAATAGCGATTGCGGCGTCGCAAAAGTAGCACTTCAGGTCGCACCGCTTCAGTGTTCGGTTTGACATCATGCATCGACATGTACCTGTATATAGTCAGTCTGCCTGGTCACACACGAAACATAGACCATGTCAAAGTAGCACACGAGTCCATATGGTCGCTGGCGCGTGCAAGAGAAACATGCAGAAACAGCCTGGGAAAATTTGAATCAGACTCATATAAGAACAATAACGGTGACGATCGCGCACTCCCCGACAATTAAATGACCTAAATTTGTGCCATGTTACTACTACCACCATAATTTCCCTTGATTTCAACGGTTGTTTTTCTTTAATTTCACGGGCGCGAAATCTATGCCCAGCATGGTGCAGAGCAATCAGGAAAGGCGGCCGGGCCAAGGGCAATTTTTTCTTGAGCATCAACCAAAATGATCATGTGTACAGAACCACGGAAGATTCTGCGACATTGCCAGCACCAAACATGGCTCTAACAACCAGACAAAACACTGGGCAAGCAATTGTTGGAATTAGGTGGCCTGACGATTGCAACTCAATCGATCCTGCAACTGTGGTTTCGGATCAAGTGAGTGACGTGAGAAATTTAAATCGAGAGGAGCACAAAAACACAAAACATCATCATGAAAATTGTCCATGTTAAATGTAATGGACATGAATTGCCAAACATGTGTCTAAAACATTCTAAAACCATATTGGCAGTGGAGATGGCCTATGGATGCCTATGGCCTATGTTATTAGCAGAGCAGTCAATAGTCCGGTGTGGTCACATAGGCGTTTGAATATTGCACTTCAAACGTTTGTTTGTAAACAATGGCCATGACGGCATGACAAAAATTATGCACACATGTTTCCAACATTTTTCACCTACACCCCATCATGATTTATTGTTTTGGTGCTCGCGCCATCATTAAGTTTAGTTCGGTCGAGTTCATCGAAACCATGGCACCAGCAGGCGCCGTTGGAGCGGCTGGACCATGTGACACTCATGTTGCATGACAACATGATCCCTCATTTCATCTGATCTCCAACACTAAAACAGTTTGCTAGTGAAAATTGCCATTTATGGTTGGTATACCCACTAAAATTAGTGATTTTCCATAGTTATGTCAGTTTACCAGAGGGTATTGGATGTTTTTGGAACATCGGACAAGTGGCCATGGAAATTGCCGACAAAAACATGCAGCAATATTCCCATACAATGCAACTAAACGCCATTTTGCGGGGGAAAAACAACCAATGATGTCCTGTTTGTTTTTTGCATTTTACACCAGTGTTATATATTCCGAAGTAATTCCATTATTATGATATTTGTCTCTAACATTTCACTTACACAATTGAATGATGTCGTACGAATCACATCCCATTGGGTACCAGGTCCTTTTTTGATTTTCAAAATTCAAACGTTGAAACCCTATAAATCCAGTAGTAATACCAGTAGTACCGCACAAGGCGGTGGCGGAAGTTTCAAAAATAGGAAACCTACAGGACCTATAGGAGAGATTGGTTCAGAGCGAATCCACTGATGGACCGAAAGGTGGTTGGAGCTGTGTTTTTTGGAGTGGCTGCAATGGTTGCAGTGGTCACCTGGTCGGTCACCTCACCCACAACTGCTGGATGTAGTGTGATGTAGCGCAGCTGTAGTTGTAGTTGTAGTGTAGTGGAGTTGTAGTTGTGGTGTAGTGTAATTAGTGTAGTGTAGTTGCAGTTGCATTTGTGGTGGTGTAATGAGTGTAATGTAATGTAATGCAATGTGGGGTAGGGTACTGTAGTGTAGTGTAGTGTAATTGAGTGTGGTGTGGTTTGGTGTGGTGTGGAGTGTAGTGTAGTGTAGCGTAGTGTAGTGTAGTGTAGCGTAGTATAGTGCAGTGTAGTGCGTGGTGTGTTGTGTAGTGTAGTGTGGTGTGGTGTAATGCAACTAGTGTAATGTATAGTTGTAGTTGTAGTTGTATTTGCAGTTGCAGTTGTAGTTGTAGTTGTAGTGTAGAGTCAAGTAATGTATTGTAGTTGTACCTGTAGTTGTAGCTGTAGTTGTAGTTGTCGTTGTAGTTAGTGTAGTGCAGTGTAGTGTAGTGTCGCGTGGGATCGTGTAGTGTAGTGTAATTGAGTGTAGTGTACTGTAGTGTAGTGGAATGTAGTGTAGTGTAGGGAGGTTTAGTGTAGTGGAGTGGGGTGTAGTGTAGTGCAGTGTAGTGTAATGTAATTAGTGTAGTGTAGCCTTACGTAGTTGTGGTTGTAGTTAGTGTGATGTAGTGTAGTGTAGTGTAATGTCATTAGTGTAGTGTAATGTAATGTAGTGTAGTTGCAGTTGCAGTTGTAGTTGTAGATGTAGTGCAGTGTCATTCAGTTTAGTGGAGTGTAGTATAGTGTACTGTAATTAGTGTAGTGTAGCGTAGTGTAAATGTGGTATTGTTGTAGTCGTAGTTGTAGTTGTAGTTAGTGTAGTGTAGTGTAGTGTAGTGGAATGTAGTGTAGTGTAGTGTAATGTAGTGTAGTGTAATTGAGCGTAGTGTAGTGGAGTGTAGTGGAATGTAGTGTAGTGTAGTGTAACGTAGTGTAGTGTAATGTCGTGTAGTGTCGTGTAGTGTCGTGTAGTGTAGTGTAGTGTAGTGGAATGTAGTGTAGTGCAGTGTAGTGTAACGTAGTGTAGTGTAATGTCGTGTAGTGTAGTGTAGTGAAGCGTAGCGTAGTGTAGTGAAGTATAGTGTAATTGAGTGTCATTGAGTGTAGTGTAGTGCAGATGAGTGTAGTGGAGTGTAGTGTAGTGTAGTGTAGTGGAATGTAGTGTAATGTCGTGTAGTGTAGTGTAGCGTAGTGTAGTGTAGTGTAGTGTAATTGAGTGTCATTGAGTGTAGTGTAGTGTAGTTGAATGTAGTGGAGTGTAGTGTAGTGTAGTGTAGTGGAATGTAGTGAAGGTGTAGTAGTTGTAGTGTAGTGTATTGGAGCGTAGTGTGGTGTAGTGGTGGTTGTAGTTGAAAATGCTACAAACCTTCACGTTTTGCTCACTTTTGACAAGGTCCACAATCCCTTGCGCCTGCCACGCGAAACGACATCTGAACTTCCAAAAGTGGTCCGAACCCCTGGTGTTTTTAACATTTTGACTTGGAAATGTGCTTCGCGCCACAACGGCGGGCACTTTTTCCACATCTCAACTTCCAAAAGTGGTCCGAACGTGAGGTGTTTTTGGCTTCTTCACTTGCAAATGTGCTTCGCACAACAACGGCGTGCACTTTCTAGACATCTCAATTTCCAAAAGTGGTCCGAGAATGGTGTGTTTTGTACATTTTGACTTCGACATGTGCTTCACGCCACAACGGCGTGCACTTTTTCGACATCTCACTTTCAAAAGTGGTCCGAGCTTGTGGTGTTTTGTACATTTTGACTTGGAAATGTGCTTCGCGCCACAACGGCGTGCAATTTTTCATCTCTCATCTGGCCAGATGGCTCCACACCCGCCGCTTTAGCGACCCTACTTTTCGACCCTCCGGAGCCACAAATCATTGGAAAAACAGTGCTTCGCGACTTTCCTACCTTTTCGCGTACCTGCATCTTCTTTCTTCTGACTCTTTCTCTTCTCTGATCTTCTCTCTTCTACTCTTCTCTTCTATCTGACTCTTCCCATCTCTGCTCTTCATCTGTCCATATTGTCGGAAGCTTGACTTCTAAATTTCCTTCGGTAATAACCCTATAAATCACCCTTCTGAAAACCTACATCCTATACTGTAATACTGACATAACCAAGTAGGATGTCTCAGGATATTTTCCTCGGTGTGTCTAAACAGTGACTCGGAAATTCCAAAAAAACACGCCAAATTTGCAACTTGTGGCACCACATATGTTTGGCCATCCAGGCGTTCACCCTCTATGTTCTATTCATTTTATAACCGTCCCTTAGCCTCTGGCAAACGTTTACAGTTGGCTATTGAAAATGATCATTTATGGTTGATATACCCACTAAAATTGGTGATTTTTCCATAGTTATGTTAGTTTGCCAGAGGGTATATTACAGTTTGGGCCTTTGATGGATCAGTGTGATACAATGAGTTTTTTTAATTTCCACCAGACCCCAAAATAATGAACCAATGGTTGGGATCATTGTAAAATGGGATACCCCTGAAATCCATGGGTGAAAAACAAAGGTTTATCAGTTTATCATTTTGTTTTCGCTTCAATTGTCCCGTGTTTTTTGTTTGACAACCACATTGTTGGACACGAAGGTAGCCATGAGCGGAAGGCATGGTGAGGGCGAAAAGGGCGAGGGGTCATGGGCAGGTTGCCGTTCTGCCCAGAAGATGTGATGAACACGGGAGTTGTCTCAAAATCGGCCATTTACAACAATTTATATATGCCATCAAATAATAGACAATGCGAAGAATGAAAAGCAAGGGGTGGATCAGGGTTCCCAATTTTAAAACATGCCCGCATGGTGTTTTACACACCACATCATGACAAATTATGCCGTTTGAATTGGTTGGTGGCTCTACCTGGTGGATTGTTGCCAGCAAAAGATGTGTGTTTGGGTCACGCCTAAGGTCCCCAGAGCCCCAAATGCGCCATCGGAATGGGGAAATGGAACGGGTTGAACTATGTCAAGGGTCGACTTTGGATGGTATACCCTGGGTTGAACTGACATGATGTGGGAAACCCATGGAATTTCACTATGTCTCAGTGGGAAAATGATCTACAAATAGTATCACATAGTGGGTTCTCCACAGCTATGTTCGTTTACAGGAGGGTATCATTGTTTTCTTGCGGGAAGTCTAAAATTGGCGCCAGGGTAAGATCAAACAGGCCCATTTTTCCCAAGATTCCAGGTCGACCCTTTACGGACCCTGATTTGGACCCTGATTCCTGATTGACGTACATACCTTTTGATCATTTAACATGCCCTCTGGTAATTTGTTACATAGCTATTGAAAATGGCCCATTTATAGTGGATTTACCAATTAAAAATACGTAGTGGTTTTCCATAGCAAACTGTTAGTTTACCAGAGGGTAGTTTTGGAAAATAACCATTGTGAATAAACTCATCTAGAAATGATCCATACCATAGCTATGACATGATCTGAGGTACCTGAACGGGCTTCCAAGATGTTCCAATGCGGTTCAGGATTTGTAGAGCATTCTTTGACCGTTTATACGTTCACTTTGCCGACAATCGACAATTGCTGCAACTTGACATATATAGATTTGTATATACGTATAATTATGTATCTATGTGTAATATATTGTAATCTCATCATATGTATATTATATACATTGATATACATAACATGATATCAGCATCTACAAACATATACACATGTTTTTCTCATCCTATCTTGGATGAACAAAGTAATTAGACGACTTCATAGTTGGACCGTTGGCTCTTTTCACCTGGCTGAACGGATGGACAAATATGAAAAAACAAGTGTTTGATCCCATAAATTTTCACAGTGTTTCATGGTTACCAAATAGTTACAAGCTGGTGCAGGATGGCTTGTCCATCCACAGTACCTGGAGGCCCACTGGAAGTACATACGTATAGCATAACTCTTTCTGGCATGCTATAACACGCCAATGCAATCTTGTCATGTTCATCCCCAACCGCCAATGAACAACAGCTAAGAGGAACATCATCTTAGGGAAACCTCATCTTTGAGGTTCCACAGGTCCACATGAATTTAAGAATTGATAATTATTGGGACATATATGCCAACGATAGGCTATTTGGATTTGTCACGCCAAAAAGGGTGATACTCCACTCCAGTTGATGTGTTCCCAGGATTCAAATGACAGGAATCATGACGAAATGTGCCCGAAAATTGCATGGGGTATTCCGCATCACTTTTTGATAGTTCAAATGGTTAAATCCCTGGCTTTGAGGGTGCCCAACTCTGGATGGGAGGAGTTGGAAATCTGACTGGCAAGAGTCTGAAGGGTACTCAGGAGGCTCCAGACTCAGGATTCCCTCCGGTAGTCAGACGTGGCTAGCTGGGAAACCCGTGGAAACCCCATATAAATGGATGTTTTAGTGTGAAAATCACCTCGAAATAGTGGATTTTTCATTGCCACGATTGATTGCCGCAGGGTAGTTGTTGTTTTTTGGGGATCGCAAGTTGGCAAAAATTGGAAAAAAAAACTCCGCAAGCTAGAAGATTGGGATGTCTGCCAGCAAATTTGCTTGGCATTATTATTCCTTTTGGGTCAGAAAAGGGGACCAAATGGGCATGAGGACAATGTGGAACATTAATGAACATTCCGGATTTTTCCCAATCATGATGGACTCTACCCAAGAGGCATGATTGCTGGATGTTAACCACCAAAACATTGCAGCCCTGTCATTTGGGTACCCCAAAAATGGATGGTTTCCTATCTGAAAGTTCAAAACGGCTGCTTATACTCGCTAACATTCCTAGGAAACCTCATGGGGCTCGGGACTCAGCATTTCTTGGACATACCGTGACATACCAATCTGCATGTATTTTCATCAAAGGAAAGATAGGATATACATTCTGGTAATTTCTTACATAGCTAAAAAAAAATGCCCATAGAAATAGTTGATTTACTCATTTAAGATGGTGGTTTGCCATAGCTAACGTGGGTAAAAAAACAATGCCATAAACCATCCCCCAGATAACCATTTTTATAGGTGGTATGGCTACCATTCCCAAATGGGTCCTGGCCAGGAAGAGCGTCCCGACTCGGGACGGAAAACCTCCAAGTTACGGGCATCAATGAGGAACATGATGGAAAATCATGGGAACATCATGGGAAAATCACGGATATCCTTTTAATGTTTTTTTTTAGATCATCACTATTTAGTTTTTTCACATATATATCACTTAAAGCTGGTTGGTGGTTGAGAACATTTTTTATTGTTCCCATCATATTGGTAATGTCGTCATCCCAACTGACGAAGTCATATTTTTCAGAGGTGTAGGTATACCACCAACCAGATTATTATTAACCATCATTAACCATACATTAACCACTTCAGAGGGATTGAAACCACCAACCAGTAAAGGTATCACTCTCCGAAAGTGATGCGCCAGACTCTCCAAAAACGCGGTTTCCCCAGGTGACGACTCAGCGAGATGGTGGGCCCAGAAGCGCTGTCGTGGACCCAGAACGCTGCGAAAGCTAGGCTTTATGGTTTCTATTCTATCGTCAACTACAGGCTTATACTTGGTTTATAACTCCAATAACTATAGGCCTACGGGCCTAGGGTTCCTGATGCTAAGTTGGTTTATAGCTCCAATAACATCCAACAACTAGGCTTCATGCTGTCTATTACTATGTATGTATCATATCGAACTAGTTCATGGCGTTATAAACCAACAAATATAATTGGAGGGGCACCACCTTGCAGCCCCCAAAACGAGGTAAATTTATGTAGCTTTATTACACCGTGTTGCGCACTCGAAACAACCAACCGATGTTGGATTACCAAGCGAAGTTGGGAGTTGACCGATGGTTTCATCAGCAATTGCACACGCGGTTCATGGTTTATATACCATGTTTCTACATATGTATATATATGTATATATATATATATACACATATAAATCTACATGGGTTCGGATCAAAAAAAGAAGGTGGCCTCCGGTCACAGTTTTTATCTTCGGGAAGTCCAAATTGTTGACATTTGTTTTTGCTGATCGTATACCATACATGCAGCATATGGGGTTGAGATTGAAGCCAGTGTGAAATCAATTTTGGGTGCTCCCATTTTGGGCGAGAGTTATTCATCCAATGGCATGGCAGGCCCTCCTGGTCATCCGGATTTTTTAGGGCTGTAGAAAAGGCGGTCCGTGAAGAACTCAAAAGCAGGGGGACTTGCCAAAACTCAGGCATTACCATCTAATATTGGGTTAGCTATATTGGGTTTTTAAACTATATTGTGTGAATATATATGTCCCAGTATATTACTATCAACCAACATATGGCTGGTCAAAATTGGGGCCAAAAATAGATCGTCATCCTTGAACTGATCTCAACATCCATGAACCAAAATCTGTAGGTTGGAATCCCCACACACTGCACACACACACACACTGGTACGTGGTACGCAACTGTTTGTTTTCATCATTTGTATCATTGACCATAGATATTTGTGGGGACGCCATCTTGACCCAGTACTCATGGACATCACATGACATCACAACATCCAAAGTCTGCGTAACATTTTGCCGAATACGGGTTTGGTAAAATCCTTGGGAACCAGATTGTTTTGATATTGGATAATTATTCTCGGTGCATCACACCTGCCATCAGCATCCTTCAATGGTTTGGAAAACCACATGTCTAGAATCTATATTACATATAATGTGTTTTTATGCTATGATGTATACATGTTTTTATACATACATATATATATACATATATATATATAACGTTTCATTATTTAAATATATATATATATATATATACACCACATATATATACATATATATATATATATATAGTATATATAGTAATAATACCAACAATAACAATTGTTGATATTACTATGATTTCTACATGTGGAGTTTGGGTTGGAACGATCCCAGTTGAGATCCACAGGATTCGACAGGTCACCTTCTCCGTTGCCTAGATTTCAGCCGGGATTGGCTGACAAACCCAGTGGGATACACTCCTTTTTCCATGGGAAAATGAATGAAAATTGCCCACTTATAGATTTTTATAGATGAATTACATTCTAGAAATGATGATAGATCATTTTCCGTATACTAGAAATGATAATTTTCCATAACCAAGCAATTTCAATGGGGAACTTCGGAACATGATGAGGGGTTGGATCGGGTTCCCCGAAGTTTTCCAACCTGGCAATGGATTCCACCAACCAGCGGCTCTCAGGATTTCCCAGTGGCTGTACCGCAGAAATTCAGATACATCTTAATCTCATCTTGTTGGTGCTATATATATATACATATATATATATACACACATGTATATATACAAATTTTTGTTCATGCTCCTTTTAAACATTCATGTTTTCTTTTTTGGGGGTACTGTATACATACCCCATTCTTTCAGACGCAGCCGTCGACAAAGAAGCCCAGCGGAAGATCATCCGGATGATCCAGGTGGAACCGCCGGAAAGTCCTGCAGTTATTGCCCGAGTTATACCAGTTATAAGTATTAACAAAACCCCAGTTCTAGAAACCCCATTTATAGAATACCAGTTATAGAAACCCCAGTTATACCAATTAACAAAACCCCATTTATAGAATGCACAACCCCATAAAGAAAAAAACAGATAACTAACAAAATGGCCAGAACCGTACATTCTCCTTGCACTGACCTGCAAACCGTGGAGCAACAACCTTGATTTTGAGTTTAGCCTCCAACTGCCTGGTTATATAGAAAAGTCTCAAGCGATTGCTTGGATGTTTTTGGGTTGCGACGGGCCTGTCGACTGAGGGGGAAAGAAGACACAGAAATCCTGGAAGTGGGAAGAGGACGGAACCCGGTTGGCTTCGATCAGCTGTGGTTGCGGCTGTGGGCTATGGCTGTTGCGCAGCTTGCTGACTGTTGTTTCCCGCTAGTTGTTGCTATTTCTTGCTGCTGAGTTGCCGCTGTCGCGGTTGCTGTTTCTTCTTCTTGTCCTTCTGGTTCTTCTATTCCTTTTTATGTTTGTTCTGTTTGTTCGTTTTGTTTTTCTTGTTCTTCTTGTTGTTGTTGTCGTCGTCGTTGTGGTTGTCGCTGTCGCTGTGGCTGTGGCTGTCGCTGTGGCTGTGGCTGTGGCTGTGGTTGTGGTTGTGGTGGTTGTTGTGGTTGTTGTGGTTTTGTGGTTGTTGTGGTTGTTGTGGTTGTTGTGGTTGTTGT
>Ga0126342_10005600_pt1 | contig 21991 bp, 12 predicted proteins | sample Cyp1metagenome_FD_92528 | JGI IMG/M metagenome (GOLD analysis project Ga0126342, IMG submission 92528) | Coral microbial communities from Lord Howe Island, Old Settlement Bay, Australia - Cyphastrea 1 metagenome | ecosystem: Host-associated > Invertebrates > Cnidaria > Coral ... | reverse complement strand
TCATCTTTATAATGGGATTATATACCAATAATAGCGGTTAATGATGGTTAATGGTTAATAATCACTGGTTGGTGGTGGTTTGGAACCATGGAATTTCATGACTTCCATTCAGTTGGGAATAATCATCCCAACTGACTTTCATATTTTTCAGAGGGGTAGGTAGACCACCAACCAATGTTAAACAATTCGGGAGAAACTGGGAAAAGAGAGAAAACTTGGAAAATGAGGAAAAGCATATTGTTGAACATGTGAATTGAACATGTGAAAAGACCTTTGAATAATCTGGAATGATCATAAAAAGATGCATGCCCCAGTACATTCTCAATAAAGCTATATAATATGTTTATTCATACTCTCACATAACTGGCTGTACTAGGGTTTATGGTGATTATACCATTCTAGTTCGATTGGTACCAACAAACATATCGTTTTGGGAGCACCATTCTTCATGATTCTTCGATCTCTCCAATTGTCTTGGTGATATCTCCTTCCCATTCTATCCCCATAGCCAGAATGTTGGGTGGGCAAAGCATCAGCGGGAATTTCAGGACCAAAAATGGAGGTACGTTAGTACCATATTTTGGGCCAGATGTTGTGGGGATCTTCCCTGAAATTTAGCCCTGAAAAATAGGCCTTATAATCCTTACATATGATCATATGGGTATGGGTCAAAATCTAAGCCCCACAGAATTTAGTCGTCATTTTTATATTAACCATCTCATTTTTTGGGGTCAATTTTGACCCCTAATATGCTCGCTGCAACCACCATCGTGACTCCCGTGTCGCCAAGGGCACCCTACATTCTGGGCTCGCAGAAGAGCTTCGGGCCTCGCAGCTGGCCGGTCCTTTGCGGCGTGGTGCAGGGCGTGGCCATCTTCGCCTCTCGGGCAGCGGTTGCGGTTGCTGCTTCAGTTCCGGAGTCGGAGATGAAACCAACCATGGGGATCATATTAATACAATATTAATACAATGTTGTATAATGGACATGTAGAGGTATAATTTAAGTATAATATCTTATGACTAGACTTAGAATACTGTATATGGGGTTGACTCATGAAAAATGAACATTGAGACTTGTAACCAACAATACTGGGCAAATGATGGAATTGTGCCATGGTCAGACTAGTCAGAACTTTGTTTATTTTATCATAAAAGGGTATGGTCGTCCGTCATCTCCTCATTTTCACAGGGGTTAATATACCAAAGTTTGCCATTTATAAGGAATCCCATTCCCATAGCCCACATGCTATAGGGGGTTGTTCAAAAATGCGGGAACACCCTCCAGTAAACAAACACAACTATGGAAAATTATCGATGTATAGACGATTTACCCATCAGACATGTTTGCTTTCCATAGCTACGTTAGTTTACCAGGTTATCCAATTTCAATGGATGAACTATGGTTATGAACCAGTTACTAAGACTAAGTGGGATGATCCTCCAAGTAAGTAAGTGGGTTCATGATAATGCCATTGAATCATTGTATAGTTGTATGGATTTGTCAGAATCGGGGATAGCCACAAATAGTCATTCTCATGGGGAAAATGATGAGAATTGGGTGGTACCCTTTTTTCAGACAAATGCATATACTCCATGGGAGTTTCAGGATCCTAAAATGGAGGTACTGTACCATATCAAGCCAGATTTTTGGGGCGTGTCCCCTTGCAGAGCCCTTAGGCCTAACAATATGGTAGGTACCTCCAATAAATCAGTGAAATGGCCATTGATGTACCTACTATATCCCATGTTTTCCCATGATTTTCCCATATTTTCCCATGATTTTCCCATGATTTTCCCATGATGTTCCCATGATTTCCCATGATTTTCCCATGATTTTCCCATGATTTTCCCATGATTTCCATGATTTTCCCATGATTTTCCCATGATTTCCCATGATTTTCCCATGATTTCCCATGATTTTCCTATGATTTTCCCGTGATTTCCCAGTGTATACCCCCCAAATCCTTTGTCGCTTCACCTACCTCGGGGCCCGACCCAGGCGCAGCCTGTGATGGTGGCGGGACGTTTGCTGCTGGCGGACCGGCTCTTGTTACCGGTGGCCTTGGCTATCCCACTTTGGCAGCGCGGCGATTGCGATGGTTAAAACGCGGCTGGCGAAAGCTCTAGGGATTTGCTGATGCTGTTTGGAAAAATTCCATGTTTTTCGATGTTTGTTCCATTTGTTCCATTTTTTGTTGGGTTTTTGAAAAAGTTTGTTGATTCTTAGAATAAGCAAAGGTCTGGTGAACATAATGATAATGATGATTGGTACAAGTTGGTATTGACGATAATTGATGAATGGGAAAAAACATGGTTAATCCGAAAATCCTTATTTGGGACTAATATTGGCTTAATATGGGGGTTAATTGGGAGGTTTTAACTCTTTGGTAAACTAACATAGCTATGGAGAAATGTCCATGTTTAATAGGGAAGTTCTCGAACTAAATATGCAATGTTCCATTCCCATGTTAGTTCATTCGAGGTTTCAAGAATGGTTTAAGTGATTAATTTATCAATATGGCTAAATTTACAATGGTTAGAGCCAATTGGGTTAATAATGATGGTTAAACCCAATAAAAGTTTTAATAAATGGGTTTAGTGGTTAAACCCTATTCATAATGGTTAAATTTATACATATGGTTAAACCCAATAATGGTTTGAAAGAAACTCCCTATAAATTTGGGATTAGTATTGGGTTAATGATATTGGGTTAATCATGGGCTAATAATCATTCATTGGATATTTAGTAAGATACCCTTTGCTAATCAGTCACCTGGCAAACTGGAAACTTCATGAAACTTGGACATCCCTGAACTAGCGATGAAGGTTTATAGCTGGGAACATCCTCTGTTTATTTTTGGGATTCAATGATTGATACCCTCTGGTTATGTCAAAATAGCTATTGAAAATCGCCATTTTTAAAGGGTAAATCCACTATTTCTATGGCCCATTTTCAATAGCTATTTTGACATAACCAGAGGGTAATCGTGATTGATACTGGTGGTATTTCCTACAAGTATGGCTGCCATAGCTGCCATAGCTATGGCAGCTATGTTAGACTACTAGAGGGTATCCTGTAGGAATTCAAAACTATTGTATATCTGCGCTACGGGAAACGATCTTTTAACTTAAATTTTACTTTTTCCAATTGGGGGTGTATCCTGTCAACTACTTTTATCTGCACAGTTGCAACCATTTATCATCCATTTACTATGTGATTATCATCACCCATAGGATCCATGTATGGTATATATGCTAACATTGGGGGTATATTGATGGTAAATGTTACCATATATATATATATAGCAGCACCATGGATCCTATGGGTCAGGGATTATCCCGCTGATTTCAGAGATTTGAATCAGATTCATTGCTGAAAAAAACATGTTCGCTGCAAAGCCAAACGGTTTGCCCGCGGCGAATCTCACATATCCCTAGAGACATGCTCAAATCCCTGCGGGGTTGGTTTAAGTTTTTTACTTTCCAAAACAACAAACCCTAAAACCCTGAAACCCTAAAACCCTAAAAGCCTAAATTTAAACCCTAAATCCTGAAAACTTAAAATCAACATCACTGCGTCAAGGCCAGTGTCTTCATTCATCCTCTGGTGATAGGTATTGTTTAGATGTGTTGTTTGAGTGTGGGCGAACCCGGGGTTTGGAGCATGTTCTACCCCAACGCCCTAATCGACAATTTCATTGATCATCCAAGTACTTGTAATCCCCAATGGTCAGCAATGTTTCTCCGCCAATGGATGGCGTCCTTGGCCTGGATGTTGGTTTTCTATTTGCTACCACTTCCATCTCTAACACTTCCTCTCTTTGAAATCGGAAAGATATGGAAAGATGAATCTGAATATATCTGAATTTATCTGAAGGAACTTGGCAGAATTGTTTTTTAGTCATATTTTTCGATTATGCCATAGTTGATTTTTTCACCAATCACCCGTAGATCCCTCCGTGGGTGATCCTGGCAAGACTCTAGGCAGAGTCTCGTTGCATTGCTGACCTTACTGTTCTTTGAAGCTCTGGCCGCGCTGGCTGAGTTTTTTTCTTTAACCGGCCCCTTCTGCGATGATGAAAGATATGAAAGCATCAATGGCAGTGCCCATCAGTACCCTAAATCAAGCTTTTGGATGGCTTTGGATTGAATGTTTGAATACCTTTGTGTATATATATACATAATTATACAATGATATACATATATTCAGAATGAAGAAGTGTTTCTTTTTCTACCGCTGATATTGGATGATGACGCATCATGTTCGGTAAACCATTCAAGCACCTGATCTTGTTCCGTAGCTTGTTCCGTTGCATTCGTGGCATCTCACCCTGGAAGTCACTGGAAGTCACGTAGAGTGGATGCAAGCGAATGAACTGCGCCAGCTCTTGGGGGTGCAGTTCCACTGACACATGGATATAGACATGTATATGTATATTTTATGTATATACAAATATATATATATACATATGTATATATATATATTATATTATATATATATATATATATATGTATAAAATGTATCCCAACTTCTGGAGATTATTCTATAATAATGGCAAGTAACCAATTCAGAACCCCAACTACCCCACCCTTGGTGCGTTTCTTTCGAGAAGGTCAGACAGGTGAAACGATCTCATTTGTTGAGCATGGGATGTCTTGGGTACTGGCGATAACAGTCATCCAGGAAGCAGGTACCGCAATACCAGGAAGCCGAAAGCAAACAAAAAATGAGGTGTTGAAGGTGTCCAGATAACCCCTGGTAAATTAACAGACCCTGATTTTATCACCCATTTTTAATGGAAACTAATCTTCCAACCCCGACAACTGCCAGGGTCTATGTTAATTTACCAGAGGGTAACCCCAGGAAAATGCTGCTGCCCATCCCGTCGCCGGTCGTCTCAAACATTCAAAAACGCCCTAGGAACAGCTATTGCGCGTGCTGGGCTTGGCGGCCGTGAAGTGGACCTTGATTGGCCGCTACCGCGAGGGAGACCATGACACTTGGAGTAGATCAAAAAAAGGGACGGAGAACTGATGATGGCCACTACCAGCCTGGTTGGTGGTTTGGAACATGTTTTATTTTTCCATATATTGGGAATCATAATCCCAACTGACTTTCATATTTTTCAGAGGGGTAGGTATACCACCAACCAGCAGCTGTAAAAATCGAGTTACCTATGTGTTTGTATCATATTTTGGGGCATGATCCAGAAATCCCAACTAGTTGAACAAGATCAGCTGGGTGAACTGACTTGTAGCCATTTTTGAATGGGGTTAGAACCAGCTACTAGGCCTAGATGTACCTATCTACCCACTTCACTGCCTGACATTCCTTGCTTGAACCATCTGGGAAACATTTTCTTGAGCTCCAAGAATGGGTTTGGAAGACAATCTAACCTTAATGGTCCTCTGGGCCTAAATCCATCCGGAAGTGAAGGCCAGTGCCACGGTGTGCCACCACAAATCCATCGTGCCATGGGCCTGCCTATTGGGTTGACATGTGTTGTGGCGCCACAAATCCCTGAGTAATGTGGTAAAGCCATGTAAAGCCAATAATACCGGTAAATCTCTATATTGGGGATGGTTTATAGCGGTTTACCACATTATCCCTGCATAATTCGATGCCACAGCCGCAGCCAAGCGAAGCTTTTCGAGCTCAGTAGGAATCCACAATTCCCATGGATTCCTGCACTGCAACTGCAGGGGCCCGCGTTCAATGGATTTATTGAAACAACATTTGTAGGAAACGAGCAAGAAAAAAAGGAGTATAGAAATCCCATGATTGGAAGTGACCCTGCTGGTTTCAAACTCCTTTGATTTTGAACCCTACTTGGGACACTGATCCCAACAGACTCATATTTGGTTTGAAAATACAGTCCAACCAATTATTTTTATTTATCAATGCTTATCATTCCTCATCTTATGAAATACTTATGTTCATTGGTTGAGCGTTCTCAATTATTGTTTGCATGTCTTGCCAATTTTGTTGTTTCTATGTCCAAAGCTATTCCCAAAAGTGTCAACCAGAACCCCATGTCAACCCATTATTAATGCATATGAATGCTTAATAGTCCCTAGTTTCTCGAGGATGTTTCCACGAGGTAGTCCAAACATATCAGACAAGAACGTGATCCATGTCTATGAAAATCTGATATCTGGTTGGTGGTTTGGAACATGTTTTATTTTTCCATATATTGGGAATAGTAACCCCAACTGACGAACTCCATCATTTTTCAGAGGGGTAGGTTCAAACCACCAACCAGATATCGTTGGGGTATATTGAAAATGAATAGAAAGAACCGATTCATATCCGGACGGTCTGGGGGGTAACATGGGATTCATTCGTTATGATTGGGGGGGTTATACTGCCATATACCACCTGGTTATTGGGGATTCGGGATTATAAACTAAACCATTTCACAGGGATAGCCATGAACCAGCTGAGGATATTTACAGCTTGTACTACTTGCGTCATTGGTTGGTGGAACATTTGGCAAAGGGTACCATCGTTGGACAGACTCTCGGCCACGGGGCCCGTTTGGCCCGTTTGAACAGGTGGATCTTTTACCCATGGACTGGACGAACAGAGCCCAACATATCAATAGGAAGGATCCTAAATTGGAGGTACTGTACCATATAAGGCAATATTTTGCTGGGATATTCCCTTACATAGGCCTTATATAGGCCTTATATATGGTAGGTACCTCCAATTTAGGTTCCTGAAATGGCCATTGAACATAGCCCAACACAAATGGAGCTTTAAGTCTTTTGCAGAATGAATGTCAATACTGAGAGATATTCGAGGAACAAAAATAGCATAAACAGATCACGAGCTGTGGCCCAAGATGATGAGCCCCTGAAAATTCCACCGATCCGTGCTACAAAGTCGGTCCGCGGACAGGCAGACCACACGCAGATGGCAGAATCAGCCGTAAGGCCACGAAAAATTACAAGACCTGGGCTTGCTATTTTCTGACTTGCAAATCATGCATTTGCTAGAGTTGGCGGCAAACATGTTTCATAGCCAGGTGACTCGAGCTGTGAAGAATCCAAAGGTTCTTGACCATGTTGCGTCGACTTTTTTTGTTTGATCGCTGACAAATGACAGTGATGACAGTGGAGCTCTGTCTCGGAGTCACCCATATATCAATCCCATTTACATTCCATTACCCTCTGGTAATTTAACATAGCTATTGAAAATGACCATTTATAGTGGATGTTCCCATTGAAAATGGTGATTTTCCATAGTTATGTTAGTTTACCAGAGGGTAGATCATATTATATCCCCATGATATCTCCATTCAACGGCCATGTTTGTCACTTAAATCACAAGGAGTTCGTTCATCCATTTCATCCCCATCCCCATCCATAGCCCATGAATTTTCCATGAAATCCCCAAGAGAAATCTAGGTATTTCCCATGTGATTCCACCATAACCTTCAAGGCTTTCCGCTGTTTTGCGGCTCCCAGGAGTGCCCATCAAGGGAGCAGCGTGGCCTTTCTCTTCATGCGCAATCTCGCCTTAAAGGACGGGTGATGGGTAAGTTGGGCCCTCCGGAGGCCCTCCAGAATGTTGAATTCAATGGGATTACTGTCTGGTAAACTAACATAGCTCTAGAAGATCACAATTTTCAGTGGGTAAATCAACCATAAATGGCCACTTTCAATAGCTATGTAAACAAATTACCAGAGGGTAGCAATATCGTGATATTTTTCGAGTACCATCCCCAACTGTACCAAGTATGCATGTGGGACCAGTGGGACGAAAATTGCCTTTCTTCATGGGTAAATCAACGAACTAAATGACCATGTTCAATGGCTATGTTCGTTTACCAGAGGGAGGGTAATATCTATGAATGATTGAGTTAATGGTGGAACATCTGTGAATCATGGGACAATTATCATATTTAAACCATGCTGAAGCCCTCAAAAGAAACTATCCCCAATAATTAGAAGGTTATGATTACTAATGGATACTAACTAGTAGTGGGATTATGATTCTAGGTAAAAAAAAAAAGATAATAAAAGGTTTATGATTCTAGGTAAATTAGAACGACCTCACAGCAACCTGGGATGATGTACCCCGAGATGCCTAGTGATGTTAATAACACATTCCCCAAATTCTGTTTGCTGAATAAAAACAGGTCCAGAAATGTAAAATAAGTCTTTTGTGGCACAAATTCTGTTTGATAGTTATGAATCAAAGCTGGATCCATCTTTGAACAAATATCTTAACATGTTGATAGAATTACTTGAGATATATAAGATGAAGAAGAACTTGAGAAAAAATGATCCCTTTTGGGTTTGGACTTGAGTGCGGATCCGTAGAGTCCTGGGACTATGCTTTTTGCATCGCTGGCACAGTATACGTAGCTGGATGTTGGTCCCCAGTTCGTTTGGTCCCATAGATACGGAATTTACTCGACCCATCCAAAATTTGCCAATTAGTGTATATAATATCCCATTATACAAATCCAATCAAATCCATATGAATCTCATTTAATCATTCCCATTAGTAGTATCAGCAATTTATACAGTAAAAGGAAATGTAAATGATCCATCATCAATATCCCAATCATCACACATTATAGTATATTATTATATACTATATATATGTTATATTATATATATAGTTAAGTTATATATATATATATATAGTTAAGTTATATATATATACACATACAATATATATATATATATATTCTATGGTGTTTTCTTGCAAATAGCCCATCAACAATCCCATGAGTCATTCGCCCTGGCTCAGGCCCTAGGCGCAGATATTGCCCTAACCTCGGTGGTGACGGCACGTGTGGTGGCCTATGATCTCATCTCTGTGCTTCGACAGAAACCGGGTTACCGGGGAGGTCGAGGATTGACCGGCCAATTTTCAAGGGAAGTGCTATGAATTGCTAAATTTGGTACCCTCTGGTAAACTAACATAGCTATGGAAAATCACCATTTCTCATGGGAAAATCCACTATAAATGGTCATTTTCAATAGCTATGTTAAACTACCAGAGGGTATTGCTAAAGGTTGGGAATCTGAAAAAACCGAGGATTTGGATGGATTTGGAAGGAAGAATGTGTTCACTTCTGGCGTTTTGATGCATAGTTCTGTGGCATTCTATGGCAATTTTTTAGCACTCGTATTTATGGGCCATTTATGGCACTAAAGTTTCATTTCAAATTGTGCGTTCCCCTAATTTTTGGATACTTGACTGCTAAGAATCGCATATTTGCTGTTTCAAGAATCCTGAATCAAAATCATTGACGAAGCAAAATAGATGATGGTCTCAAAACTTTAGATGAGTTCATCCCTATGATTTTCCCCATTGAAACCTCCATTTTTGTTCATGGATTTTCGCCAATGAGAACCACTTTTTTCCTGCCAGTCATGTGAGTCATGTGTCTCCATTTCTACACCGCGCCAGGTGAAGGATTTTGCAACGGTGCATGGCCCACGACATTTGACCGGTGTGAACTACGGCAGCCGGCGCATGGTGCTGCGGAAGGTGGGCAGAGTTGCAGAAGGATTTGGCTTGGATCAACACGGATCAACAAATGAATACTCTCTGGTAAACTAACATAGCTATTGAAAATTACCATTTATAGTGGATTTTCCAAATAAAAATTGTGATTTTCCATAGCTATGTTAAATTACCAGAGGGTATGAGAAGCAATATGTATATAAATGTATACCATCTGATTATTTAACATAGCCATGGAAAATCCATTATAAATGGTGGTTTTAATGGGAAATTCATCTATAAATGAGCCATTTCTCATGGCTATGTTAAATAACCAGAGGGTAATTATATATATACACAGAGATGTTAGTCATTTGCGTGGTTTCAAGGAAAATCTACAGGAAATCGGAAATCCCTATATTTCAATGGGAAAGTCACGAAAGTCCATAGTATCCTCTAGATTTTTCTCTTAAATCAATTCATTGATATATTGATATATAACAATATTATAGTTATAATTAACACATCATAATATATATATAGACATAGATATAGTAATATATATATGCATAGTCATATATATATACACACCAATATATGTATATAGTCATATATGTAGATGTTTCTGTAAATGTGTTTCTTGTCTCTTGGTGCCCGAGGTCAAGGTGGGCGAGGGTGCTTTTGTCGGGCCCAACTGCACCATGGAGCCTGGCTGCGAGGCGCGCTCAGGGATCATCTTAACTGAGGATAGTTGGGATAATTCTGAAAATAAGAACATGATTGAACTATCCCAACTATACTTAGCATATTTTAATCATGTTGGGGCTATAAAAATAGGGATAGTTGGGATAGAAAATATCGTGCAGCCCCATTCTTTTTTTTTTCTAATTTCTGTATCAAATTCACCATTTCTGTATCGGTGAATCTCCCGTTTTCAGACCCCCATGATGACCCGGTCGGCTACCCTCCACAGGTTGCACCTGCGGGCTATGTTGAGCCGCTGTCCACGGTCTCTGCTGGAACTTTGGTGGAGGGCCGCGTCACAGGAGTGCCTGCACAGGTGGACTGGTTGGTGGTCCATGGGTGGTCCATGGGTGGACGTGAAATAAGGTAATTACCCTCTGGTTATGTCAAAATAGCTATTGAACATGGCCATAGAAATAGTGGATTTTCCCATTAATAGCATGGTGATGTTCCATAGTTATGTAACAGTTTACCAGAGGGTTTCATGGTGTTTTTTTTGGATGTCAACATTGGGTGGTTCAAAGTCAAACACAAAAAACGGGATAAAAACAAAACGGGATAAAAACGGGATAAAAACGGGATAAAACGGGATAAAAACGGGATGCTTTGATGTTTTTCGACTATGAAAAACAAATGATGTTCCAACGGGATGTTTAAACCGGTGAGCCCGATGGGACGAAGGGCGCAGCTGGATGAAGATGGGGCAAGATGGCTTAAGATGGATTAAATTAAGATCGATGAAAGTGGATTGAAATGCAATGGCTTGACATGGATTAGAGACAAGTTTATATCAAGAGGTTGGGGTACTTACAGCGCTTGCTCCCTCTTGCAGCACCCAAACTTTTACAGCTTGCACTCTTACAGCACCCAAGCTTTTACAGTTTTGTTGCACTCTTGCAGTGCCTGGTGTTCTTACATCGCCGGTGCTATTGCAGCACGTGGTGTGTTGTTCCGCCCTGCCCTCCGGGCACAAATTGTTTCGCAGAAAATGGAGGAATGAAAGTTGAAGAAACAAAAAACATGTTCTCAAACGCTTGAACAAAGGTTTAAAGTTTAAGCGCATCAAAATGACAAAGAGCGGCAATTTACACTTTCATGAATCTGGCTACATAAAAACATGTTTCACAATATTTCACCATCCCTTTTGTGCGTTTCAACAAACCAGACGTAACGTGCGTGAACTCGGTGGTGTCACCAGAGTTAGCTCAAGGATTGCCCAGATGTAGGAGGGGAGCGCGAGAGGAAGCATTGAAAAGGACCCCCCCAAGGCAATCTGGTTGGTGGTTTGGAACCATGGAATTGTATGACTTTCCGTAATATATGGATATATATATATATACATATATATATGGGATGTCATCCTTCCCATTGACGAACTCATATTTTTTCAAGATGGTCAAAACCACCAACCAGTCTTGCTTGGTGAGTTTTGTTCGAAGATTTTACTCACCACACAAATTCTGTTGCGGGTAGAATTTGAGTTTATGAACAATGTCGACAAAACAAGAAAACTATAGACCTTAAAACAAATCATGGTGAACATAATCCTGCATGTTTCATTGTGCAAAACTTGGCTAGCAAGCCAATAAAACGGGAAAAGAGGACTAACGTGAGAAGCGTGACGCCTGCAAGTGTTTGACATGAGTTTTCATGTTCTTGCAGTTTGGTGTGGCGTTTGAAACCTTAGAAGAAAAAACATGAAGTTCAAGCGTTTAGAAAAAACCGGGCTCGGCGGAGAGCACAGACAATATCTATGCATGATATGAGAGGATGGGGGGTGGGCACCACAAGCAGTTTCAAGGTTGTAGGCAAGTCGCAAGGATGTGTTTGGTGTTCCTTGGTGCAAGGTTTGCACGCGCACTGGTGATTCCAAAATGAGTGCTCTCCAGGTAGTACCACTTCGTTTTCATATCACCAGTACCTTTCCCAGTACCCCTTCAAATGCGCATATAAGCTTGAAACGGGCACCGCTATTATTTGGTCGGTTCTAGGCACGGATGTGTGTATTTGGGGTTCCTCGGTGAAGGGTTTGTGTGCGCAATGGTGGTCCCTTGGTATCAGCTAGGGCTCTTTCAACAAGCTGTGGCTCGATGCCCTGTGTATTTTCAAATGCCCCCCAGCAAAGGACAAAATATCCAAGGGCCGCACTATCAACTTTGTTTTCTTGGGTTGCGGATTACGGATTACATACACCGGTTTACAACACGGACGCAGATGATCAGGATTATGGATTAGTTTTGCGGCTTGCCGGTTTCGCTGTGAACAGAGCAGTTATTCTTATATTTACAGTCATTATTACTACTGTAACTAATATGTGAGCTATATTTCCATATATCAAAACATATTATATTATAGTTAGTAGCGGCTCAGGAACAATGCTATTTATCATTTAAAAAAACTATTTGTTATAACTATTACTAACCAATATTACTAAACAATAGTACCATTTGTTATCCTATACTTCATTAATTACTCTTACTAACTGAAATTACTAACTCAACTACCCGTGGTAAACTAATATAACTACGGAACATCACCTTTCTTCATGGGTAAATCAACGAACTAAATGACCATTTTCAATGGCTATGTTCGTTTACCAGAGGGTAATATCTATGAATGATGGAGTTAATGGTTGAACATCTGTGAATCATGGGACAATTATCATTTGAAATATGCATAAATATGCTAAACCATGCTAAACCATGCTGAAGCCCTCAAAAGAAACTATCCCCAATAATTAGAGGGTTATGATTACTAATGGATGTCTAGCTAAAATTACTAACTTAACACCTATATAACTAAAATTACTATCAAACTAAAAATACTAACTAGTAGTTGGATAGTAATTTTAGTTGGAGATTAATACTAACTACTAACTTATCAACTAATCACTAAATGCAATTTCTCAAATTACTTTTGTAACAACTAACTAAATTTCCTATCCAACTAAAAATACTAACTAGTAGTTGGATAATAATTTTAGTTGGATATCAATACTAACTACTAACTTATCAACTAATCACTAGATTTTCCATGTCCATCGCCAGGTCGTAGGTCCAGTGGACCTCTCGCGCCTGCCATCCGTGGACGAAGTGCAGAAGGTGCGGCGCAACAACGCCGTGGTGGCGCTGGGCTACTGGCTGCTGCTGTTACCCAAGGCGATGATGCCCTTCATGGTGCCTTGGACTTTTGGATTCCCATAGTTAGACCCTCTGGTAAACATACAAAAAACTATGGAAAATCACCATTTTCAATGGGTAAATCCACTATTTCTATGGTAATTTTCAATAGCTATGTTAAATTACCAGAGGGTATTACCCCCTGGTAGTTTTTTTTTTACTATGGAAAATCAGATGTTTGAATAGCCATGTTAGTTTGCCAGAGGGTAAGTTATAAACCGCTGTCTTTGTTGGTTACTGTAGATTTTTGATGAAATCGCCATACATTTAGACCTTCAAACTGGGGGATAATATGTGTATATACATATATATAATTATATATATATACAGTAATATAACATAGTTATATGGATATTCTACCAACAATGTGATAGTTGGGGTTGCGGATGCTTGATGCTTTTCATTGTATTTTGAACAGAAATGCGGGGGGTATGACACCAATCGTTTCATGGATTCATGTGCGAGGATACTTGGGTTTACCCAGATTGTTATCCTCTGGTTATGACTAACATAGCTATAGAAAATCACCATTTTTCATAGGTAAACCATCTATAAATGGTGCATTTTCCATAGCTATGTTAGTGTACCAAAGGGTAAGTTGTTTTTTTGGAGAAAAAGTGGAGTTCTTTTGAACGAGGATCCAACCAGCAGTGGGGGTTCGAATTGATGAACATATGGCCAATATGGATGAACCAACCACTCCAATCGGATGATATGGATGAATCTGTGCCAAAAGGTTAAGGTGGCCACAAGGCCATCATCACATCACAAGAATGGTGGGTTAAAAAAAACAGGAGAAAGATATGGAAACGCAAAGATGGTTGGTTTCCTTTCCTGAAAGTCAAAGCTGATATTTGTTTAAGAACATACAGAAACGAAGGTTTGATTTTCCCATGGTTTCATTGAATCTGACTACATGAATGATATAACAAAGGGTAGTACTGGCATTCAGCCAATCAAATAGGTTCAATAGCCATCAACAGAGGAATTTGAACCGCAGAACTGATAGAAAATGAAGATTATAATTGGGTGATCAATGCATCAATTGAAGAGTGTGAAACGACGTGTATTGTTCACAGTTTTTTTTTCGCTGAAACCCAGATGCATTTGGAACAACACCTTAGAAACTTTGCGGCAAGCTCGATCAACTTTAGCATCCAACATGGTCTTCAAGAAGGATGTGTAAAAGAAAAGACCAGGGGCATATTCAGCTGATAACTTGGAATCAAAGACAACAATACAATTGGTGCTTGATTGCAACCAGCCGAAATAGTGGATCAATCACTAAGATTTGGTGATTTTGGCGATCTGTGAATGAATTTCCATGGTTGTTTCATTTTTCGCGTATAACAACAATGATATCCCCACTTAGATACTACTATTTCTAACCCCACTTACTTCGTTCGTTTTCTTTTTTGGGTATGACCCCACTGGATTTAACTGGGATCTTCCAAGATCCCAGCATGATCCCAGCCTCACCGCGCCCAGTTGGTGGTGCTTTTTCGACTGTTCCTTGGAAAAAATCTGGATCTTCCGGTGGGGTAGCTGACAGCTAACTGTGTCGTGACACATTTGTGACGGTGTGACGGTGTGATGTAATGTAACGTAATGTAACGTCGACCCAATGTCCAAAAGACTCCGAAAGGCAAATGTTAAAGTATACCCTCTGGTAAACTAACATAGCTATTGAAAATTGCCATTTATAGTGGATTTACCCATTACAAATGGTGATTTTCCATAGCTATGTTAGTCATAACCAGAGGGTAATGTGGTAGACCATGGTAGACCCAATGTCATAAACCACCCCCAATTTATGGCGTTTTGGGTGGTATGAACTTGGTATGAACCATCACCATCCCGAAATGATGGCTCTATCGTTGGGTTTAGCACATACCCTTTGGTTATTTAACATAGCCATGGAAAATAGCCCATTTATAGGTGGTTTACCTATTAAAAATGGTGATTTTCCATGGCTATGTTAAATAACCAGATGGTAATATTCGTGTAATATCAATGGGCCATCACCGTGGTGAAATATTATGAACCGCAAAGGATGTTTCCCTTGCCTTTTCATTGTACCAGGTTGTAGGTGATCTGCTATACTATTTACATCTACATACTCTGTTATAGTACGTATTACGGACGTATTTTATATATATACCCATCATCTTGTTGCTTGTAATATTGGCAATCCCGATCCCCTAGATAGCTAAGTTGGCTCATAAGTAATATATCGAAGTAGTTAGTTCATGGGGTTTATCAACTAACACACATACCCTCTGGTAAACAGCCACATACATAGCTATTGAAAATGGCCCAGTCGAAATAGTGGATTTACCCAGCTATAAAATGGTGGATCTTTCCAGTTCGTTATGTGCCTGTTTATCAGAGGGTATATCCACCAACATCCCTGTTTTTGGGTTGATTGAACCCCTAGAATCACCATGAAAAATCCCATTAAACCATATTAAACCACCATTAAATACCATTAAACCATATTAAATCACCATTAAATACCATTAAACCATATTAAATCACCATTAAATACCATTAAACCATATTAAATCACCATTAAATCTCATTAAACCATATTTTTTTGGTATGTTTACCAGGCCGGGAAACTGCCGTGGGGCCGTCCGGCGCCACGTCAGACTTCAACGTGAGCCTTCGTTGACTGGTCCTGTGGACTTCAGCAGACCGTCCCTGGTGTCTCGGTGTTCGATGATCTACCTATTACTGGTTGGTGGTGACTGGAACATTCTTCATTTTTCCCATATATATATATCATATATCGGGAATTTCATCATCCCAACTGACTTTCATATTTTTCAGAAGGGTTGAAACCACCAACATGAATTTTATGATTTTCCATTCAGTTGGGAATTTCATAATCCCAACTGACGTTCACTCATATATTTTTCAGAGGGGTTGGTTGAAACCACCAACCAGATTAAGAAATCATGATTTTCCTATAGCTATAGGGTACCCTCTGGTAAACAGCCACATAACTATGGAAAATCATATTAATGGGTAAATTAACTATAAATGGCCATTTTCCTATAGCTATGTTAGATTACCAGAGGGTAGTTGATGGTTAGGTAATTCTTGGCGGAATTGTGGAATTGAAGCAACAATGAACTGGTGGAATTGTAGCGAGGATGTGGTCCACAATCATCAAGAAGCAGACATCATGAAGATTTCACCAAGCCAGCCGAAGGTGAGCCCCAAATGCACCAAGCACCATTTTTTACATGGAAAGGGGGGTCTATCTTCCCCGTGAAAAGGTGTTTTTTCATGAGTTGAAATCCTCATGGGATGCTGAAGATCCGAAATCAACCATTGCAATGGACAATCTCCCATTTTTTGTTGATGTTCCCATAATGGAGCCTCCATTTCGTTCGGATGTGCAAGTGCTATGATGACGGAGGGGAAGTCCCCGCAAGCTGGATTAGTCCCCTTTTATCTCTAAAAATAAAGACCTATACTATACATTAAATAGTGGATGTTCATGTATAATAATTAGGGTTTTGTACCATTAAATAGTGGTACTTGGTACAATAAATGGTGGTATTATAGTGATTATCTCTATTACACCACCATTTTTCATGATTAAATCACCATGTTTTCTCCAATCACTGGTGACTCAGGACGCTTTGCCTCCCATGCTGATGGCTCAACTGCCGTGGTTGCCTTTGATCGCTTTTGCTGCTGCTTGGTTCGAGACATGATGAGACCTACAAGGTTGTGCCCCATAGTTAGCTAAGTTGGTTTATAACTCCCATAACTATGGTTTATGGCAGATATAACTATAGTTAATGGGGTTTATAAACCAACTTATAACTAGGGGGCACCATCCTGTAGGGGATCACCCATAGTGACAAATCACGTGTCGATCTTTTGAGAACAAAAACACCAGGGACTTCTCTAACTTGAGCCACCGTGGGAAGTCTCCTGGGAGGTGCCGTGGAATACTGCAGGCTTCGATGGTGCACACCATTCTGCAGTTGCTGATCACCGCGGTACTCTGCAGGTACTTGCCAAAGATGAGCCTTGTACAACATGAACCCAATGAACCGCAGAATTTTTGTGCGTCACTCGTAACGTTCGCGGTTGCCCCAAAAAGCAGACGATCATCTTGGAATTCAAACGTGATGCAAGAATCTGCTGTCCACCATGTGGTACCAGGGTACCGTTGACCGTCATTACAATGAAAACAAGTCTCTTGAGAAATGGATATTTAGCTTCCTGGGCTAAAGCAACACACAATTTAGTGGAACCCGCATGGGTTTGCGGTCGGAAATTGATCGACCAATGGTGGGATCTACATTCCTGCTGGGTTTTCAATGGTTTTCATCCGCGGCAATGTTTTCATACCAGAGGGTAATGACTCTTATGAGGCCAGTACTTTTCCATCCCTTCGAGGTTTTCTGGATTCTGCTTGCCGGTTTGGTGACCATTTTGCGAACGCGAAGCCAGATATCAAAACAACCTCATTTTTTTAAAGGAATCTAGGGGCTAGCAAATTCCTTGGCCAATCTTGGCCATTTATATACTGTATGTACATTGTTCTCATATATATATATTATATTATATACATATTTTTATACCGTATATCAGTATATCTATATTATACTAATTATCCCACCATATCATATGATATCCCCTCATATGCCCATGATGGATCATGATGGTTGCTTTTTATACAACCCATCTTGTTGAGTTTAATGTCAACATTCCCCTTCTTTTTCTTCGCTGATTTGGCGCATTTTTTTTTTGCAAGGAAGCCGCCCTGCACTTATCCTTTGACACACTGGCGTGCACAGATTGCGGGCTTGAAGATGTCGATGGTCTTGCAGGCGCTGCTGATAGGGTTGGATAGGGTTGGTGTCTACCCTCTGGTAAAACTATACAAAAAGCTATTGAAAATGGCCATTGATATCCATTTATGGTTAATTTACCCAGTAAAAAATGTGATTTTCCATAGTTATGTGGCTGTTTACCAGAGGGTACCCTCTGGTAATGAAACTTGGCACTGGGCAAATTTAGATTTTAGCTACCAGCCTAGTTTCTCTCAAGACCAAATGGCAAGTCATTGATACTGGTGTATACATAATGGAATGGGGTGAGACAAGAACACGTAATACTTATAATATTCGATCATATCGCCGCAATCTTTGTCGGTGTTTGTACTCGTACCAGCGCCCACAAACACCCTCACATCCACAGTCTTCTATTATGTTTTACTCATCGTATATCTTCAAAGAATATGTGGATATATGTGGTTTGGTTTCACTTTATGTTGTTGCACTTTCCATTGGTTCCATAAAGGTCTATTATACTACCCTCTGGTAAACGTTTACATAACTATGAAAAATCACCATTTTTAATGGGAAAATCAACTATAAATGGCAATTTTCAATAGCTTTTTGTAGGTTTACCAGAGGGTATATTGATGCGTGCTATGTGTTTAAGTGGATGACCTTTTGGTCAAAGCTATGATGGTGAAGTGACTGGAATTTGACCCATCCCCTGTGTGGCTACCGAATCCCATAAATGGTGGGTTCTGTGGTACCTTACCATATGCCCACTGGCAGGTGATTTACCGCCAAATTTTCCCATTGTAAGGTTAGATGTTTTAGGTGTCCATATATATATATGATATATATATATATATATATATACATGCATGATAAATTGTGTACTTAGTTTTGTTTTATCACATATTCTCATGTTCTTAACATATCTTATCTTATCATACTCATAGTTTCTATATGTTTCTATGATATAGAAAAAACATATGAAATTAGATGATATATGATATATATATATAGCCCATCCACCGTCCGCATCCCCATGGTCCCAAGGGGTGCCACATGCTCCTCTGAGGCAGCGGAGATGTTGGCAGATGCCTCCATCGTCCCAGCCTTCATCCGCCTCTGTGGTGCTAAGATGGGCCCCGGATGCGTCATGGGCTTGCAGGCATGGGGAGCTGGATGGACAGCCTGGGGTTTCCGGGGCCAAAGAAAGGGTTAAGCAGCAGGGGAACATGGTGAAGAATGGTTGATATATGGTTGAGGATCGTGAAAAAATTGGGTGAACCATTAACCATGGCTTCATAGATGGTTACCCATCCACAAGTTTCAATGATTTACCCCAGGGTCATGGATCTGAAAATAGGATTTTCATGGGCTAATCCCAACGCATTTTCAGGACTCCAAATTTTGGGTGTATATCCCCTGAATTTTAGCCCTTACACAGCCCTTATATATACATATGGTAGGTAACTCCAATTTAGGTTCCTGAAATTGCCATGGAATGTGGGGGCAGCTACGTGGATGGGATACTTGAGTAGGACTGAATCATTTGCTATTTTGATGGGGATATAATGAACCTAATCAGCTGAACAGAAACTGTGTTTTGTTTGGCAAGGCATCTAAAAACTGGAAATAAATGATCAAACCTGATTTATCCAAAAAAATGTGGATTTAAACCAGGGAACATTATGATTCACCAACAAAATCTATTAGACCCCACTGACTGGTAAAACATTGGTTAGATCCCCTAGTAGATGTGGAACATTGTGGAACTATTTTGAATTTACCAACAATTAATGGTGAATTAGTATATAACTGTCCAGTATTTTGGCATGTGAAGCAATAAAGATCATTAATTGAGTGGTGAAAAATTGTTGGTGAAATTTGCTGATAACCCCTAATCATTGGGACTTCGGACGGACATAGTAGTTTATAAGGGAAATGTGCAGGAAACCAGCAACTTTTTGAAGGTCGACACAATATGGTTTCCTCGATAGCTACTTTCCGTTCAAGCATTAAGTGACCGGATAGGTAAATCACCTGTAAATGAACATATTCCGTTTTCTAAGGATATAACATGTATATATATATAGATATATGTTTATATTTATGATTTGGTTGATTATGGGATATAACGTCATATGATTGTTTGATCTATTAAATATAATTACTGTATCTCATACCTATGTATGTATATATCACATATATAATCATATATAATCATATATAATCATATATAATCATATATAATCATATATAATCATATATAATCATATATAATCATATATATAATCATATATAATCATATATAATCATATATAATCATATATAATCATATATAATCATATATAATCATATATAATCATATATAATCATTTATAATCATTTATAATCATTTATAATCATTTATAATCATTTATAATCATTTATAATCATTTATAATCATATATAATCATATATAATAATATATAATAATATATAATCAAATAAAATCATATATAATCATATATAATCATATATATATATATACACATATTATATTATATTATATTATATTATATTATATTTTATTATATTACATTATATTACATTATATTATATTATATTGCATTGTATTGCTTTTGCATTGCATTGTATTGTATTATATTATATATATTATTGTATATATAGATTGATGATATCCCGGCCCCCATCCTTTGTGAGCCTCGGACCAGGTAACCCTCCCTGAGACCTTGGTGGTTGGGCAGAAGTCCTTCTTCGCCACAGGTAACATTTTGACCAGCGACTCGATGAAGCTGCAAGCCCAAGTCAGTGTTTCATGAATGTGTGTTTATAGATACATATATATATATATATTTCCACTATAATGCTAATATCATGGTTTATGTACCATATCAAAATGTGGTTATTATACTCTATGTACATATGTAATATGTGAGAGTTGCCATTTTTATGGTTGTACAAGTAGTACCCCAAAAGCTGGATGGTTGGAAAATCCATTCAATGGGAATTTCAGGATCCTAAAATGAAGGTACCCTACCATATATAAGGCCTATGTAAGGGAATATCCCCACAATATATGGCCTTATATGGTACTAACGTATATACCTCCATTTTAGGATCCTGAAATTCCCATTGATTTCGAGGTACCCCCATGACTTGTCGGAAACCTCCATTTTTGGAAGAATTCACTGGATTGAAAAAGCAAAATCTGCAGGATTCACCATGGGTTTTCTCGATTGGTTTTACTGTAAATTGTCCCTTAAACCAATCCAATGATGAATATACAGTAACACATATAACCAACCATATAATCAACCATGATGATATCTATAAAAAGGTGATCATATGCTCGATGAATCTATAAATTGGGTCGGCATATTGCTGCCATCTTTTCCAACATCGAAAAGGTTTAACTAGCTGATTCCAAATTTTATGGATTCAACTTATATTTTCCAAGATCAACTCAAGATTTCCAACATCACATATACATCGATGGATTTCCAACATGTTTAACATCCATTGAAAATTTATCCATTTATTTCCATCAGATCAGCCAAGGTGTGGATGTGGATCGTGGGCAGTTCAAGGTGCCGTGCATCACCTACATGGGTCGCTTGGGCGAAGCATGGATCCGCTGGATCCAGATTTGGGGGTTTCCTGAAATGAGCTATGGTCAATACTCATGGTTAATAACCATTAAAAACGGGGCTAGTCATCCAATGGTGATTTAATGGGATTTATAATAACCATGGAATAAGGATCCTTATTATGGATGGGATGACCAT
>Ga0126342_10005599_pt1 | contig 21992 bp, 18 predicted proteins | sample Cyp1metagenome_FD_92528 | JGI IMG/M metagenome (GOLD analysis project Ga0126342, IMG submission 92528) | Coral microbial communities from Lord Howe Island, Old Settlement Bay, Australia - Cyphastrea 1 metagenome | ecosystem: Host-associated > Invertebrates > Cnidaria > Coral ... | reverse complement strand
TCGGCTGCATTGATGGCGAAAAGTGGCTTGGAGATGCTCCAAGTGTTTCTGTGCCATGATACCCTCTGGTAAACTAACATAACTATGGAAAGATCCACCATTTTTAATGGGAAAATCCACTATTTCTATGGCCATTTTCAATAGCTATGTTAAATTACCAGAGGGTCATTGCCAATTTTTGGGGGTATTCACACGTATTTGCACATCATTGTTGATGAATTTGCATGCAGTACCCCATGTCAGGTCCCAGTTACAGTAAAAAGTGCTACTGATTGGTACTGTATATCGTGAAATTGGTTACATCCCAACTTAACCCGTTTGACCAGGCTTGTACCGACATATAACCCGGATTGCAACCTTATATAAGTGGATGAAATGGGGGTATATACCCCTTCCCGATAGTGATCATCTTACATTGTGTGTTTATCCCATTAGTACTGTTAATTTGGGTTGACCAGTGAATGCTAATCATCTCTTATCCGCATAAAGACCCATCCACATTAACTGTAGGTACATAAGAAAATATGTTTTCCTGGTATTGTAGATATGTCATTTATAATATATATATGTTAAAATGTAACCATAGTTGATATCCCAAGTGATATTCTACAGGGTGGTATCCACTAGTCATAAATGAGGTAAAACTCCCCATTAGCTGAAACTAGTTCGATATACCCCCCCTAATCAACCCTGGTTATTAGAGTTATAAGCCATAGTTGATGATTATAAACCCCAGTTATAGATATATAAACCATTATAAACCCCAGTCATCAACAGCAGATATGGAGTTATAGATATAACCCCCGGATTTAAATGATTTAACCCCCACTTATAAAGCCACAAGTGAACCTAAGTTAACTATGGGGCACCCCTGTAGATAACCACATGGTTCTCATACCTTTCCAGGAGATGCCACCACCTCCCCCTGCTCCTCCATCTCCGCCACGGGCTGCGGTGGCGGTTGCGGCGGTTGCTGCACCAGTTGCTGCACCGGCGCCGGCGGGGGAGCTTAGGAGAGCGGCGTGGGATGGGAAGATGTGGCGGTTGATAGGTTTATTTGATTTTATTCAGAACTGGTTGGTGGTTTGGAACATGGCTGGATTATTTTCCATTTCATGTATGGGATGTCATCCTTCCCATTGACGAAGTCATATTTTTCAAGATGGTTAAAACCACCAACCAGATAAGGTATTTTATCAGCACTAGGGATTTAACATAGAATTTAACTGTGTTCATGAGTTGAGCCAGTTGAGGCAAGGGATTTTCCATGGTATTTTATGTATTTGTGACTTGATGCACAAGGTATGAATTTCACAAATTCACTTGTGGCCGTAAAAATCAGCACGAGGGATTTAACTGGATTCAGAATGTAAATGGGGACATAGATGGACATAGTATATAACCAACAATAGCTACGGGGGTGTGATTGAAATTGGTGGGGAACGGGGAACATGATGATAAACATTAAAACCTATCGAATCTGATCCCCCAAATATTTGGTATCCCCCCCTTTGGGGATACCAAATGACTCAACCCTCCTGAATATGGCCCTTACAAAATGACACCAGTGTTTATGAGTTGAGGCAAGGGACTTTATGTATTTGTGACTTGATGCAACCACAAAGTATGGTATAATGATGCCGTTGGCCTACAGGATGGTTTTTGGGGGACCTTTGGCCCATAGGGCCCATAGGCACCGCGTCGCGGCCGCTATGAGAGCACAGCATGATTCGAACGGTTTAGGCCTTGTCTCCAGATGACCCAGTTCTTCCCTGGATTTCCCTGAAGTCTTTGTGAGAAATGCCCGGCGTAGCCCGGTAGTCATGCAGCTCCACCCTGGATGCAGCTCCACCCTGGATGCAGCTCCACCCTGGATGCAGCTCCACCCTGGATGCAGCTCCACGTCCATCAATTTTGAGGAAATCCTTGCCAGGTTTTCAAATGTCCAATCCAAGATGGTTTGATTGAATTTCCATCAGCTTCAAATACTTCCGGAATATTGTATACCCATATAATACCCATATAATACCCATATAATACCCATATAATACCCATATAATACCCATATAATACCCATATAATACCCAGATTGACAATCATTTGACCTCAAAAAGCCAAATCTATACCCTTTATATATCTTTATATCTCATGACACACCCATAGTATCCCGTTGCTGTTCTTATTCCCCCAGGGAGAATCGGGCCGTGGCCCCCAAGGCGGCCATCGACAAGGAACGGGTGACGGCGAAGTTCAAAGAACTCGTCGCCAGCGGCGGCTCAGCATCAAAGTGCTCGCTGGGGCGAGGAAAATGATGAGATATTGAGATGTACCCTCTGGTAAACTAACATAACTATGGAAAATCATCATTTTTAATGGGTAAATCCACTATAAATTGCCATTTTCAATAGCTATGTTTGTTTACTAGAGGGTACTGCATATGGCTACACAACGGATACAGACATAAATGTCGTAACTGCTATAATTGATGGGTATACGGATAACCTGTATAATCATTTGTGTATACCACAAAGTTTCCCGGCAAATTGGTTGTTTTTTGTTACGGACGAAATTCACCACTGACATAGCCCTCAAGCTGCAGATAGGGACCATCCTGGCTTTGTCTGGCAGTGGGCTACAGAAAAATGTGATGCACCATGAAAGTGGCCAGAAATGGCCAGGCATTGGGTGTTTTCCAAGTCGTTCTTGTCGCCGAGGCCTCGATCCTAACGAGGCTGCGACACAGGCCATTCAAAGAGTGCGACAGGAGATGGCTGGGCGCTTGGGTATAGGGGATATGTGTTATTCGGAGCTGAAGCACATATTACCCTCTGGTAATTTGTTACATAGCTATGGAAAATCACCATTTTCTAGCTGGGTAAATCCACTATTTCAATGGGGTATGTTCAATAGCTATGTAACAAATTACCAAAGGGTAAATGTGATGATTGGGTTGATGGATGTTGATGGTGATCAGTTGCGGTCGGATGGTCCTCATCCACTTGGGAACGATTTTGGGAGGGGATCAGAGAGCCACTAACGCGATATATCCCCGGATGAAATTTGATCCCTGGTTGATGAAAAAAATCTGGGATGTAATTATTATGCATTATTCATACGTGTTCATTAAATTGTTCGTTCGTTATGACGGATACAGTATCCATTGGTTCATTCCCAAAATCATTGTTTGCATTAAAATTATATATATAGAGTATATGAATGTATAACCCATTTGTACTCCAAAGTATCTCAGCTAAGAATGGTTTAACCGTTAATTATATGATGATTTTCCAGGTCCACCCATGATTGATAGATATACGCAACTGCAACTAGTGCTTAAATCACTCAAAATAAGTACAAAGATAGGGAGAGAGGTATCTAAGTGCAAAAAGTTCCCAGAATTCGAAGATCAGACCTGAAACCTGAATGTGTTTCCTTTAAGATCATTGGGTTTTTCCGGGAAATCTACAAAAAACCCTCCATGTTTCATGGTAAAAAAAAACAAAACCTGCGGTGAAACAGCCAAGGCCGAAGCGGAGCCGGCTCCTCCGGCTCCTCCGGCTCCTCCCGCGCCAGCGACTGGCGCCTTGGAGGTGCCGATGAATGTTCGGTTGAATTCTGTATGACTATGGGTGATAACAATTTGTTTTTGGACACATTCTTGGGTATCGAAGGATTTCAAATGTTGAAAGTACAAGTCAAAGTAGAGCAAAACAACAAAACAGCCGGAAGCAGAGCACAAACTGGAAAGCTGAATGTGCGAAACTATTCAAGACAGCCTAATTTGTCAGCGCCAAATTGAATTCCAAAGCTATTCGGGATAACCGTAGGAAAATGGCAACTACTATCTACATCCAACTAGAGACACACAACTGTAATTCACCATGACCCAAATAGATCATAACCTCTGGTAGTGTTTCAAGTCACCTTAAAAAACCTCGTGATTTCCATAATGAACATAGCCATAGCTACAGAAAATGGCTCACTTATAGAGTATTTATCTATGAAATCATGAAAATCATGGCTGATGTTTCCGCATCACTATTGTTAAATCAGGAGAAGCTTCGCGAGCTCATCTCCATGGGCTTTGCCGACGAGGCGCTCCGATGAGATTGAAGATCTCAAGCGGAAACGTGGAGGAATTTTGATGATTAATGAAATGATTAATGATTACTGATTAATGTTTTCATGAGGAAATAAATTAAAAAATGATTAATTAATATTGATTATATAATGGCCTCAAAACAGAATTTATGTCATCATTTGTGAGGAAAAGATGATTAATCACGGGGATGATGATCATCATCGTTTTGAGGCCATTAATAAGTTTTTTTAATGACAGATGATGACTTGAAAAACTGACTAATCTGAAATGAGAGATTCAGAAAACATGATTCTGATGATACATATATATATATATATATATATGTATTATTATATATACATATATGATATATACGTATTATATATATATATATATATTATTTCATGATATATACACCATCCACATCCATGGTGTGGGGTTTAACGCTTTAACTGCTCCTGCTCAGCCTCCAGGAGCGCAATCGCGCCCTGCTGGCCAAGTACGCCGGGCGGATGGATCGCGTGGTCGAGGCGATGTCAGCTGATTTAGATGGATTTCATGGGAAAAATTGTGAGGATTTTCCATTGGAACTCCATCATCTTGCTGAGATCGGGATTTTTCATGGGGGTATTTAATGGGGATATCACCAAGCAAACCCATGATACCCGGCCTGGTAAACGTTTACATAACGAACTGGAAAGATCCACCATTTTTCATGGGAAAACTCACTATAAATGGCCATGTTCAATAGCTACGTTAAATTACCAGAGGGTAACTATGTGGGTTTGTCTGAAACTGTGCCAGACTGGCATAAAATGGCCATGTTTTGATGGGGGAAATGATGACAAAACCAATGGATCTGGAGGTAGAAGCCCATATTTTTCCAGTGCCAGGTTGAATGAGGAGTGGTCACCATATCTGGTTGGTGGTTTGGAACATGGCTTTTATTGTTCCATGATATGGGTATGGGTCAATACCTATAGATACATTTTTAGTGGGATGAACATCCATTTACCAGCTATTTTGATGTTCACCAGGGGTACAAGGTTTTGACACACTGCCATATATTGGGAATAATCATCCCAACTGACGAACTCATATTTTTCAGAGGGGTTCAAACCACCAACATCCACCAACCAGATATTGTTTACCACTAGTTGTAGAGAGATTTTCAGACGACGCAGTGTTGTCGTCGGATTTCATTCCAAAACAAGCGGATGTAGGGCATGACACTGGTAAGTAGTAAGTACCTATATAAGTATACCTATAAGCCTATAAATGCCTATAGTTTGCAACTATTGGAACTATTTGATTGACCTCATGGCCTTCGAGAGTCGTTGTTTCATAAAGGGCTTCCCCTGATTTTTGTTGGCGTATCCCTGCATTGATCCGACGTCTCGGATGGGCGATTTTGGTGTTGAGTCCAAATATTCCACATATCCCACAGACTTTGGTTCTGTTATGATATGGTAAACTAACAGTTTGCTATTGAAAATGGCCATAGAAATAGTGGATTTTCCCATAAAAAATGGTGATTTATCCATAGCTATGTTAAATTACCAGGGGGTATGATATGGGGGTTTCCTGAGTCATCGGGTACCCCCAGTCATCATCCATCAAGATGGATTTTCCAGGGAAAAAAAAACATGCAGCGATAAAGGGGTACCGCCAATGATGGAAACCCCCACATTTTGATGCAGAGAAAAAAAGAGACAAATCCTCCTCGTGGACGATGTTGGAGCGTTTGTCTTGATATGATACCATGATATACCATGGTTGATCATGTTGTTTTGATTGTATCCCAACACCCCGTCACAGCTGTTGAAATCTCACATCATTGCCCTGTCTCCAAGTGATTTTGCTGGGCACCCGGCAGGCCTTATGTGGAAGTTGACGGGGTCTGCTACGCTACGCCGCAGTGGCAGGCCAAACAGGGGATTTCCACAATGACTTGCAACCAATGTTGTAGAAGCCAAAACTACTACCCTCTGGTTATGACTAACATAGCCATGGAATAGATGGCCCATAGAAATAGATGGTTTACATATAAAAAATGGTGATTTTCCATGGCTATGTTAAATAACCAAATGTATTTGCAGTCATAAAGAACTTGGTGTTTACATGTGTTTACAAGATGTGGTGGCACCCAAACTCCACACTGGATGATCTATTTTGTTTGGCCGGAGGTAAGGAGAGCTTTGAGTCTATTTTTGTATGGAAAAAACACATTCAGATATACCCTTTGGATCCCTTTGGTAAACTAACATAGCTATTGAAAATTGCCATTTATAGTTATTACCCATAAAAAATGGTGATTTTCCATAGTTATGTAAACGTTTACCCCAGGGTATACATGTTCCGTATCTACTTGGCCTGTGCCGAGACTTCGGAGCTGCGAACGGGCCCAAAATCTCGTGCTCCATTTTCCCGCCAGAAATATATACAGTAAGCCACAGTGGGTAAGAATTCAAGAACCTAGGATTATATATATATATATATATTCCAGATCCAAAGCATGTTTTTTTCAGATTGCAATCTTTATTTTGGTGGCCCCGCTAACTTTGGGGACCTCAATCTGCCAAATGACGCCTAGTTTTGGAAAAGACGAGTACAGAAATGTATAGAAGTCCTCACATCTCTTGAGTGTGAAGGGTTCAAACAAGAAATCGATCATTGTGCCATGCTTTGCTTACTCCTGCTTACTCAGTTGCTGTTTTTTCTTTTCAAGAAACTTCAGGGCATACTTTCGTTATCCAGAGAAAAGAAAACTCTCAAAGATTTCGGGCCCAGCGTTCGCTCGTTGCACAGAGACGCTGATTGCGAAAAGAAACAACATATGGCCTTTTGGTGGCATAAAAAACTAGGATGCGTCCAGCAGTAAAATCAAAGGATCTTCGTGTCAATAGGCCCAATAGGCAAACACTTTGGTTGCGGAGTGGATCTAATCTTGTAAAGCCAGTAATAACAAGCCTGCCATGTATATATATATACTATAATATATATATATATATATATAATTAATATAATATAATATATACATAATGACTTCCCCCACCCAGTAATGTTGCAATTAATCTCAGGAATTGTTTATGATTTGGCTTTACGACATGAATCCGCAGAAATCTGTGAATCATGTCAGCTCCTGGGTCATGAATCATTCCCCCTCTGGGTACCTACAGCTGCACCACAATCTCCCATTCATGTTCATTGAATGTATGTAATGTTGGTAAAGCAATGCCATAACCCATCCCCAATTTCACCATTTTTATAGATGGTATAAACAACCATTAAACCATTCCCAGTCGACTGGGTTGTTTATTGGTTTAGCCACATTAACAAGCAATATTGCCCAGTAAGCAGTGCCTGCCGGGATGGAACATGATGGAACTGGGGAAAATGATGACTTTTCAATACTTTTCATCAAATTTATGTGGCTAAATCTTGATCACCTACTCATCTCTACAAAATGAACTTTTCAGTGCTAAGGCTGCTAAGGCTGCTAAGGCTGCTAAGGGCAGAGCTTCTGTGATCTGTGGATCCAGTTGCCATTTACAGATCGAACCGTCCTGCGCTGCGCCGTGATTTGTCGCCGCGGTGCCAACGCTGGAGCGTTTCTCGGAAGCACTGGCTGGAACGGACAAGATGAAACACTTCTACTTACTGGTGCTTGGTATGGAATTGGGAATTGATCCATAATAACTATATTTACAATCATCCCATTCCCCATTCCCTACTGAGCAGCAGTAATTTCTATAAGTCTTTTAAAAAAAATGTGTGCGTTGACTAATGTTGACTATTGATCACTGGCGATGACTTTCTCCGTCTGAACAAGACAACTGTTGGATTCTTGGTGACCCCGACGTTGACCACGAGCAGATCCTGCAATCCTGAGTTGCAGAACTTGGGACCTTGGACCCGGCCCTGCTCGTCGGGTTGATCATCATTTTCCCCTGTAGAATAGCCATAGGGCCATAGGGACATCAGCCATTTGAGACAACTCCTATTCCAGGTCCAGGCCCAGGTCCCCCTGAGAGGAAGCTAATTATTCCTGACAGGGATGGTTCACAAAGACCGGCTTGGATCATGGAAGCAGGGCAATTTCTTGCCCATGTCCCACCTTTGGAACTTGAATTTAGGTCAGGTAAGAGACCTTTCCTTACCGAATGCTTCCAAAGGATAGGTTTACTAAGTCCGTTATCACAAAGGACAGATTTGACTAAAGGGCTACAATTTACCCAAATTACAGGAAATTATGGAGAACATCAAGAATCATATTTTCACGGGCTTTTCACCGCCTTTTCACGGACTTTTCACGGGCTTTTCACGGCCTTTTCACATTTATCATCATAAGTTGTAATTTCATCAAAATTGCCCAGCTTCACAAGGGCTAGGCGGCTAGCTTAAACCTAGGCGTTGTGACTGGGTGAGTTCTTGGTGTCCTTTGAAGTTCTGGGTTATGTAATCATCACTATCTAATGTGTGGTTTTTTGATAGTTAACTATGTTAAATCTCATTTTCGCTGGAGACTCTCAATTTCTTCCAAGCCTCCAAGCCGTGAACCCTTCCGGCGCTCCTTTTTTTTTCCAGAGGTCACGATGGCAGACACCATGCCGGAGCCCGGGCCGATTTTGGGGTTCCCTTGCCAGAAATGATGCCGGATCTTCGTGAAATACTGGAATTTCCCTCGCCAAACACTGGCCAAACAGAATTGGATGACGGGAAAATCTACAGGCAACCCCTATATTTGATGCTAAAAACCCATGGGTTTCCGGTGAAGATTTTCCCTTAAACCAATCCATTGAACCTCGGATTTTAATGGGGTTTTGCGGATTCTAAGACCTTATCACCAGACGTGTTGAAAGCCTAGAGATAATCAAGATTGGAGGAAACTGTTGGAAATGAGACCATCAGTTGGCTCAAAATGGGGAATATCGAACATATTATGACGACCATATTATTAAACCGTGGAACACAGGTCTAAACCATGTGGATGGTTTAGGGGACTCGAGATTTTCAGGTAGTCGCTCCTATGTATTTTTTCCGGAGCCATTTTCATTTCATGGCCTTCCAACATCTTCCAACATCTTCAAACAGGTAATCATCATTAATCATCTATACCTAGATGTTTTTTTTTTCAAGCACCGATGCGTCTCACAGGTAGAATATGGTAGAATGCCATTCTTCCCCAGGACTTTGGACGAAGCATCGCAGATCAGTATCCCCAGTCCTCAGCTATTCAAAATGACTGGACAAGTAGGGCCAACAGAATGATAGAGGTCTAAATTGACATATACGCTGTAGAATCTATAATTATATATATACACGATTATATATTGTTATTATTGTTATTTTTAGTGTATTATCTATATATATATATATTATATTATGAGTGTATGATTATGTGTTCCTATTATTAGTGTTATTCTTATTGTATTCTATGTATATATATATAACAGTAATAAAATATCTACTATTTACATATTATTATGTTATATTGTTCCTATTATTGTTATATAATATATCTATACGGTTCCTGATGGTAATTGATCCGCAGGAGACGGTGGATCCCAACACCATGGCAGGAGATGGGGTGACCTGGAGCCGTTAAGCCATTGGGGAGCACATGGGGAGTGGAGCTTTATTTTTTTCAGCACCTACTGATGTTTTTGTGGAAAGAACATAACTATGTGGGGAATGATTCCCATAATAAATGTACTGGGAATCTACATTTAATTTTTATGTACTAACTGTTACAATAAGACCATATTCTTGTGGGGAATCTATTGGGAATATGGTCTAATATGGTCTACAGAGTTTACAATGTCTTATTGTAACGGGATGTACTGCTCCGTTCATCGGCAGGGATGATGCAGCCAAGATCAATTTAAGGTAGTGTCATGTCCTGTCATGTCCTTAATTTCTTGGAAAACATATTGATACTTAAGGACATGATGTGTTTTTTTCCAATTGTTTCTTAGAAATCATATTGCCAAACAATGTGAATCATATGGGTTGTTTTTTCCAATTCTTATTCACATTGTTTGTTGTGCACCCATGATGTTCGCTTGGACGCTCCCGATTGTTGGTCTGGGTTGGGTTGTTTTTTTTTTTTTTCGCACGCAAGATTCTTTTGATTTGTTTACTTACATATGTTTACATTGCCCGTTATTTACTACTTTGTTGCGCAACATTTCTCATGATTTATTGATTACACAGCACATTCTCATGATTTATTGATTACACATGATTCTCATGATTTATTGCTTCCACATTCAGCCGGAGTTCCTAAATTACCCGGCCTGGTAAACGTTTACATAGCTATAGTATACATGGCCCAGACATTCAGCCGGAGTCACAGGATTCAGCCGATCTGGGTGATCTCCTTTCCTTCGATATACCCCCTGGTTATTTGTTACATAGCCATGGTATAGATGGCCCATAGAAATAGATGGTTTACCGAACTTAAAAATGGTTGGATCTTTCCATGGCTAACAAATAACCAGATGGTAATATCTATATGTGTTTACCTCTTTTGGGGGGCAACCAGTTCATCCCAGTTCCGACCAGGTTAGGAATGTCATCCTTCCCATTTGACTTTCACTCCATCATTTTTCAGAGTAGGTTTTCTAACCACCAAGCAGTTATTGAAGCCATGGCCCAGTCGATTTATAGTGACTTTACCCAGCTATTAGCTACGGTGGATTTTGTCCATCGTTTTTCGTAAACCTTTACCATAGGGATGATGAAAAAAAAACCTTAGCCATATGATAATATACTGGTGAATCAAAGACCTACAAGGTGGTGCCCCAGTTCGGAATCGCTAAGTTGGTTCACATAAGTCCAATTTCACGTTTGGGTTGATGAATGGGGGTTATATCGAACTAGTTAGTGGGGATTATGAACCAACATGAACCAACTTATAGCGGGGGGGGCACCACCTTGTATGATAATCATCCCAGTTCCTAAATGATGCATCAAGCAGATTTCTGCTTGATGCTCCGCCCGAATTGAAAGATCCGAACTGAGGTGAACCTGACCTCCGCAAGGGAAGCCCGCAAGCGGGTCTGGGGCGCCCAGTGGTTTGTTTTTTAAGGGCACTGGTCAGTGGTGAAGGGTACTCGGAGATCATCCAAGAAACATTGATATCTATAGATTCTATGATATTCTATGGATCATCTTTTCCAACATGTCTTGAGTTGGACTTAATTTGGTTCATGAAAAATAGAATTGCCACTAGCAAGAAGAGCTGTTTTTTTGAAAGTGAAACGGAAGGTCAGTGAGATCAACTGGTTTTTAACCTTTTTCAGTCACCAACTTAAACCATTGGAACTCCATTCCACATATTCCACAAACTAGGTGAACCATGAGCAAACTTGTTACCAATCCTTTGTTCCAAGTCCTATGTATTTGACAGAGCTCGGTCGTAGGGTTTGATGATGAAGCTATGTGGCTTGGTACTTGATGGTACTTGTTCCCTCTCTGAAACTGATGCAGATGGGTGACTTTCAGCCGAAAAAAAGCTGCATCCAAAGTGGTTTTTACGACATGAATGGGGATGTCTGAAAATCGAGGATGGATCCTCCATTTATGGCCACTTCATATGGAACATGGATGAACATGATGACTAACCAGTGGCTGGAATGGGATACCCTGTTCTCAAACCCACATGAATCAGATCCTTGTTCTTAAAGTCTTGGTTTTTGTAAGATGATTGTTTGGTTGGTGGTTGGGAACATTTTTTATTTTTCCATATATTGGGAATGTCATCATCCCAACTGACTTTCACTCCATCATTTTTCAGAGGTGTAGGTCAACCACCAACCAGTTGTGCAATTGCCGCATCAAGTGGCATCAACAATCATCAACAGTTTGATGTGGAAACCCACCATTTGTAGATCTCCGAACAGCTTTCACCATGAGCGTTCCACATGTTTTGCTACGTTTTCCCCTGGGGTGTTCCATGAAATCCCATATAATTCATATAGGTTCCTATGAAACTTAAATCCTAATTAAAAATCCTATTAAATCTTAGTTCCATAATCATTAAAACCATTAAATCCTATGAGAATTCCATGCAATCCCCAGAAAACCCCCATGAAACCCTGTGGTTTTCCACATTTTTTGTGGGCGTCCCTTCTGAATGCCGGCGCCAGGCCGAACTCGATGCGCAGCTCTTGGCGAATCGCATCGCCTTGCTGAAGCAGGAGGAGGAGAAGGCACGGCCCAGATATCAATGGTTGATGGTTGAGGAAGGATAGGCAATGATAGGTGTTGATGATGGTTCATGATGGTTAATTAATGTTCATCTTAATGAATGATGGTTCATGATGGTTAATTAATATTAATCTTAATGAATGATGTTTGATGATGGTTAATTAATGGTAATTAATGATGGTTTAATGATGGTTGAGGATGGTTATATACGGTTATGATGTATATACAATATCCATATATAAACAGATTGTTCTGATAGTACTATGTATCTGCGTTTTTTTGTCTATACTGGGATATAGCATGATACAGTAATATTTGATAATTAATAACAAAAAAATGCAGAGAAAGATCAGAGTTTTGGGGCATATTTGACATCGACTTCCATGTGATACTGGAGCCATTTGGCAGGCCTGGAAAAAGATTGAAGAGCTTCTCGTCACGGGCCGGTGGGTGATGAGTAGCTGGCAATGGCAATGGATGTAATGGATGTAATGGTGGGTAATGCTGGGTCTATCATGGCATGTGTTTTTTTCGTTTTGACTGAACATTTAGGGAAAACTCTGAATCATCATCATCCATTTTCTCTACGTAAAATATGGTAGTTTTTTGGGTAGGCCGTATTTTCAGACAGACCCATACATGTCCTGCAAACATTTGCCAAAATAACAGGTACAGGTACCCCATTCGGATGTCATTTGTGGACCGCGGCAGATACACAACTGGGTGCTTTGTTTTGTTTCTAAGGTGGGTGGAATTCCCAAACTATTTCACCTTGAAACCGGGCATTGGAACAGCATTTTTTGAGATGATTTTTGTCGCCCATTCACAAAGGATCTACGCCGTGCATTGCCGTGTTGCCATCGTTGCCATATTGGTGGCATGATCATCTTTTTGAGTCATAAGAGCCATGTTTTTGCTAGTTGAGATCTTCAAAGTTTTGCTGAAATGCGGCCCATGGCCTATTGTTTCTTTGTTGAATTAGTATGTTCATTGGCATTAATGATTAATGATCCTGGCATATTCATTACACAGCCCTTCTGGATATTCGTTGCAAAACTCACTTGGACAGGGAGACCTCCCCAAATGTTCCCGATGCTTGCCATGTGTTGGTCACACGGACTTGGGTTGCCATATACAGTATCGAAATTGCCATATACAGTATCGATAGTATCGATGTGTCGGATATAGAACCCTGATTTTATCCATCTCAATATACATCCCGTAAGTTTCCATAAAATGTGTATATATATATATACTAATATCCCCACTTACCTGATTTGCTCCATATGAGTACTTGGTGGTTCATCTCACTTCCTAAGTGGGATAAGGGGTTAATCCACAATAAACACTGAGGTTACTTATAACCTCTTATAACCTCCTTACTATAACTGGGATGAACCACCAAGTAGTGGTGGAAGCTCAAGCTTCAACATGTTTCAATCATTTTCAACCCATCCCACACATTTGTATGAGTCAAATGGGACAAGTATAGGCTCAATCCACTTCTTCTAACTGGGGTTTCTCATAACCTACATACGATTATGCGATTCATCAACCGGCAAGGTTTGTCAACATCTGTAATATTCCCATTATATCCCCATTGCCTTAAATTTCAGGGAACATATGATAAATATATATATATACATATATATATATATACATATATATATACATATAACTATATATATATACATAACTATATATATATGTATACATATAACTATATATATACATAAAATATACAGTAGATGCCATGATATTCCCATTGTGTTGCACCATAAATCCGTAGCGATCTCAACCTTTTTGGTCCGTACCGAGGACCAAGAAGCGCGCTGCGGAGATTGTGGAGCTCCGGAAGCAAAATGAGCAGAAGTTCTCGGCAAAGGCGCTGGAAAATTCTACGGATTATGAAAGTTTGTATAGTAACATTTGATATTTATCATTATTTATATATAATATATATATATATATATGTGGGTTGATATTTGTTTGGTATAGCTGCTGTTGATGTTTGCGAACTCCTATCAAAAGGATGGTTGAAACATTTTGAACGCCTATAAATCATGGGATGTTTACCACCTGTCGGTGCAGGATTGCGCTGACCCATCCACAGTATGATGTTAAAAAAAGGCTGAAGATCCATAAAGACTATGAAAGTTGGGCTAGGGCGGTCAGGGATGCGGGTTGATATTCTTGTTTGCTTTGTATTCTTGCGGAGATTTTCCTTGGGCTGTGCAGTTTTGGTCTCCAAAAATTTTCGGATGTGAAGGCTTCATTGAGTGCATCAGCGAGAAAGATATCTGTTTCCAAATCCACAATGATATACCCTCTGGGTAAACTAACATAACTATGGAAAATCACAATTTTTGATGGGTAAATCCGCTATTTCAATGGCCATTTTCAATAGCAAACTGTAAACGTTTACCAGGCCGGGTAACCAACAGATGTGTGGATAAACAGCACAGCAAAAAGCATCCAAGGACATGAGACACCCAGAGGGGTGAGAACTGCACCAAGTTCCTCATCTGACCCTAGCAAGGAGTCATCAAAACACTCTGATAACCTGCCATGGCTGGAATATATTGATTGATGTGAAGCTACAAATCATAAGGGTCAAGTTATACAAGGGTCTTGAACCATCATAAGACAACCATGCACCAAGTTCCGGGCAGCAACTTTGCCGCGCAGGAACAATTTTATAAGCAGAAGTGGGAGTCCATCCGTTCTGCTCAGGCTCCCATGGGATCGTTGAGGGAGCAGCTGAAGTGACTGAAGTGAAACACATCTCAAAATCAAAACCCCCAGCCTCCCCGGACTTTTTAGATGATGATGATGATGGACCATTATGGGATGATAGGCATATACTAAACATAATATAATAATAGGCACACTGGTTGGTGGTTTCATTTTTTATTTTCCATTATATATGGGATAATCCACCAACCATTGACTTTCATATTGTTCAAGATGGTTAAAGCCACCAACCAGATAGATATGACAAAAAATCGCCCGGAGTAGCTTCCTTGCTCCGAACCGATGGCCAGACGCAGAATGCCCAGCAGAGGGAAAAGGCCAAGGCCGTGCGCGAGCAAACGAGACACGGCTTGATGGAACAGAAGTGGGGCGCCTCAAGAGCTGAGCTCCGGGATGTTTTGGGAATATGATCGAAATATGATGGGAACATGATGGGAATCTTTTGGGAATATACATATACAATCATATGGCGCTTTCCATAAATGGGGGTACCCCCAGTCATCATCCATTATAGATTGGGATTTTCCCTTATACACCATTAATTTTTGGGTATCCCCATTTATGGAACCCCCCATATATATATACTGTAAATTATATACACCCATCATCAAAAAAAGGCCCCCAACTTTCCCAACTTATGGGTTTTTAACGTTCACCATTTTTGTGATCATGGAGCCGCTATTGCTCTAACTATGGGTAACTATGAGTAACCAGGGGTATATATTTATGTATATATATATAATAGTGTTTGTATGTATCTATAACTACAATTTACCCAGGATATATGAAATGTAGCTAATGAGAATATATGGAGGTTTCCGTGTTGTCACGGGGATGACTGAGGCATGTCAACGCTCAGAGCACCAAGCAGCAGTCGCAGCATATGCTGCTACAAAAGAAGGAGCAAAACTGGTTCGGAAGATGGGGAAAATGGGAAAAGACTTTGCAGATATGGCATGTGTATTCATATTTTCTGGTAGAACTGATGACAACACCATTAAAAAGCAATGATATATATATATATATATATGTGTGCATGATATGTTAGGGTATTCCCCATTGATATTTCCCAAGTCCTTCAGAGCCGACGTTCATCCTGGAGAGATAAATTTCACAAAGGCTGTGCCTGGTTCTTAAAGAATCCCCAAGTCATCAGCATTTCTCTAAATGGTTGTTTTTTGTTACTGTTTACCATCCAAAATGAATCAAAATGATAGGTTTATGATATATATATATATACATAGGTTTCTGGCATTGGGTGTGCCATGGTTTATCAACAATACCACGGTTTTTTCCGGTGCTCGGACGTCGACCCGGCAGGAGCGTGAGGCGGTTGGGGAGCTCAGCTAAGAATTAACCTTGGTCTGTAGATTACTATTCTACTGGGTGATATACCATCTGGTTATGACGAACAGTTTGCCATGGTATAGATGGCCCAAAGAATATAGCATTTATAGATGGTTTACGGAACTTTAAAATGGTAGATCACTAAATAACCAGATGGTAGATCACTAAATATCTGTAAGATTATCTCAGCTTGGAGTCTATTGTACGATTTTCCCATAGATGGAGGTTACTACAACTCCCATAAGTTACTCAAGTTACTCCCGGTGTTGTAAGGTATAGAAAGATTTTTGGTTGAAATCACCGTCATAAGTTGCACTCCTTGTCACTTTCGAGCCTTGCCATGCGTTGATGGCCACCCGCCCAGAATTTCCCCTAGGCCGAACGTCAAGCCAATCTTGAGAGGTGCGAAGCAGCCAGCAGTTTGTTCTATTGCACGTCTAAGGATCAGAATCCCATTCCCAAAAAAACACATAGGAAACTTTGGATGGGTAGTTATCACTATTGTATATTATATAGGTATTATTTAATACATATATATATACATATATATAATAAGCATATATTTACCAATGAAGAGATGGGAACTTACTATAATAAGATCATAATATTAGCTATTTGTTGCTAGGTTCTGCCTTTTTCTTTTACATCCTTCACTGTTCAGTTTGTACGCCGAGGATCCTGCCGGTCTCAACAAATAGCAGCCATGCAACAGTGTTTAAGCAGTAACACAGACTTTGTTCCCAAAAGATGTGGAAACCCCATGGTGGGAAAAGCCTTAGATGATCCAGATATCAAGCATTTAGTTTTTTGCAGAGTCAGATTTGACACAACTTTGATCGATGAGTTGTTCCTCAAGCATTCTTGGTTGTTTGACCCTTTTTTGGCCACATGGGTTTGATTCCCAAAAATAGGGTATATTCCCAATTATAGCCATTTAATAGGGATAATGATCAGCAAAACCATTGGGTTTAGGGGTACACTATTTTCAGACACACCCACATGATCGAAGCCAAAAACCGCTTTGCCGTGATCGTCAGGTCTTCCTATTTGAAGCAGAGAAAGGATGATGTCACCTGGCTGCCCTAAATTGACATCGTCCATTCCGGTGCAGCTATGAAGCATTGTCATAGAATCAGAGATTAATTACATATTAATTAACACTCATGAACATGTATTTAATCTACATAGTCAAGTATCGTTTTTAGATGCCTTTAGTCTACTTTTAGTGTCTTTTAGTTGCTATTCACATATATTAATCTACCTCTATATGGTCTATATGTATTATTTATTGGGTCTTGGTTGGCATTGGCTCTCATTTTCTTGGGATCCCAAGGCCAAGCGCCGGATGGAAGAGGAGCGCATGGGCAAATTGGAGAAATATCGCGAGGACTACGAGGTGCCACGGTGACAGTCAGGGATGGTCGGTTGCTTGAAATCTCGACAGTTTCAATGGGGATTCAATCAGTTTCAATGAGGATTCAACTGGGATATGATACAATTGGGATAGGAGATAATGGGATAGATGCATCAAACAACTTTATATGATGTTTGAGTGTATCTTAAAATGATGGGAAAAGATCCCAAATTTGATGTTAAGAATATGTGATAATAACACGTTCCGCAATTTAAGTTGCCATAAATTGATTTACATTGGGGTATACACCATTTTAAGGCACACCCATTGTTTTTTTCGTTATCTAGGTTGACCAGGGTTTGTGAAGAATATGTATTTTTGAATGTATAAGTGTATATTATATATATATAATATATATATATATATATTATATTGCTTTGTACAGTATCTTATCTGCAGTTTGATGGGTTTATGAACCAACTTACAACTTTCTTGCGCCCATGTACTTGAGAGAACCGATGCTTAAACCCCGAGTTATAGTACTTGCTACGGGAATACTGTTTAAATATTTTTCTATCATGTAGGTGTATGTCTCATCTCAGATCATTAATGTTTATTAACGTCACATGTCAACAAAGACTACGGAAGAACTAAAAAATGTTTGCAAGAAACCAAGGTCTGCCATGTTCGAACATGTCGCTTCTGTGGTACCCAACATGATTTACCCAGTCGGTGGCAAGTCGTCGTGGGTATCGATGGCGGTGAATCCCATCCTGGTTGATGCCTGAAACTCTCCGTTGATCGAACTCGACTGGTGTTTATTTCCGACTGGTTACCGACTGGTTGTACATTTGACATGAATAAATATAGGTACTCACATCAAATTATGTATATATATATAAATGAAGAGAAAAAGCAAGTGCATAATACAGATTTATGTGTTTTTTGTGTATGTACATATACATTGTCTTGCAATACATTTTTAGAATTTGTACATCCAGTCATATAATCATATATATATATACATATGTATATATGTATATTACACACCCTTTGTTTGCTGGGTATCCGGCCATCAGCCGATTCTCCAACGAAGACTGGCGGTTTTTGCGATTGCGCTTTCCAGGCCAGAACCGCACAAGAGGAGATGCTGCGCGCACGTCCGACAGCCCAGTGTTGATGTTTAAGGAACTTTTTTTGGGGGAGATCTGGAGAGTTATAGTGGACAATATTTTATATATGTTATATGATACTAGATTTTATGTTATTATGTATATATTATGTTATATTATGATATATATATATATAATGATATATTATATAATAATTTATATATACATATTATTATTAATATTATTATATATATATTATGATATATATAATGATATATTATATAATAATATATATATTATATATACATATTATTATTATTAATATTATTATTATATATATTATTATATATATTATATTATATATATGCATGATATATGACATGTCTATGATTTTTGTGGATTAACCCTCCTTATTTTTCTCAGTGAAAACTCAAAATCCATAGGAACCGATGCCCTGGTGGCGAAGATGGAGAAGGAAGAGATGGAACTCATACAGAGGCGGTGATGGCCGGTGATGGCTACAATGGTGACCAGAAATGCTGGGGAAAAATGGATGGTTTTCCATATGGGATATTGTGGGATATCAATGGTTAATGATGGTTAATGGGGATATCAATGGTTAATGCTGGTTACCCGGCCTGGTAAACAAACAGTTTGCTATTGAAAATGGTGATTTAATAGGATGTTATTGGTTATATACCCTTTGGTAATGACTAACAGTTTGCTATTGAAGCCATGGCCCAGTCGAAATAGTTGATTTAGCCAGCTATAAAATGGTGGATCTTTCCAGTTCGTTATGTAAACGTTTACCAGGCCGGGTAATGCTGGGGAAAAATTGCCACGGAAAAAACCGGAACGATTGAATCCGTGAGAATGATGGTTTCTTCCATGAAAGGTGGGGGTGCAACCATCAAACAATGGGCGATGTAGGACATGGATAGCATAGTGCAACCACTTGAACTTTGGGATAACATAGTCACAATGGGGATATAATGAATATATATATATGTATGTATACTATATATATACACTATAATATATATATATATAATATTATTGACATATGATATGCACATAATCCCGTGTATATATAGGTATATGACTGGCATTCCAAGAATGAGTTAAAGTTGTGTATGGTGCACCTTTTTCTGCAGGAATGATTTAGTTTTGGGTCAATCAGCTGATGAATGTCAGAGTTTGATTAACATCAGAAATGGTACATATATATGTATATATATTATAACTGTCAGTATGTCAGATCCCCAAGAAACATTGTTTCGAATCAAGCGCACCAAGAGTGGAATGAGATGCTTGGGGGGATGGTTGAGTCTTGGATGTAATCACTTTGGTTACATTGCAGGGATTTTATCATGAAAGCAAGGTGGCTTTGTCCCAAATGCAGTTTTCCCCCAAATTGTCAACAGTGGGAAACATGTTTATAGTCCCTGGGGTACCCTACTTTCAGAATACACAAGAAAAAATCTTTGAAACATTGAAAGTTGACCAACCAATGTGAACACATAGTTGGTAGGTGAGTACCCAAACCGATCGGAAACTCTCAGCGATCTACTTGTGTCTTGACACACTCAAAACATTGGACTAGAAATCCGAAAAAAGAGCTCTATGGATTGGTTCGCCCCTGTTTGTCAGTGATTTGAGATTTTTCTACAGATTTTCCAACTAGAGAGCGAATGCATGCGGCTACAAGAGCTGGACTCTTAATTGCCATGGAAATGCAAAAATGGAAAACCCCTCTTATTTAACATAGCGAACTGGAAAATTCCATGATCAATGGAAAATGAACTCCCCAGGTTGCAGAACACCCAGACGGTGCAGCGCAACGCCTACGAAGAGCTGGAGGTGAGGTCTGGGTTGGCTGTCCGAAACAAAAAGGCCGGCCGGCCATCTAAGATGGGTATGTTCGGGAAATCATGGGTAAATAATATTGGTATAGCATGATGTTTTCACTATTGAAGAATTACCATTTTGGGGTGTACCGGTAAAACCCTATTCTTGGACTAAGTCTATGGTGGATCTTATGTGGATGATTTCTATTGGTTTATGCTTTTTTCGGGACTCCACCTAGCCTCTGGTAATTTTAACAGTTTGCTATTGAAAATGGCCATAGAAATAGTGAGTTTTCCCATAAAAAAATGGTGTATCTTTCCATATAGTTATGTAAACGTTTACCAGAGGGTAACCATCTAATAAGTCATCAGGGAATGCTTCTGAATAGATTCCAGTCAGGGAAAACGCCAGGCTCGCATACGTATCTTGGGAATTAATTCCCATCACTCATAGAATTGGATGATGGGAAAATTTACAGGAAACCACTATATTTGATGGTAAAAACCATGGTTTCCTGTAGATTTCCCTTAAACCAATCCATTGAATCACTGGGTTCATTCAAGTTGATGTGGTTCTTTTTCTGGCCGCCTCAGGCCGCTTTGGGCCAGACCAGTCAACAGATTTCCTCCTCACGAGGCCGGGAAAATTCACGAGAAGCAACGAGACGATAGCGCCCAAAGCATTCCAAATTGGGGTAGAAGATGGATGTAGAAAGTGTATTATAACGGTAATCCATTTTTTTACCCCTTGAAGATTTCCGTGGTTCATATTCCATGGATCTTCCAATATGTATGGTGGAAGTGGGGCTGTACACAAGGGTCACCTCTGAGAAATGGGCTTTGAGCGAGGATGAAAATGTGTCAAAGTATAACCGCCAGATAGAAAGGTAAAGACCTACTAAATACGTTACCTTGTTACCCTAGTTAACTTCACCTCTTTCCTGATGTTTTTTTGGGTGTCAACCATCCATTTTGAACACGGATAACATTCCGTTTAGCATCAATCCATGGACTTTTCAGCTTGGAAGTGGTGATCTTCTGATCCGGGCCTTGCTATGCATCACCTGACAGGTCAAGATGTGGAAATCGGTCATTTTTCCCCACCTGCCAGGTCAGGGTTGTTTGATTTTATCAGAGCTGTTCTCCTCATCCTCCTCCTGCTCCTCCTCCTCCGCCTCCTCCTCCAGTTTCTCCTCGACCATGTCTGCATCAACTTCCACCTCAACTTCCGCCTTGCCAACTCTTCGCCAAGCTCTTCGCCAACTTCCCAGCTCAGTGCGCAC
>Ga0126342_10005598_pt1 | contig 21993 bp, 18 predicted proteins | sample Cyp1metagenome_FD_92528 | JGI IMG/M metagenome (GOLD analysis project Ga0126342, IMG submission 92528) | Coral microbial communities from Lord Howe Island, Old Settlement Bay, Australia - Cyphastrea 1 metagenome | ecosystem: Host-associated > Invertebrates > Cnidaria > Coral ... | reverse complement strand
CCGCAGCTGGCTTTCGTGTGGCAGGCGCAGTCCACAGAGCCTTATGGAGGAGCTGCTCCGCGCGTGGGCGCCGCTGGGCCGCAGTGCACAGAGCGTTCTGGAGGAGCTGCTGCGGGCCGCGGCTGGCTTTCGTGTGGCAGGTTGCACAAGAGCCTTCTTGGAGGAGCTGGTGCGCGCGTGGGCGCCGCTGGGCCGCGGCTGCCTTTCGTGTGGCAGACGCAGTACAGAGAGCCTTCTGGAGGAGCTGTTGCGCGCGTGGGCGCCGCTGGGCCGCGGCTGGCTTTCGTGTGGCAGGCGCAGTACACAGAGCCTTCTGGTAGAGCTGCTGCGTGCGTGGGCGCCGCTGGGCCGTGGCTGGCTTTCGTGTGGCAGGCGCAAGACACAGAGCCTTCTGGAGGAGCTGCTGTGCGCGTGGGCGCCGCTGGGCCGCGGCTGGCTTTCGTGTGGCAGGCGCGGTCCACAGAGCCTTCTGGAGGAGCTGCTGCGCGCATGGGCGCAGCTGGGCCGCGGCTTTCCTGGGAAAGGTGCAGTACACAGAGCCTCCTGGAGGAGCTCTGCTGGCTCTCACACCATCTTTGACACACCACTTTGTCACACACCATCTTTTACACACCCTCTTTCACACACCATCTTTCACACACAACTTTGTCACGCACCATCTTTGACACACCACTTTGTCACACACCATCTTTCACACACCACTTTGTCACACACCATCTTTCACACCACATCTTTGACACACACCATCCTTCACACACTACTTTGTCACACACCATCTTTGACACACAACTTTGTCACACACCATCTTTGACATACCACTTTGCCACACACCACTTTGTCACACACCACTTTGTCACACGTCACTTTGTCACACACACACCATCTTTGACACACCACTTTGTCACACGCACCATCTTTCACACACCACTTTGTCACACACCACTTTGTCACACACCATCTTTGACACACAACTTTGTCACACACACCATCTTTCACACACCACTTTGTCACACATCATCTTTGACACACCGCTTTGTCACACACCATCTTTCACACACCACTTTGTCACACACCACTTTGTCACACACCATCTTTCACACCACATCTTTGACACACCATCTTTCACACACTACTTTGTCACACACCATCTTTGACACACCACTTTTTCACACACCATCTTTCACACACCACTTTGTCACACACCATCTTTCACACACAACCTTTCACACGCAACTTTGTCACACTCCATCTTTGACACACCATCTTTGCCACACACCATCTTTCACCATACCATCTTTCACACACACACAACTTTGTCACACACCATCTTTCCTCCACCTCCTCCTTTGTCTTTCCTTCCGTCCCTGTCCCCGCTACAACATTTCTTGCTCATTATTGGAAGAAGTTGACCTGTGGGGTTATCCGGTCCTTTTATTTTTAGGTCAATGACCTACTTTCACGGGCCCTAGCTTCCACTAAAGCTATGTTAGATTCCCAGAGGGGAGATGTTCTTGAGATAGTTCTCCACGATCCTTGGTAGAAGGTAAGCAGGTGATCATCCCATGTTTTGTCGCATGGGAAAACCAACCAGTCTCGTCATCCGAAGATTCTTCAGCCACATGCGGGTACCAATTACATGGGGAAGTGATGAGTTATGGCCCCGCAGGGTCTGTGAGGTTGTTGTTGGTGACCAGCGACGTGGATAATATCTGGATGATTTTTAATGACCCCAATGTGACGTCACTGGAATGATGGTTAGTTTAGTAAGGTCAATCATCCACATGGTTCTTTTTATGTTTGCCATTGTCAGGTTGGTGAGTTACCTTATTTCAGCCAGAGAATAGGGATAATCCAGTACAAATCAATGTAGATACATGGATATACATGGTGATCAAGCTGAAGCCCTCTTGTTGCAGACAGGATATGCATTGTGGTTGGGATATCCAACATGAAGATTGATAGATAACTATCAACAATGATCATCCCCGACTATGATACGGATGGGGAGAGAGGGAGAGACAGAGAGAGAGAGAGAGAGAAACAAATGATAGGGGTCCACCTTTGACAATACACCTTTTGCATGTTGGAGTACAAGAAGGCAACGCATGTTGAGTTCAATCTCTCCCGGCCATGTTTGTCAGATATCGATGTCCAACAAATCAAGCCCAAGACCGGCAATTTATGTAACAATGTGCTATGGAAAATGTAATTTTACTATAGTTTATTAGATCAATAGGTGCTCATTGTTGATAGCTATGTTGATTTACGGGAAGGCGCATATATATAATATTATATATATATATATATTTATTTTTTTTTAATGTATATGCATATATGTATGCATATACGTGTACATATTTGTTTTATTTTGTTATGTATATATGTGTATATATGCATGTATACATGTATATATACATATATATATATATCTTCCCAAAAGGAGATTGTCAATTGATGTCCCCCTGTTATTGTTCAGCCCCATGCACCTGGAGGAATTCGGTCCCCTGGGACCTGTCGCAGATCTTTCGGTTGCCGAGCTTTCGGCATAGTTTTCAGATGTTTTCAGACGGTACCACTCGCTGAATGCGTTGGTCCCACAGGTGCTGCAGCTGCGGCTGGTGGGTCGAGATTTTTTTTTTTGGCGATAGATGGCTGGCTATATGAGATATACTGGTTTAACAAGTCTATGGGTTTTCATGGGAAAACATGTTTTTTCCAGTGGCCCCCATATTTTGTTGAAACATTTTTTTGTTGTGTCACAAGATATTTCTGAAAGCCCAACTCTTGGAAGTTGGGCACCAGGTGATTCTGGTTCGGTGCAGTGTGGCAGCTCACTCATTACCCAAGAATTTTGAAGCGGTACGGAACCCCTTACGCGCTGCAACATAAGATTAGATAGCATAAGTGTAGAGTGTTCACATCCAGTTTAGTCAGCCCTGCCGCAATGTCGCGTACGCCCTTTATCCCGGGACAGATTATCCCAATGAGCCAATGTTTTTCCATGTTTCGTTCCCCATGTCTCCCCGTTTGATTTTGTTTGATCAGGATCTGATCATATCTGATCGGTTTGAAGAAAAACATTTTCGTTATTGCATTTTGTTTCAATCATGCCTAAAAACAAATTTGCAAATGGGATAGAGTAGAAACCAGCCGACACCTAGATGAACAGCTTTGTTTGCCCCCGCAAATAAACTTCTCGGGACGTTCCTACAAAAGATAAAGTCAATTCTAATTAATTGGGATCACTGTCAATGGTAAGTTGAATTCAATTTTAAGTAAGTCAGTTCAAAGTTCAAATGCAATTTTACTTCAAACTTAGGTTCAGTCAGTCTAAATTAGCGTAGAACCAAATAAGATTAACTTTCAAACGGTTAATGTTCATTCAAACTCAACTGGATGTTCAGTTCAAATCAAATTTAAACAAGTCGAGGTCAACTTATTTTGAATTCAATTCGAAAGCAATATACATCTCCATTCCCAGACAGCGTTCCATGAATACGTTTACAACATTACTTGCCCTTTGTCATTCCAAAATCATTCTAAGCTGGGCGTGAAAATTTATCCGCATGTCATGTCCTGTTGATCCATGATGAGTCAACCCTGCTTTTTTGGGTCACCAGAATGCCCTTTGATTTTACATGGTGCAGAGAATTTGGCTTTGTCTCAACCCCAACTGCGGTCAAAATATGTCAACATCTAGGTACACCAGATTATTCATGATTATTCAACGTATGGATAAATGATAAATATGGTTTTTCGAAACATATGAATCGGATCGCCATGTTTAAGGGATTATCCCAATATATCCCAATTATACCAATTACCCTCCGGTAATCCAACATGGCAATGGACAATTCTCCGTTTCACTCTGCTTCTCTGAGGCTCTCAAGGCTTTACCCAGGCGGTTGGTTTGCCGCTGGTGACTTGGCCATGTTGACTCCGCAAGGCTATGGCTTGGGATCATCTGTATTCCACTACAGTCCTACATACCATGCCACACCATGATACCATACCATACCATACATTCAAACATTCATACCTGCATTGTACACTCATACATCCATACATTACAGTTCATACATTCATACATTCTTACACTCATACATTCGTACACTCATATGCTCATACATTCATACATTAATACGCACATATATTCACACATATTCATACATTACATCCATACATTCATACATTACATTCATACATTCATTTGTTAATGCATACATTCAAAGACTCATACACTCACACATTCATATATTCATACATTTATACACTCATGCACTCATACATTCACACACTCATACACTCATACATTCATACACTATTTTTTACATTCATACATTCATACATGTATACATTAGTACAAACATACATTCATACATTACATCCATACACTCAAACATAACATTCATTTCTTCATACAGACATAGATTCATAGACTCATACACCCATACGTTCATACATTCATACACTCATACACTCTTACATTAATACATTCATACAAACATTCATTCATACATTACATTCATACATTCAAACATTACATTCATACATTCATTTATTCATGCAAACATACATTCATACATTCATGCATTTATTTTCCACTCATACATACATACACTACAGACAGTTCATTAATTCATACATTCATACAAACATACATACATTCATACATTACAGCCATCCGTTCATACATTCATACATACACATGATACGGAGATATATGGCCCAGTGTTTGGTGGTGCCCCCTTCCCGCTGAGATGGTGATGGTATCTATACCTATACGATCCTATATGTATATGTATATGGATAGATACAAGATTATACAAGTATATGTGTACAGATGTGGATATATATATATATACACAGCATATACAGTATATATATATATACGTATATAATATATGTTATATATGTATGTATGTAAGTAGTATGTATATATATATATATGTAAGTAAGTATATATATATATATATGTATACTTAAGTACATATATATATATACATATACTAAGTATATATATATACTTAAGTACACACACATATATATATACATGGGTCTGTATGTATTGTATATGTACATGTCCATGTATCCCCCCGTGAACACCAGACACGGAGTCATAAATATCTATGTGGGTCATGTAGGGTATATTATATATATATGATCAAAGGAAGCTTAGAAGTCAAACTTCCGACAATATGGACAAATGAAAAGCATAGGTGGGAAGAGTCAGAGAAGATAAGAAGAAATAATATCAAAAAAGATAAAGTCTCAAAATAAGTCCAATAAATGGGCTTATCAAATGGGCTATGGCTAGGCTTACCAGTTGCTAAGGGGATGATCCTGCGTCCATTTGGAAATGGAGAGATGTTGAACATGGCAAACGTGTTCAACCAACAAAATAAAGGTTTCTATGTGATCAACACCTTTCTTCTCCGCCGTTCTCAGGCCTAGGGCTTATTGATGGTACATGTCTCCCTTGCTTGCTGATGTTACAAGGTGACCCCCCGGTTGCAGGTTGGTTAACAAAAACAACATTAAGAAGGCGAGAGAGATATCTATAGACCATGGATATCGATAGAATCTATATCTATAGCTGTTTCTACATATATCTATTCATATATAATGAAATAAAACTATAATATGTCTTCATATATATGTATAAATTATCTACATTTCTGCCATAAATAGTAATAATTTATGTCATCCGTTTCTTAAAAAAACACCGCAGATGTCCACGGAATCGCTGCCTTCGAGGCCTCACCTTTCGTGGATTCACTGCCGCACGGCCATTGCTGTTGGGAATCCCCAGCGACATCCGCTGGGATTTGCGTTGACAGCGATGTTCATGGACCAGTTAAATCCATTTCAGGGATTGTGAGATATTCAATAGATGATGTTAATTGATGTTAATTGTGAATGAGATATGAAATATTGATAAATATTGCGTATAGCCCGTGGATGCCCGTGGTACTTTACATCACCATGTTTGCTACAGATTGCTACTTGCGGCAATCATAGAACAAAATAGACCAACCATCTATACCATAGTTTCGTTACGTAAATGACCAGAGGGTAAATCTGATGAACATGATGAACATGTTGACTTTCATCAGATTTGTTGCCTCCTCGACCTTCCATTTTTGTTAACTGAAGATTTGACGGTGATACTCGGGCTGAAACCAGCCTGATATTGGCTGGTGGAGGGCACAGTTGGGGAGGATAATTTCAGGTTTATGTTTTGAAGAAAAACCTAAAGTCCGATCTGAACAGTCCATGTACATCACTTTGGATTCTTCGTTATTTGGATCTATGAGGTTGAAAACTGGAAATGGACCCGGGATTGTTGGGGTCCAATGGCATTTTTATTTGCAAACATTGGTTCTTATATAAATAAATTCGATGAAAGACTGTCACACAATTGGTGTGGGTGCGAGGTTGTCCTTTTTTAGTGGCAGGGAAAGGGTAGATGCCTTTCTTGGCAGTGCTGATGAATAGGCATTGTTTAGCTTGCGATACTTCAGGCAGGGGGCTTCGAAAGCATGTCCTTTTGGATCCACTTGGGGAAGAAAGGGTATGAAAGGGTGAACCAGCACTGAACACCCAAGATGTAAATGATCCCGCACAGTACGCCAAGTCGGCCTCTTTCGTTACAACCAATTCGTTGGATGCCCGCAGCTTTGGGGGCTCCCAGGATTGCCCATGAATGCCTGGCATCACGGCATATCAGCCATGCCCACCCTAGGCTCCTTTTTTGCAGATCGACACCATCAAGATCCACCGAGAAAATACAGAAAACATTTAGAGACACTTTATGGATCTTTATGGTCCTTTGCCATCGCCGCCATGTGGTGCACAGCCGGCGACTGAAAGGGGCGCAATGCTGTGATCATAGCAATGTGGAGGCGGAAGGAGCGGTGAATTTTGCTGGCCTAAAGTGCGAAGATGTGAAGGCAAAACATCAGTCATTTCAATGATCACTATAATTTTTATGGTATTGTAAAATTTCTGGTTGGTGGTTTGGAACATTTTTATTTTTCCATAGATTGGGAATAATGTTCCCAATTGACTAATATTTGTCAGAAGAGTTGAAACCACCAACCAGATTTAAACAACAGTATGGTTACTATCAACAATCACATACACAAGGACATCAACATGTAACGGCTTAGTCACACTACACCAGGACTGTCGCTGGCTCTCAGCCTTGGCGAAGCTTGGCGGATATCGAATATCCCAAGTGGTGGATGGAACCAATATTCTGTGTGATGTTCATCCGGTCACTGACATGTTTTATGGCTTTAAAAAAATGTCAACCATATGACGACAGTGTTATTGTTCAACTGGTGGTGTTGCAATGAACCTTTTTTCTTGGGGGGTGGGGCGGCGGGGAGATGATTGAAGACACCAGCTAGCCCAAGTTGTATAGACTGCTTGCGATGAGGATCTCATCATGAGAAGAACACCAAAAGAGAGATGTCATGTGAGTGGTGTGTGTGGTGTGCCGTTTTTTTTCAGGTTAACAGTTAGAGTCCTGACAATAGGATCATGCTCACGAGGTGCATGCCACCTTCATGTTGCTTGTTTGTTTCTTACCAAGTTATTGAGCCCTTTGTGACTGCTCTTGCATTTTCCTTAGGATTTAGGAGCGCACAAACAATATTATTTCACAAAAAATAAATGCCCTCCCTTGCGAGCTGTGACGTGATTAAGCAAGAAATTGTTGGGAACTGTTCCGGACTGGGAGGTTGGCCTACGTCCAAACATTTTGAAGGGAAGTACCAGTTTGATCCATTTGCGCATGTTTGTTTTCCCAGCCTGTTTTTCTGCGAGTTCATGTTCAACTTTCCCATGTTGTTGTTTGTGTTTTTGACATGCATCTTCAAATTTCGGGACTGTATCACTCTTGTACGGGCAAGATCCCCCAAACAAGTTTCTGTATGGGCCAAATCTTCCAAATGCATTGTTTGGTTTTAGCCTCGTGGCAGTTGAATGTCTCAATGCCCAATCCCTGTTTGCAGATGATTTATATAATTGCCTCTACGAAAACTAGGAATTTGCGATTGCCTCCAATGCATCCGAATCGGCCTATAGGAAAGATACATTTCTCATCGGAAAAAAAGCAACGGACAACTTTAAATAGTTTTTTGATGCAGAACGGATTTGAAGATATTTGAAGTTTAAGCTTTACCATGTTTACCACCCAAACGAAAAGGTTTCTTCTTTTTTTATTTTACCCGTTCAAAACCAATACATATAGCACCCAAAAAAATGAAAAGTAAAATCCTTTTCCGTCTTTTTGCACATTGCTTTGCTGCACAATAAAAATCCCCAATTGGACACCGACCACAATTTCAGGCTGACGCTGCTTGCCCGTGATGTCTTCGATGCCTTCGCAAGCAGTTGGAGGGAAGACATGGTGCGACAGAAGGCACCTGGCTGGTGTTTTTTCAGGTTTTTTCACTACCATCCTTATGAATCCCATCCCCCTATATAACACTCACCCCCCGGTCCCAATTATGTGGAAATTCTGTAGCCTTGATTTTTACATTCAGGGGGAAGGGATTATTTGATTATTCTATTCCTGTGCGTGTGTGCCTGTTGTACTTGTCTATCCCTGCACTAGTTGTATCATCCTTTATCCACTTGCATCTCTGGGATGGTTGAGCCATGTTGGGGGACACTGAATGCCCCTGGAGGTTCCACTCATTCGTAGAGGCCTGGGCTGAGTTCTCGCAGAATCATAGGGGGATTGAGGTCCAAACATGTCAAATCCTGGAACAAGAACATGTGAGATAGATTCTTGTGGATATAAATGATGGATTTTTGAAGTGCTTTGTCTTTCTGTCAGTTTGGTTACATGAAGATGCTACAATTCCGTGAGTTCTTTGGTCAGCAGACATGATCGGATCCCTTTTCCTATTTTTCCCTGTTGAAGTTTGTGGGTTGGTGCTGGTTCAGCCACCCAGCCTGGAAAACGATTCTTGGAAACACCTTCCAAAATTTCCAAACTGAAAACTGAGAGACAAGTCCACTCCGTAGCTTCTATCTGATTCCATCCCGCATTTGTACTCATTTGTGAAGTATCACATAGTACCACCTTGGGACATGTTTGGTTCACAGCTTCTTGCGACCATTCAGCTGTTTTTTTCTTGGATCCTACCCTTCCTTCCCCATGAGGTCGCGAAGCGTTGCTACATGCCGCCGAGGAAGGTGCTGGAAACGACGGGAACCCTGGGGTTGGAAGAATCAAGCACGACATGATTGTATGATCAAGAAGTTACATGAATCATGTGGGGATGATTGAGGGCAAATCCTGTAAGATCAACCACAATCATCCATAATCAACCACCACAACTTGTAAGGGCTGACTGTACATCTATTTCCAACAAACCATAAACCAGCCACTATTCACCATAAAGCAGCCATCAACCATCTTACGAACCACCATAAACCAGCCACTAATATCACTAAAATCGTTTTATGCCAGCGGCATCCAGCGGCTAATTTTCAGGTGACTCGGCGGCGCCGGCGCTGTGGAGCCCGGGCCCTGCGAAGTTGGAGACCAAAGCAGCGCGGCGGGTGCAGAGACTTGGCGTGAAATGTTCATTTCGTGAAGCAGATCTATCGGGATGACAATAGTTCATGATAGTTATTTAATAACAGTTAACATCAGTTAGCAGTTCATAATAGTTAATCATCGTTAATAGTTAATAATTAACAATAACAGATAATAATAGATAATAATCCTTAATAATAGTTCGAAATAGATACAAATGCTTAATAATAGTTAATAGTTATAAATAGTTAATAAAAGTTAACATTATACTGGTAGTTAATAATAGTCAATAATAGTCCATGATATTTAATAATAGCTAATAGCTAATCATAGTTAATCATAGTTAATCATAGTTGATAATACTTGTTAATAATAGTTAATAATAGTTAATAATTGTTAATGACAGCTCAAAATAATGTGTTAAAATAGGGAATAATTGTTAATAATCATACTGTTTGTTAATATTGCTTAATAATCGCTAAAAATCGTTAATGATAGTTCAATGCTAGTTCATAATGATGGTTAGCAGTAGTTAAACATGATGATCTATTGGATGTTAATAATCGTTGATAGTTAATGATAGTTAATGATAGTTCATAATTCTATGAATACTATAGTTATGCATAGATAATAATAGTTACTTCATATTATATTATTGAACATAAACCAATTTAGTTGGTAATAATTAATAGTAGTTATATTGTATGTATTTATATTGCTATATTATACATGAATTGATAGCGATGGATATATATATATATACAGTATATTTATAATTTGCATTGTTTGACACCAGATTAACAACAATACCTATCACATGTCTACATAACTGATCATATGAGACCGGTGTAGTAATGATCACTTGACTAAGAGCACTAATTAGATATATAGATGTAGTGAATTACATGATTTAATATGTATCTATATATATATACATATATATATATATATACACGGAATATTAAATATATATATATATATATGTGTGATTTGTGTGTGTGCGCGCATATATATATATATCATATATTTATATATTTATATTTCTATGTATCACACACATATGTATATATATATATATATCACACACACATATATATATATATACACATATATTGATTGGAATATATTATGGGATATGCTTTGCTACCCAGTCTGGGGAGGGATTATCATTACAATCCATGAGCTCCCCATTAGCCGGCTATCACTGGGGTTGTCAGCTGACGCGACTGAGTTGGTCCGCATGACATGTATGTTTGTGGGTTTATGTTTGCTCATACTATTTCTACATGTTTTTGAAAGATCATTCAGCCTCTTCCATATATGCGTATGATGGAAATGAATTTCAACAGTAACAATCATGGCAACATAGGTTGAGGCAATCACCCATATTTACCATTGGTTGACTGGGATGGCCGTGAATCTGGAGACTGGGATGACCGATGGGCATGAGCCTTGAAAGACATGATTTAAAACCACAGGACCTCCAATACTGAATTAATATGATTTAATTCAAGGGTCAAATTACAGAGAACCACTGTTTTGACCATCGAATATATATATATGTATATATTATATGCACAGGTTTCCTGCTGAATTTTCGCTCAACCAATTCCGCAGCTGATAATCACGTCCCAATCTATAAGATATCGATAGATATCCTTTTTTGGCGGGGCGGACCCGAAAATTAATATATATATATATATATATATATTTATGTATATATATATATTGAGAGAGAGAGAGAGAGAGTGAGTAGCGAACCAGCGCTACTCGCCCCTGCTCCAGGTCAGTCTCACCTGCTGAGATGGCGATGGAAAGAGAGAGAGAGAGAGAGAGAGAGCGCGCGCGCGTGTGTGTACCAAACCAGACCTTCCCGCGGGGGGATATTGCCAATGGTATCTAACCTCTTGCCAGGAAGCACTTGCAATACGATCCTTTGTTGGTGCTGGTGGATGAAACTGTGACTCGGCCACGGGATGCCGTCAACCTGCACCGGTGTGAACGTGGTGCCATTGTTGTATGACTGTTATATGGTTCCCAATCCGCGGCCTGAACAGTATCAAAACCATGACCTTCGGATACCAAAAGCCGCACATGGCACATGAATACGCATGATGTCAGCAAGCCCTCGGGAGCTGGTTAAGTTTCGATTTTTTTTCAGACAGGCCAACGGGGAAACCATGTCTGATAGCCTCAGGTGAAGGAAGAATTTAAGCAGCTTGGCAGCGAATATTGACAAAAAAACAGTGGTGATAGCTACAGACATCGTCTTTTTGTCCAATGCCACGCATGAGTTTTAATTCATTTCCGACAATGGTTGGGTGATACCATTAGAATACATTGAACTGGCAATTGATCTTCAGGTTGCTGGCTGCCAAGAAGGCCAAGCAAGACGCTTGGCGTCATATTGCAAGGCAACCAGGTGCTGGGTGTAGTGAAGCTTACTTCCACTTCGAAAAGAACAAGCAAAGAAGTAGTCCCATCCCCAAATATAAAATATTATATGGAAAACATAACCAAATCCCATACTAAACCCAGGTTTCTACAAAGTTTTTTTAAGGGAATGGACAAGTTTGAACATTCAACGTGTGGCAGCAGCTCAGGTTTGCACACCGTCACTGTGTTCGACACCGTCATTTGTCGCATCGTTTGACACCGCCCACACAAATACAGATGTGTTCTTTTGTGGGCATGGTTGCAACTGAAAGATCTTCAATGGAAATTATATTCACAGTAATTCGAAAGTCTAGTACTGTTTACCCGGGTAATCTATCATATGTTTTCCGGGTTTCAGACATTCGTTTGGGCCTTCCAAGTTCCATGCTGATCCAAGGAATCGTCTCGGCCCAACCCGTGCTGGCCTCAGCCTTGATGTTTCTGAGCAAGGCTGCCCAGCAAACCCCAAATAAAATAGGGATGGAATTCAGGTCCGGGCCGCTTATTATGACGTATTATGACGTATTGTATCAAGACTAAGGGGCATGGGGTGTGCCTTGTTTGGGCTCAGCGTTCTTTTTTTTAAATATCCATCCCTTTTTCCGGGAAAAAAAAACTAGCGGAGCATTCGTGGCCGAGGGATGCAATATCACATCCATGGATTCATTTTGATCATTTTGATGGGCAAGACTGATGCTCATAGATCGGAGCACGTAGTGTAACGTCATCCCTGGAACAATACCATTTTGAACTGGGATGATCATGCATTCTGACCTTCGTGACCAGGCCACCCATGTGTTGTTTGGATTCTTGAATGGTGGGCCCCTGTAATGCACATAGAATACATGAATATCGCAACATATCGCACCAACAAGACAAAACAATCCACATGGGCCATAGCAAAGGAGCTCACAACATGCATGTCCTCCCCAACGAACTTGACAAATGACAAATGTGGGTTGGAAGACTACTTTTCCTAGTAAGGGATTGTTTTTTTCTTAGGTCAAAGGCAAAGGGTTGTGGGGATGGTACCCCGTTTTCTAGTGGTAAAACATCATCATTGCCGCTTAAATTCAATTACTGTAATAACCATGATTATTAATGGATAATGTCAACCCTGGATGAATAAACCATATGGTTGATTCATTAGGGGGTACTCCCCAAGTAGAGATAATCAATGACAATATGATACAATGGTACCCACCCAATGAAAAAACAGCCGGATGAATTCATCCGGGACATTCCGAAGACCGAGGCCAGGTGCCATGGGTGAAGCATTGGGTTTGCTATCCCTGAGCCACTTTGTCCGCGGAAGATCTCAGGTTGGGTCAAGACCTATATGGTTTTTTGTATTTTGGCGGATTACTCTCCAGTAATCAATCATGGCAATGGAACACCACCCGATTTATAGAAGAACATTCCCAATAAACCTTCCATTTTATTCGAGGATATCCCAACCAACCCTGTTAGTTTACCAGAGGGTAAGATGAATTTGACATGTTGCCAGATTTACCATATATTTACCATAGCCAGATATTTACCATATATTTACCATAGCATATCAATCTGCCAGATATTTGTTTGCCAGATTTTACCATAGCCAGTGAGATTGTCGCTGATGCCCCTTGGTCAAAGCACATGACTATTGGTCACTTCGTCGAGGAACACGTGGGAAGATTCAGGAACCCAAAGCATAAGAGAATCGCAGTGATCACCTGGTTAGTGATTGCATTTTTCTATTTTGATTCCCATGTTCAACCATATTTGGGACCATGATCCCCTGTTGACCAATAATATTTCTTGGGTTGCAGCCACCAGTCAGAGATGTGGTTTGCCCACTGGTTGGGTGATAAGCAGTTTCAATAGAGGAGTAATTCTCCGTTGAACAACCAAGAGGCAAATGACAAAAAACAACTAATGCGCATGGTATACCAAACTGTCCCCCCTCCATGTTCCCATGTAAGGACGGCGGATCGCGCATATCCAGAGGAAAGAGAGGTGCGCCTCTGCCGACCTCTCTGTAGATGATCGTTTGCATGCCTGAAATCATATTAACCAGCGTCTATGAATGATAGTAGTTTGCCCAGAAATCCATGTTTGAGGCTTGGGCACTAGTACTACATAGTACTATACCGGTATTGTATGGTATTGTTGCAACATGGTAATCAGTCAGAACATGTCAGAACGATATTTCCCAGATGGGTTTATCTTACCACTAGCCGCAAATTATATTTCAACAGCCAAAGGCTTTTGGAGAGGGCGATGGAGAGAGAATAAAGAAGTATGATATGAGAAATTCATGTGGCAAACCCCAAACCGTAAGTCATCTACATAAAATACATTAAAATACCACAGGTGGCACCAATCCTGGTAGCTGGCACTGGCACAGGCTGAAGACTGCCTCGGAGTTGTGGCTCAGTTGCTCTATATGGGGAACACATGGGGTTTTCATCAGCTGTTAATCCATCAACTTTAGGGTGTTCCCCACCATTTTCGCTGGGGAAATCGATGTTCCTTCATTTTGGCAGTCCACAAAGTGGCCGTGGGGACCAGACCACACAGTTGAGCCAATCTGACGTTTTGAAGCTAGAGTCTGGGATGACCCAACAAACATCACAAACAGTAACCGGAAACAAAAAGGCGCTTGCTCCATGTTACCCCCCGATCTAGCGTGGTCATGTCCTGCAATGGTGTCGGTCGCTTCTTCGTGTTCTGTCCTGTCGAGGCTGTGTGGATCAAAGATCACTATAAATATATATATATATATATATATGATGAGACATTTATTATTCTGTGATATTCTGTCATAATTTGACAGTCATTTCAATAATCATGGCTATCCTGTCATGGATGTACTGTATGCTCACAATGTCGCAGCAGGTCCACATGGGATCCACATTTGCAGGTTATCATCCCATTTGGTGCAATCCGTTGGAGCCTTCATCCATCAATAGAAATCTCAGAAAATCATCAAAAAAAAAGTTACTGTACTGATCCTCACATCATCCATGCTTTCTTTAGCCTCAGGATGTACTTGATGGTTGCCAGCATGTTCAAATACCTGGAGGTTCCCTTCATTCCACCCCTGAAGGGTGGTGGCCTGGTCAGGCGGGGGAGAGGGAGAGAGAGAGAGAGAGAGAACTAAATGCTATAAGTACTATCAAAATCAATCAATTAGGAAGAGCTATAAGAACTATAGACTATAGATACTATAAAGTTAAGTACTTTAAGTACTACATAAAAGTTCTGGGATTTAAATACATAGTTTATATAATTTCAGATTATATGATATATAATATGTTCTGATGCAATATAATATAACATCGTATAAAATACTCTATTATTTTATATTACACAATAATTTTATAGTTTATACTATATACTATAATATAATATGTAATATACTAGTAATACTATGCAACATTGATTTGTTGTTGTATATGACACTTTCCTTTTCACTTGCAACACTAGTTTTTTTTTTGCAAAAGTAGGGGTTATATCATATCAGTAACGTATGGAAGTGATTGCCATGGTCCTAGCCATAAATCTTAACCCCTAACTGCACCACCAAGTATGGAATATATATATATATAATTATCAATGCATCACATCAACTATATATATATATAAATATATATACATACTATAGGATAGTATTGATATATCATGATATATCTACCATATTTCATACTTATCTCATCTCATAGTTTCGTGAAGTCATTCACTTTACAATCGCGTGTCGCAGGTTGGACATGGATGGCGAGCAGTTGCGAGGACTCACGGAGATCTACTCCATGGAAGCGCGGCCTGGATGGGAATCATGATGGGAATCATGGGAACTTGGAAAATTCATCGGAGGCCATGATCAACGGATATAATGGTGGTGAAATGGTGGTGAAAATGGGCTCTATTTGAAGGGACCTAGCCATTTACGCAACGAAACGCAGATCACAAGTTGATAAATGCGTAGTTGTTTGTCAATTTCTGTAGCCATGAGCATGCTTAATGTACGGTGTACACAGGTAAGTGCTGCTGCATGTATTCCATAAACAGGTCTCTCGCATTCCACATGGAACCCATACCTGCTGAAAGTTAGCTGTGACTTCGGGCCTGTATTTCTGGTTGACCATCGATTACCATCTTTCTATTTGTCGAGATGCTGGATCTACATGAGCGGTGTTCAAAACCCCCTGTTGGTTGATGATAATAGGAGCTTTGCGACCCAATATCTTGGGGATTATTTGTAATTATCATCCACCATGGCAATTCCTATCAGCCACTATACTGGAATCATTCCAGATGGTGGAGGAACGCTGTCCTGGACCAAAGGTTGGAACTGGTTCGGGACCATCTCTTCAACATTGTTGGAGTGGAGGCACCATGCTGATGCACCCGGACTGGTGCAACCGTCCGATAGATTGATGACGCTTTTCAATGCCCGTGGATCAGCCCTTGCCTTGGATGACTGTAATCACTGTATCATATCATATATAATATATTGAATATAATATATCATTTATCATAGATCAAATATCATATATCGTATATCATTTACTCGGAATGTATCATATACCATGTGTCGTATATTATTTTCATTTGCCATATATATATATATATATATTTATAATATTTCATATCACATCATACCCCACATTATATCACATCATGTCACATCATATCACATCATTTCATATCATTTCATATCATTTCATAGTTCATATCATGTTACGTCATTTCACGTCATGTGTCACACATCATGTATCATAACAGCACAACCATGTCATACCACTTCGATCACCGCTGCCAGGCCCGGAAAATGGGGCCTGAAGCCCCTGCCCTGCGTATTGCCATGTACCAAGCGGGACAGGTCTATGTGCCTCGATCGAAAACGTGAGCAACGCTCAGTTGATGCCAGTGGATAAACAATTTTTAAAGGCGATGCTTTGACACGGACATGAGAAATGAACCTTCCAGCGGCTAAGTCGGCTAAGTCAAATGGGTTTTTGGTTGATGGTTAGCCGTGAGGTTATATTTACAACTTGAGAACGTTTATATAAATGGACTTGAATGTGCGTGCATTTATTCCTATTTATTGATGTGAGATATATGTGTGTACCTTTGAATGATCCATTCTGGCGTTAAGTTTTCAATATATTATATAATTATAGGGAACTAGAACCAAAAAAGAAGGATGACAAACGATGACAGGATGGTGTTGCTCGCGAGCTGACATGAGCTGACATGAGCGGACTCTGTGTGTGTTTGTTGTTTTGGTTGGATTCGCAGATGTTTTAGAGTTTGGTGCGTATTAGCTACAATATTAGTGCCATGTGTTGCAATTACATGTGTTGTCTCAAGTTATTTCATCTTAGGTTTTGTTATTCTGCGCTGCCTTGTTGTATGATTGTGGGGATCTCTTCTCTTGCAATCAAACATGGCTAGGAAATCCCTGAACTAAATGGGTCCAGTGGGAACCAGGCCATGTCGGCCCTCTTCGGGTACTACCTGCGGAAGGCCGATGTGCGATACCAACTGGACAAGATTGTGTTGCTTGGCAGGGGAGAAGTAGGAATTATATGGAATTATAGTAGATATATCTATAGTATCTATGTGATGTTTTGATGATTATACAAAACTGAGGGGGGCGGCTGAGGTGATTTTTTGATGGTTGGAACTATGGGAATAACCTCCACAAGTTGGAATGTAAACCATGTAGATACCATGTAGCTATGCTATATATACCGTCAACATCCATCTTATCAACATTCTTCAACATACTTGTGGACGCAGTTCCAACTATAAGTGAACGAATGGATATTCGGAGTATCATCAGACAATCGCTTGACGGCGATATACCTAACCAACTCCATATCCATGCTGGTTGTGTCTGAGAATCGTTAGTGTACTACCTACAAAAAGCAAATTTATTTTGGGATATGTAATTTGGTTATATTCCATTGAGGGTGTAGGTTGACCCTGAGTTGTTCCGACAACCCTATGTCGGGAGATGTTGTGTGATGTTCTGGGAAAATGATAAATGCACATGCATCAAAAATCCGGGAGTGCCGTTAGAGGATGCTAGACGTTTGAGCTCAGGCTCTCCGCCCACATTGGGATCCATGGGGTCCAGGGGGTCCATGGGGTCATGTCACATGGCGCATCATGGCGCTGAGGTCCTTACATGAAGTGGAGGAGGATGAGCCGGATGAGCCTGAGATAGGCCACGGATCTGCGCTTGAACACATGCAGCGCATGAAACCCATAAGGGCTGTTTTCCTTTTTGGAGGCTCCCCAAGTTTTCAGTGGCTGTTACTTGGATCTCATTTACAGTATCACTTGGTGGGTTGCAGCAGTGTGCCTGTATAGTATACATATACATGGGCACGGACACCTTTTCATATCTACATTTACATGTACACAAGTTGACTATGCATGTTACATGTTTATTTGTTTATGTATCATTTATGTACATATATGTTATCTATACGCATATGAGGTGAGACCCGCAAGCGACACCGCCGTCCCGTGCCACGCTGGATGGAGCTGTCTTGGCAGATGCTTGGGCGATCGCTGGCCGAGTGGTTGGCGCCATGGGAATTTAGGAAAACCCCCGCAATTGCAGATGATTTACCAAGGAAAAATATTAAAAAAATGGTGATGTTCATGGATTTTTCATAGCTATGTTAAATTACCAGAGGGTAAAACATAAAAAATATATATAGAATTTGGTGGAAAGATGGTAGTAGAGTTAGTGGCATTGAGCAGAATTGGCAAACAACACACCAGACATACTGGAATTCAACACCAGAAATACGATCATTTTATAGGGAAATTGGAATAAAACATCAGAACATGGTGATAAAATACCAAAGAAAAAATGAATTTAGTAGGATCATGTTGATCTGTAGCAACTAGAAGTAGTGTGGAATTAGTTTCCCATCCCCTTCTCAACCATCTCGCCACCAAAAATACCATACAAAACCAGGGTACCAACCAGGGCTAAAGTAAACACCTCTGACACATAGGACTGGTGCTCTGGCCATGGGGATGATGATTCCCCATTGGAGCTTCCAACCTGTTGTGGCCAGGAAGGGAGACAGTCGAGTGGATACCTCCTTGAAGGACGGAGCTGAATCGTTGAACAAAGACGTGGTCATATGGGATGATAGACTCCAACGCTAATTCTATGGTACCCTCTGGTACTTTAAAATCTTTCAGGCAGCTATGGAAAATGACGCATTGATGATGTACCTATTAGCCGTGAATAGTCGTGACGATGCTTCGTAGCTAACTATTTTGAAATACCAAAGTGTATAGCTTTAACAAGGGGAGTGGGACGGGGGAAATTGAAATGACTGGTGACTGGCGCATTTCTTTTAAATCGCATCCTTGCAGCCTTGCGCGGGACATAATTATTGGAGTCATTTGCAAGCCAACTATGTTGCTGTAGGACCAACTTGTAACTCATAGCCCTAACAACCATGAGCACATCGGAAGATCATCCTGCTTCAAAAGTTGGTAATACAGCAAAAATAAAATACATCAAAATACCTTTCATTTGGTAATCATTGAGCATCACTCATATTTGTTCCACTTTAAACTCTTGTTCTATAAGATCAACCCCGCATTACCAAAACTGGGTACCCCAGTTATCAACGGCGATGATCAGAATGGTAGGCCCTTTTTATCTATTGCTTCATCATGTTCCCACAAGGCCTAAATCCAGTGGATCTCGCACCACGGCCCGCCAGGAGTACATCCAAAGCTTCGGCCCTGAGGAGCTTCGACAGATCAGGCGATGAGACTGTGGAAGAGACATAGTAATGAAGCAAAGAACATAGTTATAAATTATAATAGAAAATAAGTAACATACAAAGTAAATTAAGTAACATATATAGTAAAATGTTGGTAATCAGACTACGTAATCATGTTTTATGCAAGAAACATAATAAAAGAAAACAGGGTAAGAGGAATTTAAACGCACATAATTTACTCATAATATACATGAGTATGATATTTGGAATGAAGAGGCGTTAAGCTTAAGTTGTTCAGCAGATGGCAAAGCCAGCAGGCGAAGGGCTGCACTTTCACCATTTCATGGATGAACATAGCCATGGAACATCACCTATTTCCAGATTGACTCACTGCAGGGTGGCAAACATTCGTTAGTTTCTAGACTTGTGGTTTGTCCTCCCATGTAGCATTTTTCATATTTGTTCATGGTGAATCAGGGCTCTAAAGACCTGCAGGTCTTTGGCTTCAGCTGAAGCGCAAGCTGTGATGGAACTGCAAATTTCAGCGCCTCAACCTGATCAGCCTGACGCAGGGGGCGACCATGGACTTGTTGGACTTTTGACGATTTGGCATGTTTTTTTTTCACACACCAGCTTCAATGATTCAAACTCAGAGTGTTGAACTTTTTGCCGGCAAACTTTGGGGATGAGCAGAACATCCTTGGTTCTTTTCAGCTTAGGCACTCTTCGGGAATTTGCGCGTGTTGAAGCTTGTCTGCTTTTGGCCCATACCTGACCCATCCTCAGCAAAAATCCTTTGGACGTTTTGTGCATGATTACATATTTTGGACGGTGGTAGCGCATCAAATCCTTCGATCCATTCAATCAGGGATGAAACGCTGCAGCAAACCCACCATGAAACATCCATATTTGACGAATAATAGTGACCTCAAAACGAAGCCAATGCAGATAATGGTTCAACAGGGTGGCCATCCCAAAATCATGGTTTTCAGGTTGGTGAAACATTTTAATTCAGCCGCATATCGCTATGTTTGTCCGTTTCCATGAAGATGACTAAGATAGACAGTTCCATGAGGTTTGGAAACGTGTTTTCCAGAGAGAACCCTCACGTTCAATTATTTGTGCCAACCACTCCAGCAAGTTCACTGGGAAAGGTGGGTGACTGGAGCCTCCTGGGCCTCTAATGCAGATAGCAGCCTTGGGATTCAATAGACCTGAATGCTCTTTAACAATGCGGATTGACCAACTGAAAAATCGAGATGTATGGGTGACATATCAGACATATGGGTTTGAGGTGGTGTGACTCACAAAAGCCACCTTGGTGGTTTTTCCCTCCAACAGAAAATTGGGGTCAACAAATCACATCAAATGACTTGTTTTTGCGCGTAGAAGTGGTTTGCTATCGGAGCTACTCTCTATTCATAGCCGTCCAAGCCCCAGGAAAAGCAAACTCCTGAAGGCTATTGAGGTGAGGGGGTCGAAGCTTCAGGGCCAATTCCAAGGCAGCTTTGGATAGCCCAACCAATTTTGGCTGGCTCTCCACCAAAACAGTACCCCTCTGACACCATATATCATGCCGTCATTTTTTACTAGTTGTTGTATTAGTGTTTGTGTTGTTGTGCGCCAACCACCTTATTTTTATATGATGTTTCATGATGTTTCATGTTTGTTCATGTTTGTGTTTTCTCAAAAAACTGTTAGTGTCATGGTTGTTGATGGGATTCGGGATGATCCGTTCATGTTGGATACCTCTGTTGATGGTGATTGGTGCTCTTTAAGCACCCACTGCGATAAGCCGCAGCCTTTATTGGGTTAGCAGCACATAAAGCTGCGACTTACCCACTGTGCTGGTTTCATTTTTTGTTTAGTGTTTACAACATTTTACAACCATCTCGGAAACATGTTGAGCCATCTACATTTACTGGTGAAATCCGATGAGACCTGGCTATTCTTCCATAACACAATGAGACCTGGCTATTCTTCCTGGTAGTTTCAACTTTAAACGATCTTGTTTTTGGGTAGTTTCACTGTATATACTAATGTATCACTCATCCTACCGTGTTGCATTGGCTCAAGCAAAACAATTGCGCTAGCTGGTGCTTTCAGGTTGATTCACCTGTGAAACAGGTTATCAGCCGTAAGCTAACTTCTCTTTTGTAGGCAATGTCTGCCCCCTCGGGTTCTTCCACCGAGGGCACCGGGCGCATGTCCTCTGACGCCGCCATGGCCAACCCCGGTAACTTG
>Ga0126342_10005597_pt1 | contig 21993 bp, 16 predicted proteins | sample Cyp1metagenome_FD_92528 | JGI IMG/M metagenome (GOLD analysis project Ga0126342, IMG submission 92528) | Coral microbial communities from Lord Howe Island, Old Settlement Bay, Australia - Cyphastrea 1 metagenome | ecosystem: Host-associated > Invertebrates > Cnidaria > Coral ... | reverse complement strand
TTGTTGTCAAGATCTTCACCCATGCTGTGCCAACACCTTCGCCGTTCGCCTCGTTGTTCAAGGGGAACGCAAGAGTTTCGTCACGTCGAGCTGCACCGTCAGCCGAGGGGTTGGGAGCCATGGGTCACGGAGGAAACAATGTGATTCCCAACGTGCACTTCAGACGCCTGGCAGAATTGATTCCTTCTCAATATTACCCCGGGAGAAACCATGGTGGATGTGATTTCAACATTTTTGGGACCATAAACATATTAAACATATTAGCAAAATATTTCACAAACCATGGTTTCAACCCCTAAACATATTTCAAACCATGTTTGGGGCTGTTTAAATATTTTAAATATGGATGGGGGATGGGAGTTGATGAAACTGGGCCAAACGAATCCCGTGATATTCACATATGAAACATAGCAACATATAGGTGTTTTTGATAGTGTTTCAAGATTTCAAAGCAGGAAACCATATGTTTTCATACATAGTAGGTGTTTCATCCCATCGAAATAGGTTTGATAGTAGGGGTTTCATCCCATCATTAAAATACTTTCAGATAGATTTTCATAGCCTCATTCGGTATGAAACAATTCTATGAACATGATTGGTGTTTTTTTTGATTGCTGAACACATTTTCCATCTTTCTTTGGATGATGATGCCTCTTGACTGAATCTTATTGGACTTTTTTAGGGGCTTGAACCATGTTGAAACCACCGAGATCACATCATCCCATGGCTAGGGGTAATAGCCATTGCTATTGGGGATGGTGGTTTATGGCGGGGTATAGCCCACATGATGTGAAACCAATAGATTCCGATATTCCCACTATTTTCCAATTGCATTCCTATTATATTATCTTCCCACTATATTCCAATTACATTCCCACTAGATTCCAATTATATTCCCATTAGATTCCCGCTATATTCCAATAAGATACTATATTCCCATTATATTTCAATTATATTCGCATTGTTTTACCACATGTAAACCTGCCCACCACCTGCGTTTTTCTTTTTCCGCTGTTAGGAAAAGTGAACGGATGTCAGTCGGGGCGCAACAATCGCGTCTTCATGCGCACCTGGTTGAACCAGGTCAGCGGTCAAGACCGGGGATGTTGCGCGTTCTCAAGCGTTTCGAACATTGGGAGTTACCCCTTGTAATATATGGTGATTAAATGGGATTTTAATGGGACTTTATAGTGATTTAATGGGATTTAATGGGATTTAATGGGATTTAATGGGATTTAATGGGATTTAATGGGATTTAATGGGATATGATTCATCAGTACAACCATATAATTATATATATATAGATACCCTCTTGTAATTTAACATAGCGAACTGGAAAATCACCATGTTGAATAGGTAAATCATCGAACTAAATGTTGATATGTCATTTGATGTAATGGAATTTTGGCGGGTATTTGATAGGGTTTAGTGGGATTGAGTGGAGCTTTCAATAGGATTTCATGGGATTTAATGGGATACGATTCGTCAACAACATGAAGATGGGGTGATATACCCTCTTGTAATTTCACATAGCGAACTGGAAAATCACCATGATGAATAGGTAAATCATCGAACTATTCATTGGCCATGGTTTCCATAGCAAACTGTTCAATAACGAGAAGGTCATACATTTTGCCATGGGAAAAAGGGTTATATGATCCTATCAAGCTGATTGGTCAATGCCCTGGAGCCTGTGTTGGTCCTGGAGAATGATGGGTCCAGCGATACGACCGGGGGTAGATGTCGTAAATAATGTGCTATGAGAGGTCCCAGGGATTTGAATCCGCTGGTTTTTATCCATGTTCCGTAGTTACGAGGTGGTGCCCAGCTCATATTTCACTAGGGTTTATTGTAGATATGTCTATAGTTTATGGGTGAATCAAGCAACTTGCAACCGCAAGGTAGGGCCCATCAGTTATAAGTTGGTTCATAAACCTCATTATCTATAGTTCTATATACCATAAACCATAGAATTCACAGTTCTATCATGTTCTATATATACCATACCATCAAAAATCACCAAGTTATTTGGCACCAAGTTTTGCCACCTTGTTGGGGACATCACAATGCAACGACTGCAGGCTGGCCGCAAGAAGCGTCGTGCCAACACCCGCAAGGAAAAGGCGGCGCCGCTTGGCCCGCTGTCTGCGGTGCCCAAAATTGAGAAATACCCCTGTTGTTTTCACAAAACAAGGGACTGTGAGAGTGCAGTTTTTCTGCACATGACTTTGCATGTTTATGAAGAATCAGAACAAGTTATATATTGAAAAACAGAACGAAAAAGCGCGCTCTCACAGTCCCCGACGCTCTTTATTATACGGTGGGATCCCATATTCATAATATGATCCCATAGTTCAGTCAGTTGGTTGAGTTTTTTCTCATATTTCAGGAGAGCGTAGTGGGGTTTGTCAACCAACGTACAAAAAAAGATTCCCATTACCCTCTGGTGAACTAACATAGCAATGGAAAATCACCATTCTTAATGGGAAAATCCACTATAAATAGCCATTTTCCATTGCTATGTTAGTTCACCAGAGGGTACATTTCTTTACTGATACTGCAGGGATATCATTTATGGCGTTGAAAAAACAAAATAAGTGGTCAATTAGCCGCATATAGCATATACATCACCCACTATATCCAACTGCGGGGGATGTATTCCATTTATACAACTGGGTGATTACCCTCTGGTAAACTGACATAGCTATGGAAAACAACCATTTTCATACCTAAATCATCGAACCACCTGTGGATTTTCTGTAGCAAACGGTTAGTTTTCTACATCAATGATAGATATATCCACAAGAAAACCCTATCGACATATCAGTTACTGCAGTGGCAAACGTCTAATAGTTTTCTACATCAAAGAAACCCTAGTGACATATTAGTTACAAACCAAAAAAATCGTGGAATCCGCAACTTCCCAAGTCACATCGCCATATCGGAGACGGCCGAGGAAGATCTTTCCCCGCCCTTCCGCGGGACTGCTGCGGCCCCTGGTGCATCCTCCCACCCAGATGCTCGGCGGAGATGAAATCCCGAAAGCATGGGGAGGTTCAAGAACAAGATAACCATTTTTTTGTGAGATGAAACGAAGATGATTGTGATTGTTTTTTTACTTTTGGCGGAGTTATGTAGTTTATCCATATTTTCATTTGTATGTTATACGATGCCACGGATGTGTAAAATATATGCATTAATTAACCAAGCACAGCACAACGGACTTGTATCAGGACATTTGGCGGATTTTGCCATTGCTGAACAGGATGGTTTACTGGCAGAAATCGCACTGTAAACTGTGTTTACATGGAAACCAGGACCCAGGGAATGCATCTATGAAACTCAAGGTTTTGGTAGCTAAGAGAATCTCTTCGACTTGGCCTCTTTTCAACCTTTTTTTGGGACAGGTTTACACTATCCACGGCAGCTATTGTGAAGATTTGTTGCCTCAAGTTGGAGATTTCGAGTATCCCCATGTACTGAATCCGTCCTCGTGATTTTTGGTGAGCACCAAAAGATCTATACTACTATACCTGCAGTCCTATGGGCAGGAATCGAAATTAGATAGGTAGCCCAACTACATTTCATTGAGTATCCCCCCAACACTGCCCGGCTTACAGTGTCCCCCATGGCCCTGAACCATTTTCTAAGCTTGGATGCACTTCCAAGAGGGCAAACAGCGGTATACCTTCCGGCGTCATCAAACATGGCTTGCCTCCTTTTTTCATGGGGATTTGCCAGCTAGCCACATTTGATGACACCAGAAGGTGCATACATTATTATCCCATCGATATCCCATTATTTTCCCCTATTTACACTTTATTAAACCATATAAAACCATGTTAAACCATTTTTTCCCGGTGGTCGTGGTTGAAATTCCAAGCTATCCATGGACCTCGGGTGTCTCCGACCTGAGGCGATACAACATGAAGCTGCGCTTGGGCAAGGCACCTGGGCAGAGACCCTGGAGCTGAGATTTCGTTCATTTTTGCATCGGAAAATATGGAACAAAAATCTGGAAAAAAACGACATGGAAAAACAATTTAGATGGTAATTCAACAAACCAAATTAACAATTCAAATATATATATATTTTTTCTGCATAATTTTACCACACTGGGAGTATTCATTTTTTTTTGTAAAAAAGATTTGCTGTTTTCCCCAATGATGCACACCCAATACACCATATCCATGTCGAATTCTGCCATTTGGGGTTTCCTAAAATGGGTACCCGGGTACCCAAATCATACAAGTCATGGGACCATGACTTAGTATTGAAACCCATGGTGACTTGGGGATCCTCCATGACTTAAGAAGCCACCATGATTATTGTGATGATGAATGATGAATGATGATGATGATGGTGATGATGATGATGATGATGATGATGATGATGAATGATGTTCCCAAATGGACACGGCCATCAATTGAAACCATCATTATGAAACCAGCATAACATATGATTCATTGGATATGTATATATATATATATACATATATACACATTGATGATGGTAATTATGGCTTTAATTAATGATATGGACATGTCTATTTAATGGTAAACATCAATTAACTTAATGGTTATATATATATATACACCAATGATTTGTTATATATTCTTCTTTACTTGGCCCATCTCCATGGGACGTAGGGCTTCACCCTCGATGAGCTGAAAGAAGCGAAGAGCCTTGGCACCACCTGGGAATTGGAGGTGCAGTGACTAGGTGAACTAAGTGGATAGATTTCACCATAGTTATAGAACATATATCCCAACTTTTGGAGGTTATCACCATGGTTGTACCTCTTAATAACCCCAACTGCTTAGATGTATTATGATTTTGGTGATTTTTAGAAAAGGATGATGGCAAAATTGTTTCTTTTTTGCGTTTTTTGGTGATTTATTGTCAATATTTCTTGAGAATAGTATCCTCCAGTAATCAAGCATGGCTGGCTGGGAATTCCCGGAACTAAGTGAGTATCTGAATGGGAAAAGCATCCAACTAAAGAATGGGGCATTTTGCAGGACGCCATGTTTGATGAGGGCAACATTTCTGCAAACAGACTTGAACATATATAATGTCTTTCTTTATTCCTAAGAAGCCATGCCCCTTGATAGTCTTGTTTAATACCAAACATGAACAGTCTTGTGGGTCTTTTGGCACGCTCATGATTTCAGGTAGCTGTAAAGTATGTAAGACGTTTAAGAATGGTTAATAATGCAGTGACGGAGTTTAGATGTCTCAGGCTTTACATTTGAGCAGAACCAAACAGGTACTCGTAGCAGCCAATGAATGTTTGTGAGGGAACGAGAGACTTCAATCTGCAAGATGTGACATTATGGGTGAACTGAATAATGTCAGCTCCCTGCTTACAGGCCGTTTGCGTTGATTTTTCCGAGTGTTTGTTGAGCACCTCTTTCAAAGTTAAAAACTCTGAAGGTGGGTGATTGATGTTTTTTTTTTTTGTCGTGTTTCTTTATGTTTCTTTCACTTCATGAGATCCCCCAATTCTATCTTTGGGAATATCTGATATCTTTGGATTTTCAAAAACACATCTTTATATATTTATAGAGATCAAAATTCCAGTTTCTGTATACATTCTCTTAACATTGGCCCAAGAATCTGCCATTCTTTCGCGTCCTTTCAGACGCACACCTGTCATGGCGACAGCACAGCGGCGCTCGGCGGCATTGATGCGGTGCCTGCTGCTGTGGGTGAGCCTTGCACCCGTTGCCTATGTGGTGCCGGGGTGGTGGCGGAAAGGACGGCATTGAGCCAAATGGGGAAGACAACCAATGTCACTGTTTAGGTTCAAGTACTCCCCTCCCTCTAATACTAAACACCACCAAGAAACCAAGGTTTAATAGGGTATTTACAGGCATTTGAGACCATTCCCTTTCGCTTAATGGAGGTATATTGATTTGGCTGACAGAAAGGTTCCTTTCACAATTCCTTCAATAAGGCATCACACTCTGGCAAGAGAGTAGCTAACCGTCCCTGCAGTTGCGAATGTTTTTTTGGTATATACGTCTAACATTATGATTTTGCATTGCAGCTGAAATTTCTAGTCAGAAAATGCAGTAGCGGAATAAACACCACCCACCGCTTTCTCATTTCTTTGTTTGGTTTCCTGAAGGATGGCCACGGAAGCACATGAACAGCGTGGCAGAGACCGAGTTGCTGACGCAATTGGCCGCCTTGCTGATGCCTGAAGATGTAGCCATTGAAGAGATGTTCCGCAACTTCCCAGCCCCGGAGGGGTGGGGTGGTAACTATTTGGAACCAGATCTGAGTTTGTTTGGGGTTCTGAAAGATGAGAATGCTGCATTATTTGTGGAATATGATGGATCTTGGCGGCATGAGACAAAGGAAGGAATGGAGAGAGATCAGATGAAGAATGCAGCACTCTTGAAATATGCATCTGCTGGGTCGTATATCATTCGCATCAGCCACACAATTAGCAAACCATTGGAGGGAAATGCTCTCTGGGTCAAAATTGATACTTGGCGCAGAGGGGATGTGAAGACACTTTCTGAAGTACTGATGGATCTTTTGGTGCGAATCAAGAGTTCTGGCCTACAAGAGCTTTTGCACCCAAGGGTGGCCAATCGAGTGAGTGTCCACATGGAGCGGGATAGCATCAAGCTTTCAGCCCATGCGCACCAGCTGGCATGCTCAGCGGTAGTGGTTGGAGGGGGCAACACCAGCGAAGAGATTTCAAGTTTCCTGTCATCAGAAGGATTTGGACTCCAAAACGCCACCTTGGCACAGGCTCAAAGTTGTTGTGGAGTATCCATAGAGAGGACATTGCAACCCAAAATGAACTGGTTGTTAGGCTTGGGGCTGACAAAGAGTCAGGCTGCGAAGGCAGTGTCCACTCATCCTCAGATTCTTGGCCTTAGCATAGAACATAACTTGAAACCCACTGTGCAGTGGTTTCTCGGGTTGGGGCTGACAAAAAATCAGGTTGCGAAGGCAGTGGCCACTTCTCCTCGCATTCTCGGGTATAGCATCGAGCAAAACTTGAAACCCACTGTGCAATTGCTGTTGGGTTTGGGGCTGACAACGAGTCAGGTTGGAAAGGCAGTGGCCACTTTCCCCCCCATTCTTGGGTATAGCATCGAGCAAAACTTGACACCCACTGTGCAGTGGCTGTTGGGCTTGGGGCTGACAAAGAGTCAGGCTGCAAAGGCAGTGTCCACTCATCCTCAGATTCTTGGCCTTAGCATCGAACAGAACTTAAAACCAACTGTGCAATGGCTGTTGAATTTGGGGCTGACGAAGAGTCAAGTTGCGAAGTCCGTGTTCACTGCTCCTCCCATTCTGAAGCTGAGCATCGAGCAAAACTTGAAACCCACTGTGCAGTGGTTTCTCGGGTTGGGGCTGACGAAGAATCAGGTTGCGAAGGCAGTGGCCACTTCCCCCCCCATTCTTTGGTGTAGCATCGAGCAAAACCTGAAACCCACTGTGCAGTGGTTTCTCGGGTTGGGGCTGACGAAAAATCAGGTTGCGAAGGCAGTGGCCACTTCTCCTTGCATTCTTGGGTATAGCATCGAGCAAAACTTGAAACCCACTGTGCAATGGCTGTTGGGTTTGGGGCTTACAAGCAGCCAAGTTGCCCTGACAGTGGCCCGTTTTCCTACGATCCTTGGCTACAGCATAGAGCTGAATTTGAAGCCCACAGTGCAGTGGCTCCAGGGGTTTCACGTGAGCAAGAAGAAACTTCGAAAAGTCATTGCAAATTGGCCTCGTCTCTTGGGATACAGTGTTGAAAGCAATCTCGAACCAAAGGCACGACTTCTGGAAGAGTTCTGTTCACAACAGCAGGCAAGTGAAATCATTGCCAGCAACCCTGAAATACTGCGATTCAGCTATAGGCGGATTGCAGCTCGCTTCAGCATCCTCTCGAAGCAGAACAAGCAATCTCAAGCGTACTATGCCATGCGTTTGACAGATGATGTCTTTGAGAGACGGTTTCTGTCTTGAGTTATAAGCTGCCACCATACAGAGTGTGACAAGAGCGTAGCGAAAGCAATGAAAAGACGGTTTTTATTGCACACCACACACACACACACTTGAAGTCCTAGCCCTCGCGCCTTGACCATAACCTTGACCTTCATAATCTTCATGATCAACTATTGGCATTCATTAGCGGGATCTACTCCTTCAAAACCCTGCAAATTTCCCGTCCCAGGGATTGTTCTAGGCTTAGTTATGGCAAGTTTGCATTTGTTGTTCCTTTTTCTTCATGATCATCTTGCAGTGGTTGTTGTTTTTGGGTTGCTTTGTGAAATGCTGGGGTCCCTCATCTTCAGAATCTTACGGCCACCACCCGTCCCGAGGATCCCGCGCAAGTTTGCCAAGACCATTGGCATTGCCGTGGACCACCGCCGTAGGTGGGGTATCCACTGCCTTCATGTGGCTACTACGATTTGTAGGGGTTGAATCATGACTTTAAAGGACGTTAAAGTCTGGCAGATTCTAGGGTCCCAAAACAATTGCATTGCATAATATACACCCCTGATTCAATGTGTTTTCAGATTTTAAGTGTTGTTTTGACACGTTTTGGATCTTTTTGGATGATTTGAAGCCGACACTCATAGCCAGCAGGAACCGATGCACCGAGAGCCTCCAGGCGAACGTGGAGCGACTGAAGTGCCTTGGCTCAGTGATTTAGGTGGTGGCTGGGATTTAGGCAGCAGGGACGGTGAAAAAGTTCCGATATGATGGTTGAGGTTGTAGGGGATTGATCACCGTGGGTGATATTTTCTGTTTAGAGGGGAGTATAGGGATGATGCAGTAGATGGGATTTTACTGGAACACGGCTTAGGATGCGATTTTTACTCACGGTGAATCCAGACTTTTGGCTTCAGCCCTGAATGGATTCCATCCGTGATTGGAAAAATGTTAGTGGTTGTCCCCGCCAGGATTTGTAGGTCGACATCTCCACTTTATTGGATAATATCAAAGCAATGTCAAGTATGTTTATTGGTAAATACAAACACATCATCATTGAATTCTCAATAGTGAATGTTTGATGATGAATGATGATTATCCAATACCAGTTAACCATATTTCTTAATATTTATATATATATAGATATATATAGCCATTTGGATGATCAATAATTGATCATTTGTTCTCGTTAGTCTCCTCATTTTCTCACGCACCACCAACCCTCCACTTGCCTTGCTCCTTTGTGCCGGTGACAGGTTGTACATGTCCAAGCTGCTCCTTTTCCCCAAGAAGTCGGGCGTCAAGGGCGTCGCTTGGTCATGGCAACGGTGTTTTCTGCTCCGTTGATGGGGTTGGGTACCTGACCCACGGGGCGGTTCATTTTTTGATTTTGAATTTTAATGTGGGTGTGTATATCGGCATCATGTATGTCTTGTATATGTGCATAATTGCTTTGTATAGGTATAATTATGTATATACATATACATACATATATTTGCTGCGGCGTGCGGATTGACTCCCACCATCATCCATGGTCTTCACCGCTCTTGGCTTGTGCAACAGCATTTGTATCGCCAGTAGTTTTATCTACGATTAGTTTTTGAGTCATACATTTTGGATGAATCAGAAAATCATTCCCAAATCCAACATTTAAAGAAATAAATGAGAAACTTATCCCAGAATCTATATAAAGATTAAATTTTATGAGCCCCCAATTGGATGATTTTTTTCGGTGATGGATTCCCTCTCTGAAAACCGGCCACAGTTTGTTTTTCCGGACGCCGTAGGTCAAGAAGGGCGACACGCCTCGCTCGGAGCTGCAGAACGTGGCACAGAACACCCTGAAGGCGCCGAAAAATAGTGCGATTTGTGGGCCATTTGATATGACTATCCAAATTTATATGGATGAATGTAATGAGTCCAAACATGGCCATGAACTCTGTATTCGTTGAAATATTGATAGGCTGAAGCATCTCTTTTGAATGGTTGGATTGTTGAATTTCGCCCATCGTACTGGTATGTACATGGTATTTGAGCAACAAAGAAGGGGGGAATGATTTGTCAAAGTCTACATAAGTTCTGCTGTCTCAATCCAATACTTATTGCAATAAAAGCCAACCTTTGCCGATTGAATCCACTTTGCCTCGGTGGAATTTCCAAAATCCGTTGCCAAGATCCCAGGTTTTTTTCTTTTTCCAAATTCGATCTTTCCTCGAATCTCCCTTGAACCAGAAACACAATCCATTACACATGATGATAATAGACTTCATGTTTAACCATTCATTAGCCATTTCAAGCAGTTAAATAACCATTGTTAACTTTTATTAACCATAAAAATCGAGTATTTAACCATATTGAACCATTTACGAACCATATTTAACTATACTTATAGTCCATATAACCATACTTTTTCATATCTAGCCATATATTCACCCATGTTTTTCCACCCATCTTTTTTCCTGACAGCGTCTGTCCCAGCGCCTGCGTCGCCAGGAGATCATCCCGGTGCCAAAGGTCACCAAGCGCATCAAGGCGCGCGCCATCACCAGCGAGGCCAGGTGGATGGGGATGGCTGTGGTTTTTGATGGGAAAATGGGTGGAGAACTACCCTCTATCTGGTAATCAAATAGAAATGGTGATTTCATGCTTATAGCTTAATTACTTTTTTTTTTTTTAAATAGCTATAAGATGCTATATTATACTATAAGTAATTAATAGTAATCAAGTAAATCACCTATGGGAAATAGATGAACATAGTGGCGATTTACCCATTTATAGTTGAATTAGTTGATTTACCTACGGAAAATCACGACTTTGAAGAGGTAAATCAACGAACTAAATGGGCCATGTTCAATAGCTATGTTAGTTTACCAGTGGGTATGGGAAAATGGTTGGACATGTGATGGTTGATGGGAAAATGCTTGGAAAAATGTTGGGAAATAGTTGGGAAAGCCAGGTGGTAAAATCAGCAAACCAATTGGGCACCACTTTTTTGTGGGAAAATATGTTGGGTAAATGTGATGTAACCGCGATAAAGTAAGTTCTTTTTGGTGAAACTTTGGTATTTTTTCATGGCCTCCCAATGAATCTTAGTGGTAAAATTAGGCAAATCGGATGCAGAGGCTGTTTGAGAAGCCAATTGACCTGGCTGCGATTTGTTTCCTCGGGATTCCTAGATATTTTATGATATTTTTGGGTGTGCGCGTCTTCTACAATGTGGGGCACCGAAGAGAGGTATGAGTCTCCAATTACATAAGTTTTTTTTGGTGGATATATCTGAAATCAGTTGAATAGGTATGTGTAGACAAACTGCATCGCCCCACTTTGTACATACCAAAAGGGCTTCCAGAACACGGATTTCACCCAATGATGTGCTTGCAAGAAGATGTGGCTCCCGTATCCTCCCATAAAAATCGTCTTTGGATCCAAGACTGGTGACGGATCAAACGGAGAATTCTGCAGAGACTGCCTGGGGGTGAATCCCAGTTGGCCAGTGGTTAATAGCCCATAAAAACAATGCTGGGATATATCACATATCCCATTTGCAATGTTTTTTTTTTTAAAATACAGCAGCAATCATCAGCATCAACATTACTTAACTGAGTGAGTTGAGATGGTCATTACCTAGGTAGTTACTGTGACTGGGATGGGCATCCAAGCGGTGCACAGGAGAAGGAGCAGTCTGCCTACAAGACCCTCAAGAAGGCGCGTTCCCACTGGCTTGGGTCAGAGACCACCTTGTGAGGTTCAAGGTTGGGTGGATTTCATATATGGATGAGAGCCAGACTTGTATCATTCTACTGGGCAAGTGGTTGCATTGCTACAAGATGATCATTACATAGGAGCCCCAGTTTTTGGTGTTCTCCCAGTTTTGACCGGGCTGGGACTGGTAATGCAATTGGTTCCAGGGTTGATTCTATTTACAGCAGCGAGACGGGATTGTATCCAATTGGGGTCATTATATGCTATCCACCTCCAGCGGATGAAATATGATGAATCAAAATCCAAGCATAGCTCATGTCTTAGCCCAGGTTCCTAAGCATCAACATGGTCGCAAAGGCAGCACATTGATGAAATGCATGGCATGAAGGCATCCCTCAACAGCTTTGGCCCAACTTATGCCATTCAATCGGATTGTTTGATATTCTTCGCCACATGCAGCGAAGGCGGAATGCGAGGCATACATTCACCAGCCTGTGCCTTGTGCTGGCCCTGGTGCTGCCCACACTTACCTATGTAGAACCACCCAAATGGTGGCAGAAAGGCTGGGCACGAGGCAGGGTGGACAGCGTGGCTGAAGCCGAGTTGTTGTCACAGTTGGCTGTCATTTTGATGCCGAGCTCGGACATTGGAGAGCTGTTTCGGAGCTTCCCGTCGCCAGAAGGTTGGGGCGGACAGGCTTTGGAGCCCGATTTGGCGGCATTTGGGATCCTCAAAGAGAAGGATGCCGCGCTGTTTGTGGAGTATGATGGATTTTGGAGGCATCAGGAGAAGGAAGGCATTGCCATGGACAAGAAGAAGAATGCTGCCCTGTTGGAATATGCACCAAATGGATCGTATGTGGTTCGCATAAGCCACACCAAGAGAAAATCGCTGAAAGGGAATGTTCTTCGGGTCAAAGTGGACACCTGGAGTCAAAGGAAAGTAGGCTCGCTCTCGGGAGCTTTGAAGGGAGCATTGATTCAGATGCTTACCGGACTGAAGGAAGTTGTGCGGCCCTCCATCGTGAAGCGGCTTCAAGGAGGGCTGCAGGAGTCATGGAGCCTCTCTGCGAGTGGCAAGGAGTTTGCAAAAGAGGCTGCAGCCAAATTGGGCAGGAACAACAGTCGAGAGGTTGCCAACTTTCTCAAAGTTGAGGGATTTAGTGCTGTTGACATTGAGGTGATGAAATTGGGCACATGGTTTCGTGGTCCAAGCATTGAAGAGTTTCTGAAGCCAAAGCTGCGGTGGCTGCTAGACTTGGGCCTGACTCGGGCACAAATTTCTAAGTTGATTGCAACTGACCCCACTGTGCTTCATTGCAGAGTGGAGCAGAAGCTGCAGCCCGCAGTACAATGGTTGCTGGATTTGGGGTTGATGAAGAATCAGATCGCGAAGGCAGTGGCCGCTTTTCCTAAGATTCTTGGCCTCAGCATCAAACAGAACTTGCAACCCACTGTGCAATGGTTGTTAGGCTTGGGGCTGGCTAAGAGTCAAGTCGCGAAGGCAGTGGCCTCTTTTCCTCACATTGTTGGCTACAGTTTGGACCAGAACCTAAAGCCCACTATGCAATGGTTGTTAGACTTGGGGCTGACCAAGAGTCAGGCTGTGAAGGCAGTTGCCTCTCGTCCTCAAATTTTTGGCTACAGTTTGGACCAGAACCTAAAGCCCACTATGCGATGGTTCTTGGACTTGGGGCTGACGAAAGGTCAAGTTGCGAAGGTAGTGGCCTCTTTTCCTCACATTCTTGGCTACAGTTTGGACCAGAACATAACTCCTACTGTGCAATGGCTGTTAGATTTAGGGCTTCCCAAAAGCAAAGTTGCAAGGGCAGTAGCCAATTATCCCCAAATTCTTGGCCTCAGTATAGAGCAGAATTTGAAGCCCACCGTCCAATGGTTGCTAGACCTGGGGTAGGACAAGACTCAAGTGGCGAAGGCAGTTGGCTCCCATGCTGCAATTCTTTCTCTCAGCATTGAGGAGAACTTGAAACCCAAAGCGCGATGGCTTTTGGAGATAGGGCTTTCCCGAGACAACTTGCACATGCAGTGGCATCATCTCCTACGACGTTGTCGCTAAGTCTGGAGAAGAATATTGAGAAGAAATCCAAGTTGATCCTCTCATGTCTAACACGGGAGGATCTCGTGCGGCAACTAGCTTCCAGTTTGCACATCTTCAACTACAAATATAAGCGCTTGGAGGAACGGTTAACAACTCTGGCGCTCCAGAACAAGACATCTCGGCTTGGTAGTGCCATGACCCTCTCAGATGAAAACTTCGCAAGACGGTACATGATATAAATTCTACGGCATGGGAGCTTGTAGTTGGCTCAGCCCTTGTTGTGACCATGCTCTCTGGTTGCTGAAAAGGCTGAGAAGGGCATGTCAGTCTACGGATAATGCCTTGGCAACCTGAACCCCAATGGCAATTCCCGGTTGTCAGTGAGATTGAAATGCTGGACTCAGTTTTTGAAATACTGGACTGATAGGTAGGATTGGCTATTGCTAAGCAGACTTTTGTTCAATGCGTTTTTTCTTTTGCTCTGCAGGGACTTTTATAGATATATGATGATATATGTAGCAGATCATTCCAAAAGACAAATGCGTCAGAAATTCAGGATAAGAACGCGATTTGACCAACAAATACTGAAGTCGTTCAATGCAACTTATGGGTTCTTACGCAGGTAGTGTGGAGATAGTACTCTGAAATATTCAGGGCTACTTCTTAAGCACAGGTACTCCTAGGATGAACCAATTCGTAGGTGGCTTCAAAACCATGACCCACGCCATCGCCACTGCGTCAGGCAAGGACCGCGGCACACTACCAGGGCGAGAGAATCAAGAAGGCCAAGGAAGCCGTTGCCTGGCTGCGTCAGCAACTGCTGGTTGGTGGTTTGGGATGATGGTCTGAACTGACTATATAATCTTTTACCGGGAGGTTGAAACTAGTCTACCAAAAGTTCTGGTTGGTGACTATGGGAATAAGTCAGTTGTAAGTTAGAACCCGCCTGTACATGACATTGATTTAGCATGAATCGGACGATTTGGCAATTTTGCAGCAGGGTAGCCATCTACAGTAAGTACGGACATCGGGATCATGATGATCATGTCGCCCTGCGATTAGTATCCTATAGGAATGAAGTGGCATCAATGATCGAGAAACATTGGGATAGGATTTCATGACTCCACCATGTTTCTACAGGCCAAAACCAACCACACGAACACATAAAAAATCACAACATGTCACCTCTTTTGTTCAAATTTGGCAGGTGAAAACCTGAGTTTGCCCACATCGAGGTGAGTATAATTCTTCAGTTTTCCCCCAGAACCTCACGGACAATCACTTGACAAAGACATATTTGACTGGCTGACTGTATCTGCCATGTTTGGAAAGTCCGGATCCCATCTTGATAGCATCTGAAAATCCAAAGAATACACTTAAAACAATGAAATTGCAATGTTTTATGTCCAGACAGCATTGGGTATCATCATGATATATCATGAGAATATCCCATTAGTTATGAAACATATTCGGACTTCCCATTCTCATTCTCGCTGGATAATATATAATCCCAATGGCGTCCCATTATATACCAATGTTTAGGACATCCCATTGGAATATAGTATTATGATATGTAACCCATTTGTATAGATTTATAAGTTGTGTAATACTAATGGTGTCCCATTGGCTATCAAGACTAAGAAATAAATACATATTTATTTATGTGTCAATATTAGTTAACATTATTCCAGTTTCCTAATATGGTAAATATATATTTATATCTAAATATTTCAACCAATTGGACATAGAACCCTTCACAAAAACCCTTATGTTTTGTTTCCACAATCAATGACCTTCACTTTTCTATTTGGATCTCCCAATGTTGCCTTGGCATTTTTTCCGAGGCCGCCAAGGAGACCTAGGCCTAGTGCTGGTGTAAGAATGGGATAGTCATGGAATTGTCATGGAATAGTCATGCCCAAGCAACTGGACGGCTAGTGCAATCCTCTAGGTTTTTGATATACCCTCTGGTAAACGTACAAAAAATACTATGGAACATTACCATTTTCAATGGGTAAATCCACTATTTCTATGGCCATGTTCAATAGCTATGTAACAAATTACCAGAGGGTATGTTTTTTTTTGGTAGACGACCAAAGATTGACCATATGATGGGATCGCAAGGGAATATTATCATGGGATAATGGTGGGATCATCATGGGTTGATTATGGGATGACAATGCAGGTCAATAATTTGATAATAGTGGGATGATAATGGGATAATAGTGGGATAATCATGGGATAACAGTGGGATGATATTCGATTGATCAGGGGATTAATCCTCTTAAATTGAAGGTTGAGGACCAACAAGGGTCCTGAAAAAAAGGGATATCTTATATGTATACTGGTTGGTGGTTTGGAACGTTAATTTTATTTTTCCATATATTGGGAATGTCATCATCCCAAGTGACGAACTCATATCTTTCAGAGGGGTAGGTATACCACCAACCAGTATATATATATGTTATATGTATACACACATATATATATATACATACATATATATACATACATACATATATATACACATACATATACATACATACATACATACATACATACATACATACATACATACATACATACATACATACATACATATATATATATATATACACATACATATACATACATACATACATACATACATACATACATACATACATATATATATATATACACATACATACATACATACATATATATATATATATACACATACATATACATATACATACATACATACATACCTACATACACACATACATACATACATACATACATACATACATACAGAATATGTTAGCCATTTTAGACATGCGTGTATCATTTCGATGATATCAAGTGACACCTGGAATGAGGTCATGATTGATCATCTTCAGCCCGCTGAGCGTGGCTACAAGCTTAAGAATGTGCCACACCATGATCTACAGGTTGTATGCCAACCATTGTGTAATTTTATAGTTTACATGCAAAGCATTGGTATACCGATGCTAAGCAGTTGAAATGTACTTTGTTCGAAATAAGGTGCTGCAAAATCCAAGACTCAATCATGTTTTTTTTCCGCAACAAGGTGTCAATTTGGGGGTATAATTACTTAATTTTAAGGCGCACCCAACTATCCTTCTTGTATATCCCAGTGTACCTCCATCATTTTCCTCGGAATTATACCATGAATATTCCATTGTTGCTTATCCTTATCCTTGTTGGTACATATCCCATTTCATTCCCACTATATTTCTCTCAATCCGTAATGATCCAAGCATACTTCAGCGCACGCACACACACAGGTCCAGATCGACACACGACCAGTACAGCTCGCGACGGACAAAAATACAGGCATCAATTAATCTTATCATTGTTTCATTAATATACTTATTCATTGTCAATAGTTGCTTTACTTGTTTGAAATTGTCTTGGAATATGACAAAGGCTTGCAGATAAATGTGATTTCCTGATTTTTTGAAATAAACTGCAAATGATTTTAGATGAAAGGACATTTTATAAACACAGATGCTATTTTTGTTTATGCTCGCGCCACCTATAGCGACCCCAGGCGGTTTGCATTTTCTTTTGCATCCAGGATAACATGTTACATTTAACATCCGCATTCCCATACTTCGTTTCTCATGTCTCACACATGTCTGAGATGCACGTTTCAGAGATGTTGTGCACGTTTCACAACATTGTCAACGAATAATCATATGATTATTTTGGGGCGGGGGGGAATGGAGGTTGGGGTGGGAGGGGGTGGGGCGGTCGGTTTAGCTTTCTCAAATAACTTTCTAAGAGGAACATGTTCTTGATGCTACCCTCTTAACTTCCTCAAGAACTTTTTGAACACGTTCTTGATGCTACGGTTTTAACTCTCTCAAGAAGCTTTTAAACATGCTCTTGATGCAAGGCTCTTGACTTTCTCAAGTAACATACACATATACAAAGATACTTGCAGTTCAGATTCATGTACATTCTTTCTGCAATGTTTCCATGAAGAAATGCGCGCACATTTTCCTTTCTTCCACTGTTGGTATCAAACCTCAACAGGTCAAAACAATGACGTGGAAAGGAATCATGTCATTTTGTCAGTTTGATCATCTACATCTTCAATTTAGTCACACATATCCGCATTTTATTGTGGGTGATTCGGCGCTGGCGTTAGTAGAGATGCTCGCTCGTTGCATTTTGTCGCGATTGCTCCAGTTCACTTGTCCCCATGCTGCACTTCAGACTTTGGCGTTTGGAAGGGAATGTTGTGGATTTGTATTTGGGTTTGTCTGAAAATAGGGTATATTCCCAATAATAGCCATTTAATAGGGATAATGATCATTAACCATTGGGTTTAGGGGTACACTATTTTCAGACAAACCCATATACATTAGTTTTTCTGCTAGTTTTTGACCACCGGCGGTCCCTCTGTGTATGCGCGGACACTAGCACAGATTACGGTAGAGGCAGTGTCTCCTGAAGTTTGGACATCCTGCGCAAGTTGCCAGATTGCGTCGAATTCAAAGCCGCTTTCCTCGTTTTTCACAGCAAATCCCATGAGCTCGCGGATCGTTTGACAGTATGTGATAGTAATGCTTCGCCTGCAGCTCGTCAGCGCAGACCAGAAAGCAAACGGTAAATTGTAGATGGTTTGAATTCTTTTGAAGGTTGGCGTCTGCCGCTGCCACGCATCAAACCTTAGAATTTAGAAATATTCAGGTAGCCCTACTGTGGTGAGGCATGTGCAGTTTCTTTCTGCAACTATGACTTCTTCACCGTCGAATCATGATGCGGAGAAAAAGATTTGGCCACTCAGTGTTGACTTCGAATGGGGCATGCATCAAACCATGGCATCAAAGCAGAAAGGGGTTTGCGAAAGCATGCTTGTCAAGAAAGCTGCAAAACAGACATTGAGGTAGAAGACTTCCAGACAGATGGCAGCGCTTCTGCTCTCAGTGAGTCAACACGCGCTGGGTTGAGACTGTCCGGAGCCCAGGCCAAACAGACAGCTTGCTTTGAAAAGCCCCGCGTAGTCACAGTCTATAACATATGCAACCAAAATTTAAGAAAGATAAAGCCCCAAAATGCAAAATTACACCATGAAAAAAACAGAATGTAACTTTTTCAATATATATTTTTTTGAGGTAAGAAAGGGAAGAAAGAAATGTAATTTTTGTTGCATTTTTTAAAGAAAAGAAAGGCGAAAAACATGTAACCTTTTCATTTCCCTTTTTTTTAGAAACAGGAAGAAAAACCAATGCAACTTGTCAAATTTCCAAATGCAAAGCAATGTAAAAAAATGCGACTGGCAAATCGCAATTTTTGAAAATGTAAAACATATGTAAAAATGCGGCTGGCAAATTGCCATTTTTAAACCGGTGAAAAAATGCGACTGGCAAATGGCACTTTGAAAATTGTAAGCGATGTTAAAAAACGAAAAAATCCGTAAAAAATGTAAAGCATAACAACAAACTTGGAAAATGTCACTGGCAAATCGGAATTTTTGAAAACGTTAAAAAAGGAAAAAATCCGACTGACAAATTAGAATTTTTGAAATGGAAAAAACAATGTGAAAAATGCACCTGGCAGGCACAGCACACCAAAAAGTGTAAACTGCAATTTCATTTTTTTTTCGGTTGCGTGTTCTTTTTGTTCGCATAAAAAAGTAGCATTTTTAGATTTATAGTTTTCACAGTGTTTCAGCTCACATGAGCAATTTCCTGTTCAGATTTGTATGTTTTATATTTGTTTTGAACTTACATCAAGAGTTACATTTTCGGGTTTTATTTTTTCATATCTTTTTCATGTTTTTAAGTATTCGTAGGTTTATAGTTCCTAGCAGATTTAGAGCATTTCAAAGCTTGCTTTGCTGTCAAATATATTCGCAAAATGAAGAGGAGAGTCGCCTGAATTCGCCTTCAAGGGTGATTAGTTCAGCCCGAATGCGTTGAATGCAGCCTTGGTATAGTGCGTGGTGCCTGTCTTCCAAGGCTCGCTTTCTGAACCGATTGCCATCGCCCGCGATCGATCGCTATCCAAGGCTGGCGAAGATCACGATGGATAGGGCCTTCTTGGAAGCCCTCTGCGCTGCCGACCCGCCCCCCGCGAGGGCCGGGGAAAGGACTTTGTCCTTAAGCGGGTCGGCTACAAGGTCCTGACCGCCGTGATGAGACGCTTGTGAAGCCTTCTTTTCATGTCCTTTGCCAATTCCTTGTAAACAGTGCTTGTCAGATGTGGGCTGTGTGCCACCCGTCAGGAGGGACAGGGGGCTCTGTCTTTCGTCGGGGAGTCGCAAATTTTACGACTTCTTTTGTGGCTTGTCCGAGAAGGCGATCTTCTCCAATGCCCTTGGCGCCATCATATATCTCCCACCATGCAATCTTATCGCCATATTCTTGTGTGCAGGTCCAGATGCGTGCTCGGGAGCAGCTCCCCATCTATACCTTTGAAGGGCCGCAGGTAGAAGGCAGGTCTAAGTTTAAGACGTGTCTTTCTTCTTTAGACGTTTGTTTGTGTTCCGGTGTGTGTGCGCGTATGCGAATTGGCTCCTGTCAGGTCCGGCCGCAGCCGCTCCAGAAATTGATCCGAACAACCCGGATCATTCTTGTAGGCGCGCCATTCATTCAAGCATCTATATAATTTTGCGGCATCATTGAATCATTCTGTCAGCTTCAAGTGCAGTAACCTTCTTGATGGCACATGTTTTCTTTCCAACTGTCTCCCTGTTACAGATGATGCTGCCGCGAAGGACAATGAGGCCGAAGGCACATGTTTCTGCTCACAATCATTTTCTCGAAGCCCCGTGTTCTATATTAATCTTCCTCCGATCCGATTTCGCCACCCAATTCAGCACACATGCATGCATGGGTCAAGAGGTGCCATCTTCTTTCATGAAGAGCCCTTCACCGGGAACGCCGTCCATGAGCAGCATCGATCCAAGCACCGACGCTGTACAGGCAAGCAAGAGGCACGGCCACCTCCACACTGCAGAATTCGCTAATCCACATCTTATAGTGACCAGGGTCAATCATGCCTGCCCTAGACCAAGAGCATCTGCTTCTGCCCGGGTACTTTGCGATCCCCGGCCGCTGTTGATTCCTCGCGCCTGTCGCGAGAAATGGAAGCCACGCTCTACACCGTGAATTGGGGGATACGAGGATTGACGTCATAAAAATTAATTTGGTCATTTGATCGACCAACTTCTCCACATCCCCCGCATAACATTGTGTCTGTAGGAAGCAAACCTGCAGCGCTTTTCCGCTGGAGCGATAGCGTGTTTCCCACAGCGCTTAGACGCGGTCAATGGGCGTGAGGATGGTAGTATCATCTCTGCTCCTCAAATTCCCTTGTTGTTTCCGATTTGTTGGCAGGACTTGTTTGCGGACGCCTTCCGCATCGTCCGCTGGGAGAAGCACTGCGAGTGGACGTGGATCAGGACAGCTTATTGTATTTAACATATACTGTGATACGTCTGATCTGACGCCCCCCACTGAGGGGGGCACGGCCGAAAGGTCCAAACGTGGAAGTGAAAGATCAGGGCTCAGCCAGAAAGCCCAGACCTAAAGAGTCGGCAGCTCGCACACCAGGAGAGATCGCATTGTTTGACAAGGGCAGCTAATTTAATCCGTGATGTCCAATGCTTGCATTCATCATAAGAGAGGTGGACAGTAGGTGCTGGAGGCTGTGCTCGAGGTCAGACAATCCGGGATAGGAAACATATAGGTTCAAGCTACCAGCCCTTGACCTATAGCATCTCGGGCACGGAGGCTGTCGATTTTTCATATGCTTAATTAATCGACGCTACATACGATTATATATTATGATAATTGTTAGCCATGATGACGACAATAATGACATGGGTAGATTGAGCCACTCTGGGTTTTTACCATATGCTTGAAACAAAGGAAATCATAGAATTATATCCATACCCGCTATTTTATATTTCCTCGACAACCTATTATTACATACATACTTGGGTAACAATACCAATATACTATATATATATATATCTATAATATTTAAATTAGGTAGGAATTATTATTATGTTTTTTGGAAATTTCCGTATAATATAATATTAATTTTAATTTATATAATATATATATATATATTTTGAATATAAATTATATTTTAATTTTAATTTATATCTTTAAATATTAAAAACATAATTAATATATTTATTTTAATTTATAAATTTATAATTCTAAATTATTATATATATATATTTTTCTTTTAAAAATAATTTACTTAAATATATTTAATTATAATTAAATAAAATATAAAATAAATTTATATTAA
>Ga0126342_10005596_pt1 | contig 21994 bp, 11 predicted proteins | sample Cyp1metagenome_FD_92528 | JGI IMG/M metagenome (GOLD analysis project Ga0126342, IMG submission 92528) | Coral microbial communities from Lord Howe Island, Old Settlement Bay, Australia - Cyphastrea 1 metagenome | ecosystem: Host-associated > Invertebrates > Cnidaria > Coral ... | reverse complement strand
GGGGGGGGGGGGGGGGGGGGTGGGAGGGGGGGGGGGGGGGGGGGGGGGGGAGGGGGGCGCCGGGGGGGGGGGGGGGGGGCGGGGCCGCCCCGTGACGTGAGGTTGGCCTGCCAGATGGCCAGCAGGAGATGGCCAGCAGCGTGAGTATTGATGCTGGTCACTTTTAAAGTGACCAATATTCTGAAGCACTGCACATAATAGATACTGTATACTATATTATATCATATTATACATCTTTGGCAGACATGTGCAGTTTTCTTCCTTTTTTGGTCAAGTGAGTGGGGTTGAATTGAGGTCTTTAAAAAACTGGTTTCCCCAAGTTCCCCAAAACATCGGATTCAACTTCTTTGGCAAACGGTGCCGTGGATGCTGTGATGGGCCGCGGCGCGCACACCTTCATGGAATAAACCGCCCATGGTGGCCATGATTTTGAGGTTGGGCTTCGGCCCAGCTGTTCACCAAGATCTTCGAGGTTGGTGGCAAGGTTGGATAAAGTTCCAATCACAAAAAAGCCAGCCTGTTGGAAGCACTTAAGACCGATATATACATATACATACATACATACAATTATATACACATGAGATATAATTTGAAAACATAGATTGATTTATCTATATATATACATATATTATGTAGATATATATATATATACATACACACATACTGTCTAAAGTTTCAGGTACTGCCATTTGTAGTGCGCCTGAGGTCTAGATGAAAGTCAGCAAACCAAAGTCTTTCAGCTGACTCTGTCTTGTAACTAAGAAGCATGTATCGTAGTGAATTCGGCTTCTGCTCTCACACTATTTGTCAAAATTGTTGGGAAGATTCGACTCACGGTTGTGGCCCCTGAGCTTTGCCGCTCGGCGGCCTTCATTGGGCCGAAATCGTGTCCTTTAAAGGGTCGGCTGAACAGTTGACGTCTCAAATTTTGCAGGCCCAAAACAGTGGCAGCAATTGGCAATACGCCGGAGCCACTGACACTGGGCGGGTTGGTGTGACCAGCCACTTTTGATGGTCCCAAATCTGTTGAACATCATATCTCTATATATCTCTGGAGAAATTATAATGACCTCTCTGCGACCTCACTGGAATGATGCTTAGTGTAAGTCACCCTTCCAAAATCAGGCTTTTTCGGGTCTGTGAATTCTTCTGACTTATTCAGATATGTGATATTTGGGAGAGTAAGCACTTGACACCTTCTGTCTTCGACTTTAAATGAATCAGGAAATCAGGCAATACAAGTCAGGATGTGTCACTGTTACTGTTGGCTGGATTTGAGGGGTATCTTCAACTTTCAAACTTTTCAGCCTACGAGAAAGACTGCACTGCAAGCCAAGAATTGGTCAGCTGAAACAATGAAGCATCATGATTTACTTGTTTTACTTGTTTTTTCTTCACTAGCAGTCACTAGTGTAGCGGATGGACACTCTCTTTCTCCAGCAGCAACGGCAGGGAAGAAAACTTCATTTTTTTTTTTTATGATGCCTCCGGTAAGAAAGTCAGTCTAGCATGGAATCATATAGTGCTTGTTTGATGGGTAACCAGGCATGAGGTGATAGGTTTGTAGCATTTTGTTGCCATGCTGAATCAATTGTTCCTACGCACACATTTTTTCTGCTATAATGTTTGATGATTTTCTTCCCCGCGCAGCGTAAATCAACATGGACGTATCCCACGCCCACCATCCAGAAATTGGGGAAAATGCCATGGTTAGTGACACTTCCCTTAAACATAGAGGGCCTGTTTTTCCAGGGTCACCGGCCTCGGCGGTCGTTTCGCCACACATGGTCGAAATTTCAGGGCAAACAGTTTACGCTTGCAGGTTGCAAAATGGGCAACTTTTCAGCGTGGCCCCCTCTGACGGGACAAGCGCCATGGTGCTCGTTCGGATCCTTTTAGTGGATCTTCATGGATTCCTTAGTGCGATTTTGGTTGATTTCGATGTGTTGCGTAGAATAGCAGATGGGCTTACAAGGGCTTAGTGGGTGTGTAAGCAGCACTTATAGGCATTTCTGTGTCCTTAGTCTTTAGTCATTCCCGCAAAGAATTTCATGGCCATTCATTGTGAAGACAGGCCAACTACACAACCTCGCGACCAATACAATACCAGGGTCTTCATTCTCTCAGATATCACTGTTGAAACAGCGTCTCTGAAGTTTTCGCTCGAAATGGCAGCCGTTCAATTGGATTTTTCAACAACCCCATTAGCATTTAACAAATCAGGTTTCCCCAAGCGGTTGGAACCTCTGCCAAAGAATCTGACCATGTACTGTAAATCCAATGCAATAGCTGTTGCGTGTTTCGGGAGTTAACCGGTGGTAATGAGTAGAACTCCTCCTTTTTCACACAGTAAAAGGGGTCCTTCCCAAGATCCCATAGTGAGTCCAGATTCCTCTACCGTGGTCCTTGTTTTCTTGATAGCCACCGAGGTTTTGATTGGTTTTGAAGACTAGACTGCCACCATCTGCCACCAAAAAGCTACACAGAGATTCTCAGATAAAGATTCCCCGGGATTTAGTGGTTTATATAAATTGGTTTACATGGTTTAATATGCTTTAATATGGTTTAGTATGGCTCAGTGAACCTTTAGTCCCAAGTTCCCCAAGTTCTCTGTCCAACGTTTTTCCCGAACCCCAAAACCGATGAAATCGGTTGGCTGCCGGGCAGGCTTTCAACGCCTTAGCGCACACCGTCTACGCCAAGGTGTGCCTAAAAATATCCGACAGATGGAGCCCAAAAAGCGGATTTGTTTGAACATAGCTTGCCCCAAAATCTATGGCGGTTCCTAGCCATTCCCTTGACTTTTGGATTTGTTGGGGATCTGGGATACTATATATTTTTAATATAATTATATATATATACACAGTTGATAGACAGTATTACATACAACCACTAGAACTAAAACTCTTAGATTGTGTTCCATAATTGTTGATTATGTTCCATTGTTGTTGATCATGTTCCGCATTGAAATGTACTCGAATTACAATCTTGTTTTGGACACGCCCAAATGGTGTGTGTATATTATTACATAATGTATTCGATATGTGTGCGAGTCGAAACCAAAGAAGCCAGATTAAGTGGGCCAACATCTCAGCATTCTTTGTTCTGATTGTGATGCGGGACAGGGTACAGCGCGGCTTTGATGCACGGGTGCTTTTGTTTCCAAACGTGCTCTCCGACCACTCAAAAGCATGATCATTTCACCATCACCACCTTCCAGCGATAGATGCAAGCCTTAAGAAACTGGGGATTCATCAAAATTTGTCCCCATGTGAACATGAACATCTGCAATGCATATTCTATATATATATATGGGTATGGGTCAAAATTAGGTACCCCAAAATTATGGATGGTTAATACTAAACTAGACTAACATCTGTGGTCCCCTAGGTCTTCCATTTTGATCCACATCTATATATCACCAGATTTTCTTCCTCTTGCATCCTTTTCTACCCAGATGGCCGGCGGCAGGTGCTGCCGGATTGGAAGCTGGCGCCGAACTGGGATGGCGTGCGAGAAATGCTGAGCAAAATGCAGGAGGCCATGGCACATCCCAAGGCGGGGTCAAACCACAACTGTTGAGGTTTATATAGGTTTACCCTCTGGTAAACTAACATAGCTATGGAAAATCACAGTTTTTAATGGGTAAATCAACTATTTCTATGGCCATTTTCAATAGCTATGTTAGTCATTACCAGAGGGTATGGCGTTTGGGTTTGCCACATGGCATGTTTTTAGTGGATTGGTGCTGATTCTCTGATATAAAAGTGGATTTTCCATTGCCAGATATTTGATCATCGGTTAGGCAATGGCCCTATGGCCTATGGCTTTTTTCATATGGTGAAAAGTGGTTGAAGCATCAGTAGGAAACCTGGATGAAAGGTGAACTTCAAACTGCAGCGTTTCGAAAAACGACTGGTGACTGGTATGTTGGCACAACAACTTATAGTTATAGTTTGATATAAACAGGAATATATTATACAATCTAAGCATACCTAAGCAGCTAAGAATGTGCGTTTTTTGACAATATACCACATCTTCCCAAGAGCAACTGGTGAATCATCAGTTGTTATATTCAAACAACAATTTTTTGGGGCATACATAGCCCATTTTCATACAAACCCTAAAGGAAAAAACATCATTTTTCACATATTTAAATTATTATTTTTGTTTTTTCCCACCTGCCAGGTGAGGTTCTCTAGATTTTAACAAAGGTGCAACTCCTTCCTCCTCCTCCTTCTTCTCCTCCTCCTCCTCCTTGCCTCCTCTGCCAGCTCTGGATTCGAACACCATATGCCCAGCTCCGGATGCTGTGGGGCACGCCTGGACCAGAACACATGTCAGATAGAATGCCAGATAGAATGGCAGAATAGAATGTCAGGAAAAAAAATCAGAATATATACTAGATAGAATGCCACAAAGAACGCCAGATAGAATGTCAGAACATATCTCAGATAGAATGCAAGATAGAATGTCAGAACATATGTTAGATAGAATGCCATATAGATTGTCAGAACATATGTCAGAGAGAATTCCAGATAGAATGTCATAATAGATACCAGATAGAATGTCAGAATATATGTCAGATAGAATGTCAGGTAGAATGTCAGAATATATGTCAGATAGAATGTCAGATAGAGTGTGAGATAATGCCAGATAGAATGTCAGAGTATACGCCAGAAAGAATGCTAGAATAATATGTCAGGTTGGGGATCACTTGAAGTAAAGCGTATTTGTTTTAAATATCTCTATATATATACACAATATATATACAATATATATATACAATATATATATACAATATATATATACAATATATATATACATATCAATATATAATGATTTATATGCATATGTATATGTATACAGTAAGTCTATATACATACATAATGCATATATATATATATATGTATATACACATTGTTTGCTCCTCTTTTTCGGCTTGGCCCCCGGGGCCAAGCGCAGGTCAAGAAAACGCAGGAAGAGATCAATGTGGCAATGGGCTTGTGGGGGATGCCCAGGTTGGAGATGCTGGGGATTCACTTCAGTCCACACACCAAGTGTTTTTTGTTGAGAGAACCATTGAGAAATGTGGGGGTATACTCTATTTTCACACGCACCCAAGTCACATAGTTTCTATCAGGTTCTGCAAATATTCAAAACCTGGCCTGTTTCGCTTTCAAGAATATATCAGTGTAAATATCTAGAAAGAATTATGGAACATCCCCATGCTTAATGCGGGTAAATCAACTATTTCACTATTTCCACTGGGCCATTTTCAATAGCAAACTGTAAACGTTTACCAGGCCGGGTAACCATTGCAGATGACCCGTTCAGATCCTCGGTGAGTTTTTCCGCTGCACCGAGGCCTCGGAATGTGAATTTCACCCCGCGCCTTGGATTTTTTCGTCAGGGGAAAGACTTCTGCCGCAGAAGTGATCCTTGTAACCAGCCAAAAGAGATGCAGAAAAGTATTACTTACTGTATCACTATTTTAAAGGATTGGATTTTACATAGTTTTTTTTTTTCCGGGGAATGCTAAGATTCAGTGATAGATGATCGTCCAGTGAACCCCCATCATTGACCCATGGTCCTCAAATTCCAGCAAATTTTCATTAAAAAAATGGTTGTTAAGTTGTTTTGGCCGTATATCTGGATAATTAAAAGGCCCGAACCCTGCAACGTCACTGCAATATTAGTAAGGGCAACTATGCCAAGATAACCACACATTTCAGGTCAGTGAATTGTTAGAAGTTATCCAAATATACTGGGGATGTATATCATACCGAACCAAAGATTAAAGGCCAAGATGAGCCCTGCACTTGGCTGATGTAGCGCCCCAGATCAATGAAAAATCTGCTGTGGGATCCGAAATAGTAAAAAGGTCACCTAGGGATGTGCACAAAATGCTCAGCACCTGGGTCTGATGTACCACTTAATTGTGGCAATAGTATCATACTGGATATAATAATATATATATAATGCTGATTTATGTTAAATACATGTAACTACCAGTTGGATATGGTATTTCAAGTGGTAAATAAACCACAAATTGCGGACGGAACCCACTTCTGAAATCCTTGGCTCCATTTCCCAGGCAGGTGAACACTTCCTTCGGCTCAAAATCCCCACATATATTGGGGATGATTACTATCCATCAATGAACTGGGAATCGCGACAGTGGATTTTGAACATAAAGTACGGCTTGGTTGATATTTCCGCCTGAAATTTCATGACATGTCCATATTTTCCTGGTTCCATATTGTATCCTGCTTGAATTTCCATATGATTTGCTCCGAGAACCAACCGAGGCCCTCGAAGGGCTCGGAACTCTTTCTCTTCAGGTTCTTTCCAGGGGCACCTGGCGATTACCAAAATAAATACAGTCAATTACGGAGATTTTTAATTTATCTATCGTGTGTTCAAATATTTTTTTGATTCATCCATTTTGTTGATTGTTTTTCTTCATCCAGATCATGACGCGACCAAGTGGTCGGAAATCTGTTACGTTGGGTCCAAGTGGATGATCGTATGACCAGCCATTTCACTGGATATCTAAGTTTGACCATGGAAAAAGGAAACAGAAATAAACAAAACACCTCCAAGAATGGACCGTTTGGAAGGTTCCTGAAATGTGGGTACCCCCAGTTATCATCCATTTTATATAATAGGATTTTCCTTGAAATAAACCATCCAGCTATTGGGGTATCCCATTTAATGGAAACCCCCATTTCTTCAACAAATGGAATTGCTGAGAAATTGCAAGTCGTGATGCTCTGACCGGGTCAGACTGGATGTTTAGTTTGGTACATTTAATCAGACCTCACTGCGACATCACTGGAATTTCGGAATAATGAATAATAATGGTTTATAAGGGGAATCATCCCCCAAATCACCTTAGTTCAGTGTACTGTACTATGATTTATCCAGTAATATGTAGTATATATATATATATGAATTATATATATATAAATGGGGATATGTTTTTCTATCCGGCTATTTCTTGTTTACAGGATATCTAAGATTGGCGATGATGGTTCCCAATGAATCATCATACCCCATGGACAACTTCCATCCCCATGGAGAAAGGTAGTGAATCTGTTGCTGTCAGTTTCAGTTGCCTCTCCTCCTTCGTTCACTTTTTTTCTCATATTTTTCTTGAAGAGTCAATAAATAACCATCAATTCACCATGTTTCATCGACCTAGAATACCATGCAGGTAGCATTGGATTTGATCCTAGCAAAATCCTCCATAAACGCTACAGCTCCACACAGCGAGACTGTACTTTGGGGCATCCAGGGGGTTCAAATATGTACAAATACTTCCAAGGTATTTGGAGCACTGAAATGAACCAATCAAGCAAAGCAATAATCATCAATAATCTGGTTGGTGGTTTGGAACATGAATTTTATTTTTCCATATATTGGGAATGTCATAATCCCAACTGACTAATATTTTTCAGAGGGGTTGAAACCACCAACCAGATAATCTATTGGAACTAATCATCAATAATCATCAGCAATAATCATCAAAAGTCATCACCAATCAGCAATCATCAACAATAATCATCAGCAATAATCAATAATCATCAATCAAGATTGGAAGCATCTTATTTCAATACTCAATAGATCCCGCTGTCAGGCCTGATGGGGACGGCCCTGTCCCTGGCTATGCCTTGCCGATGTTCAAGGCGCGACTGATGAGACGAGACGATGGTTGGCGCATTGCAATTGAGCAATGACTTGCGGTATATGTAGATATATAATATTATATAATATGTAATGTATTATATACGTATATATATATATATATTAACAATTATGAAGTGTCCAAACGACTTGACATTGGTTCCCCAATGCCGGAAAAGAATGTGTTGAATTTGGATGTTGAAGAGATTGGATACTGCAAAGTCATCCAAAGTCAACATTCAACGAATGGTCAAACTTTTGGTTGTCCCAAACGAGGTTGGCTTCAATGGTCAGCTGGCACCAGCAAACCATCGCATTGACACGACCCATTACGTTTTAAAGACACGAATAAAGCAAAGAGCACATATGTTGAGCCTTAGAACTAGACTATACTCCGCAACATCTTGGAAACCATTTGAGCCATTAAACAATACCCTGTTTGATTTGTTTTTTTACTGCCTATTACTGTATATAATTGACTGGGGATCAAATTATAACCAATAGTAAGTAGGAATCCATCTATCAACCAACATCAACCAACTAATATTTCATGAGATGGGATAGGGGTATTTCTAATGGCTGATTTGTTACCACAGGATGAGGATGGCGACGAAGCTCATGAGTTTCTGATGGAAGATGAGGACAGCAGCGACGCGACTTGAGGGAAATGCCGTGTGGCTTCTTCTAGCAGAAGGAACGCGAGGTGCAAGCACAAGTGTGCTGATTATACAGTTATACATACACATTAAAATGATTTCATTCAGACTATTAACTTCCTGGAATGTGAATTTAATCTGCATACAAGTGGGATTCAATCCAGAAATGCTGGCGTTTGGGGATGACTTTGGATACCACAGGAGACAGGTGAGCTGAAGATGCGGGCGGCTTCCAGTCTGGAGCAGGTGGAACAGGTCAGGTCTCGAAGGGTCCAGATGGGTCCGATCTCGGGGGTTGGGTGGCGGTCAAACATTGATGCCAACATAAATTGAGGATGGGTTACCCTCTGGTAAACTAACATAGCTATGGAAAATCAATGAAAATCACCATTTTTCATGGGAAAATCCGCTATAAATGACCATTTTCAATAGCTATGTTAGTCATTACCAGAGGGTAAAACCTCTTGAATGATATGATCTTTTGGGGACGAACATCCATGAAACTACTTTTTGGGGTGAACAGCACGGTGGAGAGAGGAATGATGCCGGTATCTGTTCAAGAAGCCTCGTTCGTATGTCACATGTCCGGTTTTTCCCATGTAAGTTGCTCAAAATCCCAATTACTAAACAGCTCGGAGTTGGATATCTATTGATATCCAATCGGATATCTAATCTGTTTGGTGGTTTGGAACATTTTTTATTTTTCCATATATTGGGAATAGTAACCCCAACTGACTAATATTTTTCAGAGGGGTTGAAACCACCAACCAGAATTGGTGATGCCAAACTATTTCATCCTCAGAGGTTTATGGCATTGAAACTGCCACATCACCAAGGCCACTTTGGCGCTTCCAACGGCACCGCTGGCGGCTACTGCGGAGGCGGGTAGCCATTTTTTCGAGCGACGAAATGGAGTTTCCCAACCAGATCATAGGTTGAATTATGTTGAATTTGTCGTTGTTTGCTGCTAGTTTTGATGTTTTTTTAAAGCAGGATGGATTTTGGAACCATTTTTTATTCCGAAGTCGTGTTTGATCTTGTTTTTCGTGGCTTTGAGGCTCCGCAAGAGTTGGGGCTCTCCGTGGGGGGAGCATAGTGTGGAAAAGTTGTTGTTTTGCAAGAAACATGAAGCAAAGGCGGAGCACAATCGATCCGTATGATGAAGCTGACAATGACAGCCCTTACCAGCTGTGAGCCATCAATGCCTGGCCATTCCAAAATAATTGGAAATGCCACTTCTCTCAATATCAAGTTCCTGCCAGATTGTCTATCTGGCGAACTCACCCAAAGTCAATCAAGCTAACTTGAAGTATCTTGAAGTGCTTTTTGTTGTTCCAATGAGTCAGTATAAATCTATAGCTCTATAGAATATATATATATATGCATATACAGAATGGACACCACGATAGATGCCAACCCAATGATACAGACAAATTCCATGGCATCGTCGATTCTTAAGTTTAAATCACCGATTCCACCAAGGCTGTACGGTACGGGTTTTTGTGACTTGGGTACCTGGGTACCTTGCAGGCTGCACGTCTATTCATGAATCCAAAAAATCATTGGTGAATTCCCATTCAAGTGGTTACATCAACATTTTTCCACCAAATCCCGATGAAAGTAGTACATACATCAATGTTTGTTTGCTGTGTATATATATATAATACATATATTATAATTATATATATACACGTAATTATATGTTATTATATACATATATACATATGTAATTATATACACATATCATATACCCACAATCCCCAAGATCTCCCCTATATCCCCATGAAAATTGGTGAATCCTTCCATGGTAACACCAGGCAGCTTCTCCATGCAGCTGAACGCCAGGAGATGTGGTACCAAGTGGTGCATAAACCTGCCGTGATGATCCGCGAACAGCCTGACGAGAAGGCCATGGCTGGAGGTTGCACCCCGGTCTAATGGGGGTTGCCATGGAAATCATGAAATTAACCAACCAGTAAATTATGGAATGACTAAGGCTTTTGAATGGATTCTGAATGGAAACCAGCCTGTGTATTTAAGGGATTGGGGTTTACACCACCTAAATTTATGTATATAATCGAATATAATTGATATAATGCTGGATTTTAGTATTTGGGGATCCCCTTTTTTTAAGGTTTCATCGTTGGGTTTCATTCAGACTTTTGGGGATGTTCCATGGGAAAGTTGGGGGATCCCGGAGAGTTATGTAACCAAGTGAGGCACCAGATGGGAATACTGTAAATGGGCCAGTTGGGAGAGATAAGGCGGCAGCAATCCCCTGAGAAGCCGGGCAAAAAGTTGGGTGCCGATACGTAAGGACTCGTAAGGACTCAGGGTATGGTTCCAAGCGAAATCTGAATCCAGTCTGAAGATTGGAGGGCTGATCGCCAAAAAGGGCGAGAGGGGATCCATGTCCAATCGACTGCCAGTCATACACACTTCAATTGCATTGCAAAATTTATAGCTAGGGTCAACTATTAGACATAATTAGACTATGGTTATCTACCCACTTTGATACCTTTGATGCCGTTGGGGGCCCCATGCCGCCAGTTGTGGCTGGCCAGAATTTCTCAGCCTCGGCAGGCAAAGATGGTGGGCCGCAAGAAGGCTCCAAGCTGCGATGAAGGGCTGGTTTCATCATGTGGAAACAGCTGGTTTCATCGCCATGAGAAAAAAAGGTTCAGTGGTCATTTCAGGATCCTAAAATGGAGGTACGTTAGTACCATATTTCTGGCCATATTTTCTGGTGATATTCACATGGAAATTCCCATTGAACGGTATGTCCATCCTATTTTGGTGTGAGCTGAAAGTCTTTGCCAGCCATGTGCATTCTGCGCAACTGTTGTGGTTGCTACCCCCAGTTTTTCACCCTGCTTTTTTCCACAGGTCGGCAAGAGGCTAAGAATACAAAGTGTGAAGGCCGCCGAATGTTCTGCTGATCTGCTGGTCGGGTTGGAGTTGAGTGCCAAAAGTGCAATCTTGATGAGGTCTTGATCATGGTGAGTCGGAGATTCACAAACCTTCACAAACAACTCATGACCTGGAACCGGAAAGTCAAATGCAGCTCTAAAGCAGAGTAGATAGATGGTCTCATTGTTTTTTTCCGCGGCTACAACTTGGGAGTTGGTTCGTGTTGGTTAGTGATTTGGATCAAACTTGTGTCCAGTAATCCCCAGCATCTTTTCACCACCAGCTTTCCATAGTTTCCTATCACCGGGCGAGGATGGCAAGTGGCTGAAGTTACATCAATCGGAACTGGTCAAGCTTGGTGTTCAGGAGGCTTCCAGCTGTGACTGCGAGCTGAGTTCTTTTGAATTATGGGATGCGTAAGTGAAAATCCGTTGGATTGTTTTATATAATGTTTTTTTTCCTCAGATATCAAACACCAGATGTAGAAATTCGATGGAAGATGTTTAATTCCAAAATGATGCGATGGAAAGCCAAAGTGGCCATATTCAATAGGAAACCCGTCTTTCGGAACCCATGCAACTGGCCTTCTCTGTCAAGTTTAGGGTGTGTAAAGGATGTCCACTGACAAACCAACTAGATGAACACCCCAACCTTAGATATCCACTACCTGCTGTCACTAGCAGCTCTCCGGGTCACTGGATGATGCAAAAATCGATAAACTGGAGACAATACACTAAGAATCTTAACAGAACTTCTAGATCCTTCTAGACCATTGAAATATTCTGGTTGATGTGGTACTATAATAGATTCACACCATCTTCTACCACCTACTTCTACCATCTTCTACCAGAAAATTATGGGTAGTTTGTAAACCTCAAAACATTGAGGGTTGTATTACTGGGTTGACCCTCTGGTAGCTTAATCTGGCCATGGCAAACCACCCATTTATATATATATGTATCTACAGATTATTTTTCATAGCAGATACGTCTTAAATACGAACACGTTGGGGTATTCTGTTGCAGCATTCGATTATCCGAGATACCACATTATTTTTTTCCCCAAAATGAGAGGCACATCCTGCAGGATTGGCAGCTCCGAAGTGCTTTCTTTCGATCTCATCCTCGAATTGCCCACATTTTTTAGGGGAGCTTGAAAGAGTAAAGATTTCCGGCAAGATTCCCTGGCTGAAACAAGAAATCATGAGAAATCATTGCTCCCAAAAATATGTGGCTTATAATTACCCTCTGGTAATCAAACGTGGCAACGGAACATCACCGATTTTGAGAAGAGTTTCCGATTGAACCTCCATATTATATAGTCATTTATAGATTTTTATAGGGGACTATCATGGATTCTCCATATTTTCCTATGATTTTCCCATATCGTCCTATCGTCCTACGTATGTTTCTCCCATGGATTTCGTCGGGAATTTTCCGACAGCGGCGAAATCTGCTTGCCGCACGCGCAGGCCTGGGTTGTCATGGACCCCAATGAAGCCGGTCTACCAGCCGGTGCACCGCCCTTGTGCCTGAGCTCTTGTGGGTGGGAAATCCCATAAAAAAATCATCTGGTGGTTGTAAGTTGCTCAAATTTCCAGTTACTAAACAGCGAGTTGGATATTTGGTTGGTGGTGACTGGAACATAGTGATATTAATAGTGGTCAATAGGGTATAAACCAAGAACAATGGGAATATGATGATGATCTATGTTGGTAGTTTGGAACATGGCTTTCATTGACTTTCCATATGAAAATTGGGAATGTCATGTCATCCCAACTGACTCTTGGATTTTTCAGAGGGGTTGGTGGCTCAACCACCAAGCACTGACCAGGAAGTCTGGCTGGAATTTCTGGAAATGAGCCTCTGGTAAACGTTGAACCAGTTTGCGAACTTGAACATGGACCAGTCGAAATAGTTGAATTAGCCAGCTAGAAAATGATGATTTTCCATAGTTATGTAAACGTTTACCAGAGGGTATCTGAATTGATATGAATTGCAACTTGGAATGATAAAAGTTGTGTATAAATCAATACAAAACCCCAAGTTTACTGGGGCAGATCATTTGCAAATTGGGGGGAGTCTTCCTTGCGCTGCTAGAGGGTATGGCCGAGGTACAAGGTGAGAAGCAGCCTTCACCCGGACAAATTGAGATATGATAACTATGATCAACAGGTTCTTACAAAAAAAATGAGTATAGAAGGTACCGTCCAACTTCGGCATTTTGGTTGAGGTGAAGGGCTCAACGGGCTCAACCACTAAGAGGTGGAAACGTGGCCTTAATTTTTTGCTTAGATTTTAATAACACACCACCAAATTCCTCATCTAGTTCAGTCTATCTAGAAAATGTATGAACAAGTCATTTGAGTACCGACTTGGGGTGAACTGTTCCACATTCACTGACCATCTTCCGAAGCTTCTCGCCAGCTCCAAGGCTCGAGAAGGTGTCGTCGCCATGAGCGGGTCAAGCGGCCTCGAAACCGCTGCGTCAAGAAATTGGATGTCAAAGCTACAGCTGGTTGGGATTGCAGCCATGATCTGACCGGAAATCTCAAAACCTTAACGATGAGCACTTTGATGGTCGAAATGGGGAACATCATCATTTCGCTAACCAGCCAAAGAGTTAGTCTAGCTCAGTGGATTTCCCAGATTGGTCATGAATTAATATGAATTATCCCAAATTTCACTGGCTGAATTTTTAATTTTTCAAGTTCAGTGAGTTCTGCAGTCCCAATACACTGTTCACTCCGAAGCTGACGTACGTCATACTCAAGGTGCAGCAGTGACGTGATGTTTAACGGGTTTGACCAATTGTTCAAATGGGTCAATAAGATTGTATGAAATCGGTACATTGGGCGAGTAAGTGAAGATATTTCAACATATTTCAATCTATGTCGATTATGTACAGCATTTAAATTTAAATATGTTGGGGGGTGGTTCAATGTGTAACTAAATTGGACCCATACCCATAGGCGTCTGATTCTCAAGCCTTGGGATGCTTTTCTCGCCCACATCCTGCTGGGGGATCAATGAATTTACAGTTGGACTTGGCTCGTTTGAAAATCAAATATCAGTTGGGAATGGGTCGTGGTAGATGTTTTTTTTTACTTTAAACGTTTAGTGTGAACCATCCAATTTTGGGGGTATCTAATTTTGACCATAGCCACTATTCTCTGCAGACATTGCTGCACCAACATAGCGCTGGAGGATGAAGGTGGCGGTCTGAGTCAATAAAAAAACGAAAATCCCTGGCATGCCTGGAGCGCTGAGGACATGAAAGCCAAAGATTCGCGCTACATAGATCTATATAGGGTTGTCTCAAACATTTGGATCCCCAAAAATTCCCATGACTTTTTATCATCATTTTCCGTGTTAACTTGGCATACACATTGATTTTGCGCCAGGTAAGATTCACAGGAAAGGTGCGGTTTCCAACAAGAAAATCATGTTCTCTAGCTATTTGTGAGGTGTCAGTAGTTTACTACTTTTTGCCAGTCAAAATCATGATCGTGGCTGTGCTTAACGAGGAAACGCGTTTTCCTTGTTCAGAGGCTCACCATCAAAATGGGGATGTCCAAAAATGGGGGATCTACCCCCAAATATTCTTTAATGCGGAAAGTGATGATTGCGTACTTCAACGTTGAAGTCCAACTGGCGATGTCCTACGGTCTATTAAACATGGGCCTATGATTGCAGAAAGCAGTCCCCTTAAACGGCAGAAAGCGATTCATGATGTGATACCCTCTGGTAAACTGTCACATAACTATGGAAAATCACCATTTTTTATGGAAAAATCCACTGTAAAAAATGGCCATTTTCAATAGCAAACTGTTAGTTTACCAGAGGGTAGATTTTATATGGACCTTCCAATATCCAGAGTGTTTAATCTACGTTGGGGTTGCTATGCATGGGTTTGTCTTACTTTTTTGGAAACGAACACACATTGCATTCCATGGTTTATCATCAGACCCCGTGGGTATTCTTGGTGACATGGGTACTCCAAGTTTGGAGAAACAGTATTTCATATTTATATTTTGGATATCATTCCATGCCATGGTCAAGAGATTGCTTATTTTGCCCTAGAAGTGGATGGTCATCCTGCATGAACAGGGGTTTTTATATACCCAATCCCTAATGGCCCTGATGATATTGGATGACCATTCATACCTCATCAATCAAAATTTTAAGAATCTTTGGACCATGGCACATGTGTTGGCCATTCTTGGCGAACGTTTGGGCACCAGGTAGCTGTCACGTGAGTTGTGATTCCTTGCTTCGACTGCCATGGCGCTTCGCTTGTCCAGACAAGGCCGGGCCGCGCTTGGCTGCCTGCTGTTACTTGGATTTCGGCGGATGGAAAGGATGGTATAGCATGGTATAGCGAAGACAACTATGACAATACCATACCATGCACGATGTGTCTGCATATCGTGTGAGGATTGACATAAACATCATATATAAGCATGTATAAACCATATGCAATTTGGGTTTCTTGTTGGCAAGTTGTTGGGTTTAATAAAGTTTAATATGTTTGATTATCCAGATGAGATTATTTGATAGTGCTGGCGACTGGCAAAGGAATCGTTCACACAAATTCAAATATTCAAGTGTGTGTGTATATATAATCATTCATGATCTGATAGTTCAAGATTATCGATCCCATGATAATTGTATGACCATACCCCCAAAGATAGTAGGACCAGGATTGTAGCCTTAGTTTTAGTGGGCTCAATCTGATGGAAAAGCACCATCCAACTAAGAGTTGTCAACCTCTAGTAGAAGATTAAGAAACCAAGCAGTGGCATTGCAGTCAGCGGGTTTCCCCTCAAAGAAGCGACAAAAGGTTGATGTGAAGTCCATTGAATTTCCAGTCCCTCCAAGCCTTACAAAATGCTGGTTTGGCGATAGTATTCAATGATAGTCATTGAAAATTCCTTGTCTATAGTTCGAGTGATTGAAGGGAATATCTACAGTACCGGAAACCATCGTACTTGGGGCTCAATCAATTGTAATTTCCCCTTCCACCCAAGCATTGAGTCGCGCTTACCTTTTTTTTTCGCTCGTCATTCGCCATCCTTTTTTCACGTATGTCCATGGCGATGGGAAATCCACAGCTTTTGGATTTGTAGGTTATATACCCAATACCATTATATGTGGGTTATATACCCAATATCATTGGATTTGGGGGTTATGGCCCTATTACCATTATATCCCAGAAAAACACGATAAATATGACAAAAACCCCTTCTGGTTGGTCAAGCCTAGTCAACTCCACCCAATTTTACCGTCGGGTTGCTCCAGACGGGGGAAAGGGGGAAACGTCGTCGCCATTTGAGCTCTAGAATTCCACTTGTCCCCCCAAATGTAACGAATGTAATTGGGGGTAGAACCCTGACTTTAACCAATATGAAAATGCCTTAATCAATATGTTTACTAATATGGATATGGATCAATACCTATAGATACATTTTTAGTGGGATGAACATCCATAAATCCCAGCTATTTTGGGGTTCACTAGGGGTACCAGGGTTTTGACCCATCCCCATATGTTTACTAATATCACCAATTAACCGGTTCTCCAAACCACCGCTGGCTGATGATGATTTTTTGTGGATTTTACTACTAAATGATGATTGAATTCCCTGGATTGATTGGCTGGAAATTTCAACACAGTTGGATAGATTCTACTTGGTAATATGGGTAGATTATCACAACAATATCACAACCTCTGGTAAACGTTTACATAGCGAACTGGAAAATCAGCAGAAATTAAGAGGTAAATCCACTTAATTTCAATGGTCAAAAATTCAATAGCTATAGCAGCTATGTGAAAACTACTGGGATCCATGAAATGGGAAGTCCCTTTCAAACCAGCCAGCTTTTGAAGGGACAACTTGTGAAGACTGAGGCTGTTGCAGCTGAAGTGGCTCTGGAGCTTCAGCGGAAGTCGCAGGTCACAAAAAGGGGCTCGTTTGACCGGGGGGGTTGACCGGTTTGAGCTGGCAAAAGAAAAAACAAACGGGATTGAACCAGAAGATATGGTGAAGATGAGTGAAGTCGGCATGGAAAATTGGGGTGAACTAACTGGTGTTGGGTAGTTTAGTACTTTCCATCCCTTTGGGGAAGTGCTTTGGGGCAACACAGATGCAGGGTATCCCTACCAGTCTCAAATAGCAAATGATCTTCTGGAGACGAGTTGAACAGTACCTGATTTCTTGGATAGTTTCTTGGGTTCAACATGAACTGTCCTTTCTATGGGTTTGTTGAGGGTTGTCTCAAAAGCACGAAGCATATCTAGGCGATTCTTGGAGCCTCTCGAGTCCCAGCTCTGTATATCACATTGTATCTCCATTTTTCTTAGATTCTTGGTCATATCCGATAGTAGATTCCACAGTTACTTCCCAGCTATCTTGTTGATATCCGCCATGTTAAACCTATGTTTGCCTCTTTTCGTCCCAATTTTCTTGGTGAATAATGTATTCTTACGAACATGGGGTAGTGAATCATCATTTTCCCTATGCAAATGGCTATTTGGATCTATTTGGGTGGCATACACCATTTTTAGACACCCCTATATATATATTTCTTCATATTTGTCCTATTTTCACCCATTTTCACAGCTCCAAGTTGGGAAGTCTCATGTGCCAAGATCGTCTAGGCGCTTCGCCACTATCTTGGCCACAGCAGCAGGGTCAGGACCCGCTGGCGTTCACGCGCAGAGTGTCCAGTACAACGCGCAGTTGGGAGGCGCCTTTGGAATGGGTGAAAACTTGGAAGTGGCACCAAGAACCAAATGGGCTTGTTTGAACATATGGTACCTCTAAATTCATTGGTTATATAATCATAATGTTTGATATAAATAGTACCGTTTAGGGCTTATGCACCTTTCTCAGAGAGACCCAAATATTGGGGGGAATATCACTAACTACCAGTTAGTTATTATATATATCTAGATAACTATTACCCTCAGGTAATCAAACATGACAATCGAACATCTCCATCTACAGTATAAGGGGTTTTCCAATTGCCTCGTTCGATTGCTGGAGGGTAAGTTTTACCCAATTTTGGATGGATAGATAATATTGCGAGTATGAAGTGGAATTCCCCAACAACCATCGGATATTATGAAAATAAATGGCAACATGTTTGGATCATTGGACCACTGGTTCATATTCAGTTGGTAATAGTCGATATTTTATATCAATGATATTGGAGGGATAACTGGGAAGTATGAACCAATTGCGATTTTTCATGGGTATGTCAAGTACATAGATATATGTAAACGGATATGAATTTTAAGCAGGGTTGCTCCAACCCACATTCTTTTTGTGATGATAGCCACAAGGGAAAATGGGTCATTTTACCTCTCTACATCCATTTTAGATAACTTTATCATCTATTTGGGATGTTGGGAGCAACCCTGTAAAGGGGAGCAGCTCCCCCAAAAAAAGTTTAGGTCTGGAGAACCAAATGGTTTCCCTGGGAAATGATCAAAAGTGAATTTCCATATCGCTTACTAAGCCCCTCTTACTGGGGGTGTGACCTAAATGGAAACCCTTCAAGTTCCATGAAGTTGTAAAGTGGAAGAGTTGGGACATGGTGAAGACATTCCTGATGAATCACCACTGCGGAATGGATTCGATTCGATCGCCAACATGTCTAGATGTTCGTTGCCTTTTTTGGGGGTAGGGGATCGGGAAAACACTAAAACTGGAACCGCAAGAGATTGCAAGTACCCAGCGGAAAATCGATTGGGATGGGCTGAAATGACCAGTCAGCGTGTATGCAGAATGCATGTATCCACAGGCTTAAGCTGTCCATATGTGCTGACATATATATATATATATGTATATATATATATTGTGTCTACCCACTGGTCATGCTGGGTAGGATTGTTATTTGTTACATGTTTTGACCTTTTTTGACCTTTCAAAACTTCAATGTCTTGAGCCTTTTTTGGGTCTTGACCTCCATCCTCTGACCGACCCGGGAAATCCCAGGTCACATGACCCGTATCCCCAGGCGACCTCAATGAAGCCCAGAAGACGAAGATCAAGGACAGCGGTGCTTCGAAGCGTCAAAACAGAGCGACGACACTGCGTCAGAACTGGTGCATGGAATGCGTGACGACGTGTTTTCGTCGTTTTTGTTGACCTGTATCCTGCGAACACCAGAGACTCCACCCTTCCGGTGATTCTAGTGATGTGGAGGGGTTTGGAGACTGCAACATTGCTGTCTATACCTACAATGCAAGCATCACAGGCTCTCACGAGCACTGGCTGCCAAAAGTTTGGGAGGGGCTAAAGCACCAAGAACGGGAGTATAAACTGAACTTGCAATATACTTGCCATCAGTATCAAGTGATATCAAATTGGTGGTTTCATACACACTTTCTTCTTTACATCCCTGGTGAAGAGAATCCCAGTTGACCAAAATTGGTTGGCCATTAAATATTCGAATTAAAACTCATTCTATCTCCCTCACTAGAAATATGACGGGTAGAACATGTTTGCTTGCTAGATTGATGAGATTATATGATTTGCAATTAGTTTTAAATGGAGAAATCTCCTCACCAGCTGAGGTGTGACATTTTTGTATAAGGGGGCTCGTATCCAAACTCGCCTTGGCCGTGATGACACCTTTTGAGCAGATCTGAAAATAAATGGAGGGGATGGTGCCTGGTGCCAATGACAAACTCAAAAATGTTCAGAGATTTGGACGGTTCAGATGCCACTAGCTTCGTTTATTTTGGACACATCCACAGAGACGTAGAGCAATCAGAATATATCACAGCCTCGTCCACTAGTTTCATATGTTTTTGACCATATATCACTAACATGTTTGTTTTAGATGGTGCCTCAATATCATCACTTATATTAAGCATATTCAATTATAAAAGAGTTAAGCATAAAATACTGAGACATAGTATATATATATATATGTTTACATAATGCAGACACTACCATTGGTTGATGGTTTATTCAGCAAAACATCGCCCCAGCACCAGAGGGTTCCGGGATGGTTCCGACTGCCCCAATGTCCGGAGGAATACCTTGCGAAGCAGCAAGCTTCCACCGAACCAGTCTCAATAGGCGCGGGGTCCCGGCTTGATATTTGGGTATACCATGGTATACCGATTATTGAAGGGTTGTTTACCCTCTGCCAATTTAACATAGCTATGGAAAAACACCATTCTCAAGGTACAAGACATCTATAAATTGGCAAAGCTCATATTTTCCATGCATGGCTAATAGCATAGATTACTGGAGGGTAATATGGCTTAGTCGTTTGCCATCATTGTGGAGTTATATCAACCAGGCCCAAAAAACACGTCTCTTGCATATCTCAGACTAGCCATTTATGTGTGTGGTCAGGAAGACACGGGCCCTTTCACGTTATCTGCGTTTGTTTGGAAGTAGTCATGTCCCAAGCTGGTTGGTGGTTTCAAACACTTTTTATTTTCCATAATATATGGGGTACTGTAATCCTTCCCATTGACTTTCATATTTTTCAGAGGGGTGGCTCAACCACCAACCAGATAGTACTACTGGGCAGCTGTGGAGGCTACAAGTGAAGCTGGCGAATTATCCCAACGATAGCCCTATTGCTTACAAACTCAATACTCTCTGGTTATTTAACAGCTTGCTATGGTATAGATGGCCCATTTATAGATGATGTTCCCAGCTAGAAACCTCCATTTATAAGAGATTTTCCATGGCTATGTTAAATAACCGGATGGTATATCCCATAATCTATTAGTATATTCCATTCAACTCCTACCTTGCCCATTGTTCCTGCTGATAATCCCATCAAAATATCTGGTGGAAACAAAAGCGGCCCACAAATCTGAGGGCAGAACACATTGAATCTTCTTGCAACATTTGCACAAGATTTGGCTGCCAAACATGAACCCAGCTACAGCCCTATAAAGATACATCTGGAGGAACGAGACTCCTGCCCGTACCTCCCGCCAGCGCCAAACATTTGGGCAAAACCGGCAAAACCGGCAAAACCTGCATAATGTTAATTACACATGTCCAGCAAGAAAGTCATCTCTGGAGCCAAGGCAAATTCGGTGATAAAACCATTGTTGCCTCAAAATTGTTCCCATTTGATTCCCTACTCCAAGTCCGTAAGTGGGTAGGAATCCACATCCATACATGCATATACATGCATGCATACATACACCCATCCATCCATCCATCCATCCATCCATCCATCCAACTGGCTTGTTTTTTCGTGTTCCAACCCTAAGGCGTCCTGGCGCCAAGCATCCCCGAGCTGTTTCCCAGGCGACCACACCATGAAGGTCTACGAGCCCCCCACGGCCGAAGAGCTCACCCCGGGCAGCAGCCCCTTCCGGGCACGGGTGGCTCTGCTGAAGCAACGCCTGGGAGAACGGCTGGTGGCGGTGCCGGAAGGACTGGAGATGATCAAGAGCCTGGGATGACACATTCTTGGCCAGCCCGGGGGGTATGAATGGGTCAGATATGTATACGTATGTATATATATATGTATATATATATGTATGTATGTATGTATAATATATATATATATAATGTAGGCTGCCTAATAGTAAATCCCACCCTCCCTAAATAAAATATGTTTAAACAAAATTAGGGGGGGTCAGCATTCCAATAGTAATTTTTTGGAACCTTATAGCTGGGATCATGATATGTATCTGATAGATTCTCCATGGTTTTGTTGGGTTTCTGATAGATTCTGAATGGATTTGGTTGG
>Ga0126342_10005595_pt1 | contig 21995 bp, 22 predicted proteins | sample Cyp1metagenome_FD_92528 | JGI IMG/M metagenome (GOLD analysis project Ga0126342, IMG submission 92528) | Coral microbial communities from Lord Howe Island, Old Settlement Bay, Australia - Cyphastrea 1 metagenome | ecosystem: Host-associated > Invertebrates > Cnidaria > Coral ... | reverse complement strand
TATGCCAGATAGAATGCCAAATAGAATGTCAGAAGATATGTCAGATAGAATGCCAGAAGATGTGCCAGTAAGAACATGTATAAATGTCATGGTGGGGATCACACGAAGTAAAGTAATTTTCTTATTATTATACTTATCAGTATTATTGTATTAGTGTTATTCTTATTACCATTATAGTTATCATTATTGTTGTGTTATTGTATATATTATTGTATTGTATTATTGTTGTTCTTCTTATTATAGTTATCACTATTATTGTATGTTTGTTATTCTTCTTATTATCATGGTGTTCTGTTTTTCTAATAACCGAAGATAAGCGAGAGAGAGAGAGAGAGAGCAATAAGTTATCACTATTATTATTGTTTTTATTATTAATGTGATTATGAATGTTATTATTTTCATCATTATTATGCAATGTTTGGGGGGATGAACATCTATAAATCCCAGCCATTTTTGTGTGAAAAAAACAATGGCAACAGGGTTTTGACCCATAACCAGTTGATACCTTTTGGTGTAGCCCTGTAGACATGTCCCACATGTGCGCATTTTTTTGGGGAACCGCCAGACTCGTGGTGATCGTAGAAGCTGATGTCTGTATTTGAAAGCAAGTTTGTGCCAGAGTTGCCGATGACTTGGTCATTTGTTCCATGCCCCAGAGATCCTTCGAGTCAGTATGACAAGGTTGATACCAGATGCTTGTGAAGAATTTCAGCAAAACATGGGAACAGGTGGAATAGGTTTTTTTGTGCCTGCAGACGGGGCAGATGCAAAGCAGGATGGTGCCCTTCCTGGACAGACATTTGATCTTCCCGGTCTTCAACTTTCTACAGGAGTCCATGAGCACGTGGCATCCGTATATTGCCTATTATATATATAATGTACATTATGCATACATATATATATATATCCAATTACTACCGCATATGCACACATGCTAGAGAGAGAACTGCCTGTACATTCGCATGTCTGAGGAGACTGGTCTCTACAATGCCACAGCCATCCACCGAGCGCAGCTAACACTCCTGGCAGAGACGATGCTTGGTCTCATCATTCCGTATCCATACAATGGCCGAACAGCAACAAGTACAGGTTAGACCACGCATGACCACGTTTTCCACATCTTTCCACTCTTGGATACGCTTGATGTCAGTACAGCAGTCACATGCAGTCAATTTGTTTGTCGCTTCAAGCCACCTTACATAGTCAGCAGTTCCAAAACTACACTCTGGTAATTTAACATAGCTATTGAAAATGGCCATTTATAGTGAGTTTTCCCATTAAAAATGGTGGTTTTCCATAGTTATGTTAGTTTACCAGAGGGTACTTCGAAATTTGAAAGCCTTTTGCATCCTGCAGGAACATGATCGACTGGGCGCTGGAGACATACTCTCTGATCAATGAGGAGCAGCCTCAAGAGCTGATGGACAGGCCAGCATCGTGCTACTCAAACTATACTGAGGTACTTATTGCACAATATGCATCAATATGATTCAAACATGATTCATATATGATTCACATAATTTCAAACATCATTGCGCGATTTCTGGATATGAGGTATGAATGGCGCGTAGGGGATTGTTTTCTTGTTTGGTCTTTTGCACTTGAACGGACTGGTTGAAGGCAAGTCTGAACGTGCGCAGGGTATGTCGTTGCCAGCCCTGAGGCGAGACATGGTTCTGCAGCAGCTCGAAGATTCTCGGGAGAAGGCCGGTTAGCTGCTGAAATCTGCTGAAGGCCTTGTGAAGGCATTCGCAAGGCCCCGTAGCAAAGGATTTGAGAACATGCCACTTCAACCCAGTAAATAAGGATACATGAGGACTGTGTCTGTGTTTGGATAAGGTATATAAGTCGCTCAGTAAGCTCATTAAAGTGGGTAGGGTTTCCGAAGACATGATACCCGGAGGTGCTGCCCCTCCTGCAGATTCTCGAGGACCTTGGACACCGTGTCACAGAATTGTCCTTCATGGGCCTCCAAGCTAGTGCAATTTTCATAAAGTGCGCATAATTGTTACCTAGAGGTTTTTGCTTGCTTTTGCGATGACAGGACCATCTTGATTTGTTGATTTCTGTTGATATATAAAGTACTGTATCGTACTGCATTCATTTGCATAGATTACAGTAATTCTTAGCCTACAATGCCAACACATGCAGGCTATGATATTGATGAACCTCCATCGTGTGCCTTTTGTTGAGCTGGAGCCGCGCAGGAAGAAGAGAAAGTGCAGCGTGTAGCCGCCTGCAAAAGCATCGACGAGCTTCTCAGAGGGAATCTCATGAGAGCATGTTTGAACGGCAGGGCCTTTTGCAGCGACAACGTTTGGCAATGTTTGATTGTCACTATATGCCAGTGCTTGTCAGTCACACCTCTTAGTCAGTCGCATCTCTATAGTTGTGAATGTTGTGAATGAGGGACCCGTGGTCAGTGGTCATTTGCTGTCTTCGTTGTATCCTAAGGCTTTGCCAGACCTTTGAGCTGGATCCCACGGTCATTGATGGAGTCTGGGCTTGGGTTAAGTGTGAGCTGAGATATTGCTGAGACAATAAGCACCAAACCGATCCAAACTGCGCTTTTTTGAAACGTAGGACGACTTGCCTCAGTGGTTGATTTGGTTGAATCAGACCTTGGCCTTGAACAGTCGATGATCATCCAGGACTAGTGCACTATGCAAAGCTGCAGTATGACTGCGGCAACTACACTCTCAGTGGCGAGTTGCTGAAGCACTACAGGAGCATGATCTCCCAGGAGAATTTGGGTCAGAGCAATGAGTCATAATATATCATAATGAGTCCTTGTAGATCCTTGCAGCAGTATTTTTGCATGGACATCTGCAAAATCAGGTCTATGGTGAGTTTCGCTGTGATTTTGGAACGTTTTGGACTGCTGGCAGCCACTGGCAGCCACTCATTTGCGTACTCTCAACGTCAGGATACAGAGCGCCCGGTGATGACATCCAAGCAGGCAAGAAGCACAATTTGGACATGCATGGGCAATCATGGGCAATACACGGATCATGCTTGTTCTTGCCCGCCCCGGAGCTTAACGGGCGGCCCATGATGACCTTTGATGACCTTGAATTCGAACAGGTGAGCTGCATTTGGGGTTCCCTGGCATCCTTCATTCTGAATAGAGAGTTCGAGGAGGTGCCTTGCAGAAGACTTGCTTTGCAAAGTGTTGTTGTGTTGCAAATGTTGCAACTTGCACCTACACTCGCACAATAATTGTCAAATATTGTCAATAGTTAAGGTGTGAATGCTTGTGAGGGGACAGTGTTCGCGGTAAGGGAGAGTGACATTGCTCATCATACCTCAGTTTCCAGCCAGTCTTTGTGAAATTATGGCCCCATGGGCAGCTGGGAGAAGCAACAAAGCAAGCTGGACCAAGCTGTTCATCCGAGATTCATCACTTTCTCACTTTTCAGCCTGTGAGAAAAGCCATGGAAACCTGTGGTGCCGTTCTGGACCAATATTCGCTATGAGTTTTACTACGGTTTTATGAAGTGTTTTTTTGCTTGGCATGTTGTGCTCAGATGATATCTATATAAATGTTTATTGGGAATGGTTGCCGCATATTTTGATCAGAATTCATCGCCTCGAGATTTGGCATCTCAGGCCACAGATGGAGCAGAGCGAGCAGCCGATGTGATCTTCAAGATCAATGATTTCCTAGACACCACGATGCTTGAACAGTGAACCGTAATTATTCTGTAGCCCTCAGTACTTGATGGGCCCGCATACGTTGTGTACATTTGTCAAGATGAGTCCATTTTTGGTAAGACGGAACTGACTGCAAACAGCCAGTAATCACGAAGAAGAGGTACAATCTGGAAAGAATTTTGCAGTTGTTCAAGCGCTTCCAGTTGCGGCTGTTAGGAAAATGTCCAAGAAGGAAGTCTTGCTTCAGCGCACATGGCTGCTGCACTGGTCCCTCTTCCCAATTTTCACAGCAACTCTGACTGCAATGCATTGACAGACTGTTCAGAAGCCTGAGACCCCACTCGTTAAATTCAACCCAGCCGCCCTTTCCCTTTCCGGTCACGTAGTTTGCCTGTTCTCCTTGACAACCAGGCAGAGAAAGTGGAAGTAAAGCTGCTGGATTTCTTCTTGAACGAGAAGAGCTTGTGCGGCACTGAGCTGGGGCCGGGTAGCATGTGCTTTGACATTGCTGGAACCTTTGACCACTCTTGTGCCATCTTTGGCCTTTGGTTGTTTTCATATGAGCTATGGTCAATACTCATGGTTAATAACCATTAATAGGGGCTAGTCATCCAATGGTTCATAGGGATTTATAATAACCCTTATAAGGATCCTTATTATGGATGGGTTGACCATCAACCATATAGTGAGTATTGACCATGGCTCATATGTTTTCATTTTCTTCCACCTTTCAGACATTTTCAGCGTTCAGGTCTTGCATCTCCCTCTCATGCCCCCACCTGTTCCGGTACGTGGCCTCTTGCCTGATCCTGCAGAAGCGTTTGAAACACTTGATGAAGGACTGTCCCTGGAGGAAATTCGCACTACTTCATGTGATCCATGTGAAAGACGTTGCCGGAGAGGGAACTGAAGTGAAACAGTTCTCACTGAGAAGTTCTCACGTGTCAATGTTTGGAGGACACCGTTTGGATCATCCAGCACGAGTCTACTGCAAGTTGGCTTCAATGTGGATGATACGGGATGCGGCCATTGAAGATATTGAAGGTAATGCCGGCATCTAGCGGCCTAGGGGGCCTAGGGGATAGTCGGCACAAGGAAAGGCAAGATGAATTCATGAAGAATCTATGAAGGGTAGACATGGAGGTGGAAAACCACGCGATTTGAAACACGGACGCACGCACCCACACTTTCAAAGGAGAGTGCAGCAGTGCAGCACCATTTCCATCCATTTCCATGTTTTAAGTTTGAGATATTTTGAGATGCTTGTTGATCTCTATCATTGCTGTCGGTCTGTCGTCAAGCTTTTCATGCCTAAGGTGTACAGTGACCCTGTGACCCGATTTCTTTTAGCGCTCTATGTGGACATGGAAGCTCAGACTCATCATTCGGTGAGATGCTGCACAGTGATGTGCAAGCAGCTGTAAGTTGTTTTGGTGAAACAGCCCAACTGGACAGCAAATTCATGCAAATTCCATGACCGGTTTCCTTGTCGAAATGGAATCAACATGGGACGACAGAAAGTTTCACCAGTCAAACATGTAGCCACATGTAGCCACAAAAACCTGTGTTTGTTTGGCTGAGGATTTTGATGAGGCACAGCTTGAGCTTCAAAAATGTGTCGCTTGGAGGTGAAGTTTCAATCAATTTTAGCTGCATGGAACTTCCAATAAGAATTCAATACCCTCCGGTAAATAAACATAGACCCTGAAAATCACCAATTTTTAATGGAAACTAGTCTTCCAACCCCTATCTGCCAGGGTCTATGTTAATTTACCAGAGGGTAATACATGACGGTTTCATTTGAAGGGCTTTTTGGCATCAGGGACCTGTGAGGTCTTGACGCTCGGCAATCCTGTTTTGTGAAGTTTTACGGCGATTCATTTGTTGATCATCATGTCATCCGCAGAAATTTGACTGTTCTTCCCTGTGGGCCCTTAGCATGAGTTTGGAGCAATTCATTTCTTGAGCCACCTTGTGCATTGTTTAGCTTTTCAATGCTTTTGATTACCTTCATCCTCGAGCTTGCGAAAGAGGGGGACCCACCTAGTCCTGCATTTTTTTCATAGGGACTCAACATGACTCAACGGTGATTGGTGTCTCGGGTTTTTTTGTGGCGATCATGGATTGGACCCGCAGAAATTCCCAAGGAGAAGGTGTGCAAAGTGGACTACTTCCTGAGCCGCCACTGGGCTGAGTTCCAAGAAAATGCACGTTTGCTGATTTTCGAGACGTACTGCAGGCAGGGAGCGAACTGTTGTGGGATGGAAAACTGTGGGACACTATGGGACACTATGGGAAACTGGGTCTGCATCCAAAACAAAAGCAGAGTTGAAGAAGTGCTGCAGCTTTGGTATCAGCAAAACACACCGAATCAATGGAAACAGGGCACCAGATGAGGGGCAGTGGAAATCCAATGGGATTTCCACTGGTGCTCTTGGGTGAAAGCCAAGTTTTGCAGGATTCACCAGTGCATCAACATTGGCATGATCGCTCACAAGCTGAACATGGAAGCAGAGGCGAATTGATAATTATTGTTCCGTTCGTCAGTTTTGTCATTGTCCACTGTGCATTTGGACGCTTGTGTCGGTTTCACGCTTGCTTTGGAATTAGTCGTCGAAGCTTTGCCGGACACACTTGGACACTATTGCCGCGCAGGAAGCAGAAGTTTGGATTGCAGGACCCTTAGAAAAAGCAGAAGCAGGTATATGTCTTATCATGCCACATGCTCATAGCTTCAGTCATACGGAGAGAGACATGTGTGTTGGCTGGGAGAGTGCGTTGATACTTCTCATACACCTGACGGGGAAGATTGCACATAGCATAAAGCAACAAAGCGCAACACTTCCCTGGACCTGTGACCAATCAAGGTGAAATTAATTCAAAATGCCAAGCTAGATGCTCGAATCGACTCAGAGAAGAGCCGCGTGGTGATGTCAAAAGCACCACCCAGCGTCTACCAGCAGGTGGGGTGCAGCTTTGGATTCAGCAGCTGTATTTGGGTCCACTAATCACCTTGTTCACCCTTAAGATCATTCATCTTCCACCATGTCCAACATTGTCCAACATTGTCCTACGGCTACAGGGACTGCCTATGACTCCTGGCAGGTCATTGAGAAGACCAAGAATTTGTCCTTTAGAAGTACCATGCGCCTTGGTTGCATATATCTTAATCATCTTAATTTGGGAAGCGAGGTATTGTGAATATTTACGAAGCTGAACCCAATCCATTTAAATGATTCATGAGTTAAAAACCTTTGGACAATGTTCTCCATGCGAGCATGTGCCTTGGCTGTCAGAACTGTCTCACAGCTGAAGGCTGCTTTCCAACCTGGAGAAGCGCGAGAAGGATCTGAGGGCTTCAAGCCGTTTTCAACCTGGCTTCGTAACACTGATCTAGATCATTCTAGATAGATCATTCTAGATCTATAGAATTATATAGATATGCGATATGTTTGGATGTCGTTCTTCCACATGTTGGACGTTTTGTGCAGGGAATGATGTGGGTCAGCAACATCAACAACCCTGCAATCGGTTTTTCGTGGTGTTCGTGGATGTTCGTCGTAGGAGATGCGCAGCAACACCTCCTGAGTGGTGGCAGATGCAAATTCGTCTTAGGGCCTGCTGAATCTGCTGAGCGGCAGAAGAGGTCAATAGTTTCTGGAGTCCAATAAGTCCACGTCCAAAACCTTCTCTGCCCAGTTTGGACACATCTTAGAGCCGCGAAGTGAGGTGACAAGTTCTTGAAGAGGTTGAGGCAAGAAGGCTATTCTGTACTGAGTACAATCTGAGTACTGTATATGGTAACACGATGTAACACGCTCAATCTGAAATTCCAACTGCCAGTTGATAAGAGGACAGATTTTGGCAGCCTAACGACACATACACACATAGAGATGATGTAATGTGTGTATGCGTATACTTATGCCGTACATAGCATATACAATAATGTATTTACACTATGCAAGATGTGAATGCAACACGAAAGATCAACAAGACAAACGAACCAGGTGATGTAGGATTAAGATGGATTAAGCACAACAGGCGCATGGCATCAAAAGATAAGACACTGTAGAACTACATAGGCGCTAGAGATGAAGTCTGACAAAACAACGTGGGGCATGAGGTTTTGGTGGCTTCCCAGGCAGGACCCTCTCTAAAGTCCTAAGCCCTCGACCCGAGGCATCGGTTTGGGCTGCCGGGTTTTTGTGAAGTCACCGCTGTCAAAACGACACGCCATGATCGTCATGGTTCGCCTCACGGCTTACCTCCATTCACAAAAGAGAAAATATAAGTTATATATTACACACATATATATATATATAAGTTACAACGGACAAAGAGCTGGTCGCAGATGGAACGATACAGTTGACTGCTAAAGTCGTGCCTAAAAATTGGAAATCATCGTAAACATTCTTCTTATACATACGCGATTCCATGGTGTTTTAAGATTTGGGCATGACTTAGGCATGAGTTTCTTGAAACAGCGATTCCATGGTGATCTACTAGCAAGTTTTGACCCAAGCATGAGTTAGGCATGAGTTTGTCGTTTGACTGTAGAATCCGATAGAACAAAATTAATAATTATATGATATATATATATATGTATATATGAAATTGAATGAGTATCAGCGCTCTCTCAGGTCAATACTAGTGGAGGAAAAAGCCAACATGGGAATGGGGTCACCCCTTTACAAGGATGCGCCAAACTGCTGCAAGAAAAAAGGGACGTTCTTGAGTGGAGAGCGCCAACTACTGCAAAACTTAGCCACATGCGCATGAGGACCACGAGGTTTATTTCAGTACAAAGACGTAAAGAAAGAAGAAGAGAAAGAACGTTCAGTGATGTTGCGTTTTTTTGCGCATGCGGCGTCTCAGAACATTTCGACTTTATATTTAATGATTATTTACGTATTTCATCGAGCTGTTCTGAGGCAAGACGATGTGGACACTTTTCATGGCGATGAATGGAGATCCAGGAGGCATGCAGCCATTGTTCGATGCCTATCCTGGAACCCTCGTCTTTGCTGTTCTGGCCTTAGAACTGCATTTGCGTGTGTTTTTTTCTGTGCCAGTTTGTCATTCAACATGTGACTACTTGCTTTCTCTTCTGCAAAGCTTGTTCATATTTGTTGATTGAGCAGCTCTGGGCAAATCAGGCTGGCTACATGATTTTCACAAGCTTTGCTGGAATCCCAGCATTTGTCAAGCTTGTCACCAGGTGTCATGTTCAGATGCACAGAGATTCTGTTCAGAAAATGTGTTCACAGTATCTGACAACAACAATTTAAATGGATTTAAATGGAACCTTTGCGTGGCTCATGATATCATGATGATATCATGATGATATCCCAAGAGTTGTGTGGCAAAACTCAGCCTGGGACTGCTGAAGCTGGTGCTTCTCAAGGCCATTCTATCCGTGCTGACTGGTGTGGCCTTGGCCTCAGCATGGCACTTGTGAAAGCTGCAAGATGCTGCAAGCTTGGAAACACGAGGAACATATAGATCATATAGATTCATATAGGAAAATGATGGAAAATATATATAGATCATATTAGATTCATACAGGAAAATGGGGAGATATAAACTGCCTCAGACCCAGGGAGATCCAGGGAGCATCAAAGCGAAAATTCAACAAATTCCATGGACCGAGGTGGCAGACAAGATGGCAACAGCAGCGGAGGAACACACCAAGGAAGTCGAGGCAAGAACGGCTTCAGAAGTTGGGGCAATCACTTGGGCAGTACATATCACGTAAATAGAAACAAATAAACATTCATAAACATACATAAACATACATAAACTAACATAATGTTATTAAACATCATGCACCATAAATCAATACTTTGAGACACTTTACCTATCTCAAACTATCTCGGCCTATTTTGCGCTGTTCTTGCTACCAAAAGCATGCATTCGGGCTTTGCTACTGGCAGTTTTTATATGTTCAGCGCATGTCACCAAAGTCACGAAAATATGTGATATGTGCCGATACATTGTACATGTCAGTTGAGTGTTTCAGTTGCAGCCTTGAGACTTGAGACATTCAAGAACACAGCGTCGCAGTATCCCCTGTGCTTGGACATTGGACAATGTGAATGCGTAAATTATTCGATGAGATTAACTCTCGTGGGATCGGTTGCCCCTTTGCTACATTCCGCCATCAACATTTACATGCCATGCAGATTTTCCAAGCACAGCTTTTGAACTTGTGCGTAGGGCTGCAGAAGCGTGACTGCATTGGCATGCCTCTGCTGAACAGGAAGAGTCTCAGAAAAAGCAGGACATGCACACCTCGAAATACTTGGAGCGGATCTATACAGCGTATTCCGAGAACGGCTCCTTGGTATCAACTCACAGGAGGTTTTGTGAAAAGACTCCATTCCGCAGCCGCCTTACCCATCAGGAAGGTTACCCATCGGAAGTACAACAAGTCGAAATATATAAATGTGTATAAATTAAATGCATTGAATTAAATATAATAACATATAATGTATATAATGTATATGTCAATTACTTGAAATCTTGAGCTTCAAGGAATTTCAGTTTGAATCTGTTCGTAGTTGGTCACCAACTTGCTGAGAGTGACATGCTGTCACTGGCGGTCGCCCCATTTCTTTCACGATATGTTGGCATGTTTGTGATTTGGTACGGGCTTACTGACAGCCAAAAAAGTCAGCGCACTGTGAACAGGCCGCAACAGCCCTACGTTCTTGGATATTCTTGGTCTTTTATAACTTTGCAAATTGTGAGTCCTGCCATGTCCTGCCACTCTGCTACGAAGGCAACTCCTGCAGATCCGTTGTTGATCCCCTGAGGCAGTGGTGGAATCACCCAAAAAACCTACAAGGCAATGCTCGATGATGAGGATGTGGCAAAGGCACTGGGGATCAATGGGACCAAAGCAGCCCCAAAAACCTGTTCCATCCTTTTCCGAAATATTGATCTATTTGCAGATAGTGTTGGTATCCTCTTGACAGTGTATAGGACATTATAGGACTACAGTATGAAAGGGCTTTACTGTATACAGTTGTTACATGAGCACTTGAAAGGAGCTGTGTGAGATCCTTAACATGGAGATGCCCGAGCTTGAAGATGCTTGGGAAACTTGACCAGCTTTTATTTGGCTGCCATGGAATGCAATGTTTTCCCCTGTCGCCTCCTCGGTGTTTGTTTCTTCTCGACTGCTTGAGTCCCAAGGAAGGCTTGAAGAAGGAACCCAGAAGAAACATGTCGGGCGCTGAGCGCTATCATGGATTTGTAGGTGCTCGCAAGGCACCAATTGAATGCACATGATTTCGCACAGACACTTTACATGATTGCTTTGTCCCACTACCATACCGAACTAGTGTATGCCAAGGACTGACTCCGCAGTGGTCTACACTAGAAATATGTATGTATATCCTTGATCACAATGGATTTTAATTGCATAAGAAATATGGCCCAAGAAGTGAATTCTGTGATAACTGGTAAGCCAATTCCAGCAGGGACGTGCAATATTTGAGGACTGGAGCTCACCTGGACGTCGTCAATGAGGAGAGAATCTCTAGCCTATTGCACAATTACATTCGGCTGAGTTTGACATCTTGTACACCCTTTAATCTGTCGAATATCTCCGCATGGCAACATGGCAACTGACATGGAGCGCACCTGCACCAAACAATAGAAGGATACAGAATCCAATAAACAGATAGACTCGTCCAGAGCTCAAAAGATTGCTTCCGCCCAAGAGACTCATGCAGAATTATAATGATTTGTAATTGCCATATATTGCCACATATTGCCGCCATTTTCCGGCATTAGCCGTAAGCATGCCTGAAGCATTGTAGCATACCATTGCTGCATGCTTCTCCCATTTGTCCATCCCATTGCGAGGACAACTTCAAGGATGGCCTGATGAAAGCTCATGGGGCAGTTGAAAACCTATCAATTACCCGTGCCATGGCCAGTTGATCGGTTCAGATCCCCATGCTATTGGCGAATGCCACGCAAGCATGTGCAGATGCACTACACATTAAATTGAATGGGTAGAAGAATGAAAATGAGAGTCTGGAAGCATAATTACGGACGCATAATCATAAATAATGAAGCACGCCTTCTTACTACATCCTTTTGCATCTTTTTACATTTTACATCCTTTCACATCCTTTTACTATTCTTAGCCTGACGTATCATCATGGTGCCAAAGTCCTATACTGAAGTTACTTTAGCTTTATTATATATATATATATATTCCAGTGCTGAATTTAAGTCTTTCAAAGGCTCAAGGCGCAATTTCGCATTTGCAATCAAGTTGGTGGCTGATGGGACGCCAGTAGCGAAAATCCTCAGATGGACAAACTGATCTTGACTGGATTCTTGACTGTTCCGAGGCGTCTATCAGAAGCTCCGCACAATTGAGAAAAAGCTAGAAGGACGGCATTAGAAGAGACACTGCAAGGCCCATCAGCCGCTTTGGGGATCGTTTAGGAACATGGTATGATGTGATGGAACATGATCTCGAAACATTTCATTGCCTGACTCAGTTTGCAATGCAACCGATCCCCCCATGACATGGCGGAAGAAGGGGGTGCTCCTGCACCTAGATACGTGAGCACATATCACGGAGATGGCTCATGTTCCTTTGGCATTCACAAATACACACACACACATATATATATATATATATAAAGACCGCATCGAACCATATAAGCTTCGTGTATGGGAGAGAATTCTATCGAAAGATTGTGGGCACAATTTCCCTTCGAAACCCTGGGCCCAGCTTAGTCTGTCAGGTGCTTGCAGACCTGAGATAACCTGAGTGATGCAGACGCCTATCCGACGTTTTAATCTTCATGAGACCGTCTCCCCAAAAGTGCCAATGAGATGTCTTGTTGGCTCATGAGAAGAAGTGGACAGGTCAGGGTGACAGTGCGATCAGCATTTCACAGTCTTCACATGTTTGTGTTTCCATGTGTTTCCACTATTGCATAGGCAGATTTCCAACCTTGAGTTGAGGACATGTTGGCTTGCTGTCCGGGAACTAAATATCGATTGCTGGTCCTGGCCTGTCTCTCCTTTTCTACCTGCCATCAGAGAGTGTTGTGAGATGTTGTGAGAATATCCACGCTCCTCTGATGGAATAGGCCCAGCCAATGCGAAATCTGGGTTGTGGAGGCGTGAAACGCCCGACACATCCGCCTAGAGCTTGACACGGAACGCATTGGCTGTGCAGATTGTGCAGTGGGGACACAGTCCTGCTGAATCTGGATTTATCTGGATCCGAATCGACGAGCAGGCTGTGTATCTCCAATGCATGGAGCTCACAGAAGCCTGCTACATCCTGCTACTAATTCTTCAATATTCTTTACATTCTACTAGTGCAACCATTTTGTCATTTTCTTATGGTGACCAGGGCGGAAGAAAAGATCAACGATCAATGATTATGACTCATAGTCCCATTTGGTTTGGTGCAGCTCAATCTCAGGACTCTTGGGAAGGAGTGACTCTTCAGTGAGCACGTGATGCACGAAGCAGGTTCTGAGCTGATCAGCTGTCGATTGACTGTGGGACAGTTGAGTATAGGCCGAGCCAAATAGCTTCCATAGAAGGCCTGGCCTGTCCCACGGCAAAGCACCGTATAGATTCTTGCGACCAAAGACTTCAAAGATGAGCTGTAGCAAAAAAGGCAAGAGAAAAGGGTCCTCAAAAGCCATATCCATTGGTCCATTGGTAGGTGCCTTGCACTGCGGGGTTTTTGCGTAGTTTGAGTGCAGTGACATCCAGGGCTGATCTCCTTAGCCCAATGCTTATCTTTGACACAGAGATGTCCTTGCACTCCGTGCGTGACAGCCCGAGGTGGCGACTCATCAACACTGCAGTCATCCGCAAGCTTGGGCTGTGCATGAGCTGTATCGTGGCTGGTATTTGGCTTTCATGGTACTGTACCAGGACTTCGGTCATGCTGTGAGATAATTGAAATCTATAATAGTTATATACTGTAGTTCATTTTTTCCAGCAATTGGATGCTTTTTTTCGCGCAGTTATGTATGGTGTGGCAAAATCAGCATATGATCAGCATATGCTATCATATCAAAAGTATGGCTGGGAGAGAGCTGCCCCTCTCATTCTACAACTCCAGGCTTTGAGAGGCAGAGGGACTGTTCTGCAACAGTACCGACACAGAATCACTGCATCCACGGCATTCTCTACATTTTCGGTGCATGGTGCCATATAGATCCATATATATAGATCCATATAGATATAGCACATATATAGCACATATATAGCACATTAGCACATATTATATGGTGATATATGGTGACCACACCGGCAGCCACGGAGATGAAACCGCGATCAGGTCCTTTGCCGTTGCGACGTTCAGTGCAGCGCCTTTGTGTCCGGTGGAGTTTGTGTCCTCAGATTCACCTTGCATAGAGACACAAAGGAAGGGACTTCAGCTGACTACGATGATTTCATGTGATTTCATCATTTTCATCGCATCATGTCGCATCACAGGCATTTGATGGCAGTTCGAAAAAACTGCTGGCGAGTTTTGGATCTTTTTGGGGCAGCGCTTTGAGGCAGGGCTGCTCTGACTCCTGCGGGGCCTGAGCTTTGAATGTCTCCAGTGGTACTGCGACTTACGAAGTTGCAATATGTTGCAATATGTTGCATTAAACATTTGCGTTTGATAATTTTGATAGTTGTAGATATTGATGATATTGCGGACTTTTCGCCTTGGCCTTGAGTTGCTACAAGATGCTACAATGCTGCTACAAGTTGTACAGTACAAGTCTTCCATAGACCCTTGAACAATTCAGGCGGCCGTCCTGGTCCGCGTCAACCTGCAGCATGCGCAAGAAATCGACTCTTGACAAGAGGATGTCGGATGTGGATGGATTTGGTGATGTTGGGGCGTGATGTGAGGAACTCTGCAGACCCCCACTTGTAATACATTGTAAATCATTGTAATATAAGCTATAAATATAACTAAATATAGCTCTAGAATGTTATTCCAATTGGAAATATGTCAGCGTTCCGTGCAATTCAAGTATTCAATTCTGATCTTTGACAAAGAGCCTCTTCAGTCAAAGAAACACCCCGCCAAGGACTACCGCCCAGCATCCTTAGATCTGGAACGTGCTGTCTATGTGGTGCTGGTAATCCTGTGCCGCTGAGATGCAAGCAATACGCGGATACTAAGCTATGCTAAGCAATCATGATTGCTATCATGGTCAGATCGAGAGTGGTTTCAGCGGCTTTTCGAATGAGGCAGGCTGAGATGCAGTTCCCTTTGCACAGAGCACTGAGGAACTCACGGGTCAACATGGTCCTGTTTGCTTATCAGCATTTACCTTCTGGTTTTGACAAATTTGAGGTCTTGTGGTGTTGAGGGCCAAGAACAGGGCCTCCCTGCTTGGCTGATACCTGCCGCAGCAGGAGGCGGTTCCGTGGTGCTTTGCCGCTTGGCTGTAAGATGCTGTAGTTTTCAAATTTCGCTACTAGACTCGGAACACAACGATCGCTTCTAATCAAAACTCTGACATCCAGCTCAATTTTGCCTCACAGATCAGCTACTGGTAGTACACGTGTATACACGTGGTCCACATGTGGGGCAATCCCAGGAAATGTTGTTGCTGCTACTTGCGCCGTCGCGCAAAGTCTCAGTGATGGCATGGAAAGCGACCTCTCCCGTCACCGTTCAGGCGCCTTGTGTGAAGAAGTTGTGAGTGCTTGGGTTGTTGGGGTAGCCTCACCCACCAAATCGTTCTCAGGCCTGAACGACAACTGTGCTCATCCTAATGTGCATCACATCGCTTGCATCCATTGCATTGCCTGACCTCCCAGTCAGGTGGCTATTCAGTTTCAGATCTTCTGCAGCACGCGTTCCATCGCATTCCATCGCGTTCCATCGCGTTCCCGCTACGGGACGCAAGCATGTTGCTTCACCGTCCGGCGAGGTCACTGGCTTGCAATGATTTGCAATGTGCTTTTCTGCGGGATGGATCAACTGCGAACAGAATTAGCCAAGGCCGCCGGCTAAAATAAAAAGAGGCCAGGCTTGCTTGGATCATTTTTTGACCACACATCGAGCTCTTAATGTTGCGGTTGAACATTATTTAATTTTTTTTTAAATCTTTTTCAGATGATGGTGGTTGTGTGAGTGCCATGGCCGATCCCTTTGTTTGACTGTTTGACGCTCTAGTTTGCACCTGCATGCTGGTGCTGCCTGGCTAGCTTGTTTACGTTGTTTATGCCCGTCATTTTTGCACTCAAACCAGCCCATACTTGCCGCTTTTGCTACAGCCCGTGAAGAAGTCATTTCAGACGAGATCACAGGATGGGATCGGGAGGCTCCAAGAAAGCGGCAGAGAAGGCGGCCGAGAAGGCAGACAAACCAGCGGAGGCAGCTCCAGCAGCCGCAGCTCCAGCAGGCGCAGCTCCAGCAGAGGCTGCAGCTCCTGCAGAGGCTGCAGCTCCTGCAGCTCTAGAAGGTCCGAGGGATGATGCGGTGTACCGAGTTATGGATCCGCCGGAGGACTTTGTGGTGGAAGGTCTGAAGCTTGCAGGAGGTGCTGTGTCAGACCATCCTGATGTTCAAGAGGGCAAGGTCCTTCAGGTGGCGAAGCATCCAGAGGAACATTTCATGCAGTACTGGCTCAAGGTCGAGTATGGCTCGGGTCAGATTGCTTTTGTTCACACTTTGATGAGCTGTGGATGGAACTCCGACAATGTGATTCGAGGTGTTGGCGATGCTCAATTCCCTCCAGATCCAAAGAACCTTCCCGTGTCAGCAGAGGCTGCCCCGGCAGCAGCTCCCGCAGCGCCGGAGGAAGGTCCAATGGATGATGCAGTGTATAACATTGTGGACCCGCCGGAGGACTTTGTGGTGCAAGGTTTGACGTCATGTGGCGGAATTGTTGCGGACAACCAAGATGTGAAACAGGGCAAAGTCTTGCAAGTGGCCAAGCATCCCCAGGAGCCCAGAATGCACTACTGGCTGAAGGTGGAGTATGGCTCATCCCAAGTAGCTCTTGTTCACATGTTGATGAGCTGCGGATGGACCTCGGACAAGCTCTTGTTGGACGTGGGTGATGTTCAGTTTCCACCTGATCCCAAGAATCTCCCCACACCCAAGGAGGGACCTGCGCTTCCCGACCTGAAGCGAGCAGACTATGATCAAGAGTTTGTTGATCCCAGCCACCTTGATGCTATTGCCACCAATCCCTCTTTGAAGAGTGTTTTCCCAGAGGCATCCAGTGGTCAGGTCAGGAGCATTTGGCGTGGACCCACTGGTTTTTGGTTGGAAGTGACAGGAGAGCCTGAAGGCACTCGTTATGGAGCACACTTTCTCGAGCCAGAAGGAGGTCATCTTGAGGAAGGGCAGCAATACGTTATCAACTGCGCTGTGCAGCTTCCGGAGGATGAGGAATTCCCTCCTGAGCCCCGCACCACGAAGGGCAAAGCTGTGGCTTTTTAGAGATCTAATCAGTCACTACGAGCCACATTCAGGTCACGCCTCTGCCTGTTTGCAGGCAACTTGTATTTCACGCCCCGGCAAACGCTGGTGCACACACACATAATCCCTTCGCATCGGCAGACGCCGATTTGCAGACAATCCTTCAGACATCTTCAGACTCAAGTCGAACTGTGACACAGCTTGAAGAAAAAATGTGCACTGCTGCCCTTTGGAAATCTTTGGAATCTTGTTGGCCTGTTTGCTCAGCCGGTGCAAGAAAGTGCTGCCTCATGCGTCCAAGCACTCTTCATGCTGGAGACGTCCTGGATGTTGGATTGCAGCCAGGAATTGCGTGCACATCAAGCATCACAGCTACTGTAGCCGAGAGCTCAAATATTGGGACTGAGACTCAGAGTGTCAAACTGGTCTCGTGATGTTTTGCGTCCTTTGCTATACTGGCTTTAAAATTGGAAAGGCTACGCTAGGAGTGGATATGAGTGGATTTTTCGATGGTTTTTGTATGTTTTTGTCATTTTGGCATATTTTGGCATTGGATTTGCGCGATCATGCATGCATCAGGGGTCCAGGCACAAGGAAGCAGTTTCAAAGACCCCACAGTTGATGTTTACAAGGACTTACACTGCTCAGTGTATTGGGATTACTGAGGATTATTTGTGATTACATTATATACTATACTATATACTGAATTAGCGACGAAATTATTGTATGTATTTGTATATATTTGATTATATTTGTATGTGAGACTACTAATTTAGTCCTGCTTCATTTTAGCCTTGCTGAGGTGTGTGTGTGTGCAAACTTTCGATAGGGGACGACCTATACCGATACCCTCTTTTCCATGAGTCACCTTAAAGTCTGTGAACACAGAAAATCCTCAATGGCATGAAAATGAACAAGTAATTTCATCCACCATTCATGTGGGGATTCTTTGATTATCATAATGTCTCATAACTCAGAATAATTCATCCATTATGGGACCCCCCTATCAATTATATAACCAAGCATTATTTGTATGAAGGATTGTCCATGGCTTTCCAATGGACTTTTGACACCGCTCAAGTAAATCGACTGGTCCTCACTGGTCCACACAGTGCTGCCTCAGGCCAGCTGTGGCAGCTGCCATCGTGATGCCATTCCTCGCAGAACTTCAGGGTTTCACTAGTTTCGCTGCACTGTAAAATGCCTCGACAGTTGGGGTGAAACCCCACCAACTTGGCGATCCGACGTCATCCAGCGGGCTCTTGACATTGTCGAGCCATGTCGAGTCAAAACAATTCAATCCTGATGAAAATGAAACGCTCACCGGATCTTCTTGGAACCAGCATGTTGGTGCAAACTTGTTTGGCTAGTGCCTCGTGATCATGGCCTTGATGTTTCAACATGTGCAGCAATTGGGGAGCCGTTGCATAAGAGGAGGGCGAGAATCCTTCGACCAGCCAAACTGTCGCTGCACCCCGTGAGATGAAACATTTTTCATCATTTTTCTTGCTGCATCAGGAGGTTGGCTCTTTCAATTAATTTATTTGACACATTTGCCACCTGGCCGAAGCCATTATAAAAACATAATTACACAATATTACATAATATTACATATTCATATGGAGGTTTCCTGAAATGGGAGTTACAGTTATCATCCATTTTAGATTGGGATTTTCGAGCAAACAAACCATCCATATGCAGCATGCACCGTGCATCTCGCAGTCCTGCAACGAGGTCTTAGAGTTTCATGCTGTCGCTGACCTGTACAAGGGCCAAGAGGCTCACCATTGACGTGTCCCCCTCGCTCCTTCGGAACGAAAAGGAAGAGAAGAGAAGGGAGAAATTATAACAGCTTTTCTATTGTAACTTACCGGTAAGAGTTTACATATTTGTATCTTAACCTGTTAATTAAATTCTGAAAAACTTCTAGACTATTAATTACTTAGTTTTTTAAGCTTGTAATGTTGCTGATTAGTGTGGCCCCCCCTTCAACAATTTTAGGCTACTCAATAACTGGCCATTTTCTGGCCCCCCCAGCAATTTTCAGGATAGTCAACTTAAGTAAGGATTTCAATTGACATCAATCTACTTTCAGTTGATTTTCCTTTTAAGTCCAAAAAATTGCCCCAAAAGTTTTTTTTGCACAATAGGGTGCCATCGAAACAATTGCACTATTGAGGATCTGGGTCACTCATGGGGTACCCCCTTGAAAAAAATTGTTTGGGTGCTGTTTTTAATAAGGGTTGAGCAAGGTATCTATATTATTTGGGAAACCTTGCATTTTCAAGGCTTTAACATGGATATGGCTTTCTAAAGTAAATGGACCAGCTTTACCCAAAGAAAGGTGTATAAAGGTGGATCAAGCTCCTCCTGAAAAAAAAATGGATCTGAGAAACAACTTTCCAAAATAGAGCCCCACCCCCACCATCCACAAGATACTCAATAATTTTGGAAAAAATCCACAATAGAGGTCCATCACACTAATCGGTAAACTACATTATTTACATTCTTTTGCATTTGGTTTCAGTTCACACGAAAAGTCCGGATATATATTGTTCAGAATTCAGAAATTGTTCATATTTCTTTCAAAATTGTTATTTGCAGGTTTATAGATTGTAGAAGATTATGGCACTTCAATATTTCAAAGTTATTTGTAAGTGAAATCTTTTCCATAGCATTTTAAACAGGTATTCATAACATTTCATAACCTGTTGGGGTTTTCAGGTGGAAGGGATTGCATATGTTAATTAATAAAGCTGTACCACACCAATGCAAAACCGTGCAAAGCCCACGTCTATAAAATGGTACACCATAGCCGCTGAAATATGGGTCACTATAAAATGGACCCCCGCGACCATGCAACACAATGGAAGAAGGCAATTGCCACCATTCTATAGACTTAATTTGTTAGCTAGTGAGACATTTAGAGGTGGTTGGGAACAAGTTTCTGTAGGGGGGTTTGGTTAAAATTTACCCCATGAACTCCATTCTATAGAGCGCCATGTGCGGACAGGGGTCATGCGAACCATTTTAGCTCTATAAAATGGTGCCCCATGACGGTTCGATCGAATTCCAAACGGTATATACATATTATCATATATCTGGGTAAATTATAACGACCTCACTGCGACCTCACTGGAAATCATGGTTAGTAAGGGACATCATCCCCAAATGGCCTTAATTCAAGTTAGTGAAATATTATAATTTGCCCATATATATATATATATGTATATGTATGTGTGCGTGTGTGTTATGTGTTGTATGTTAATTATGAGACCCCTCGTTTGAGCAACCCCTCGTGACATGACTTCCATAACTTCCATAATGTTTATTGTATCGATTGTATCTTTCTACAACCGAATTTCTATCTGAATCCAAGGGCAAGAGCTCTTACACCACTCCTGTGCCTTTGCAATGGTGGAGGATTCACTCTTTCATACTCTTTCTGCAGTCTTTTTTCGTCTTTCCACGCACCTTTCTGCAGCGGAAGTTGGAAAGTCTTTGCCTGTTCTCACTCTAATTAATTCGACTCACACAGGCTTCAGCCAGTTGACATCGTAGGTCGAACAGCATCTAGAACGTGCCAACTTGCTGACTTGGATTACAGGTCTTTGTGAGTTACGGGGATGCGTCACGTTCTCAGATCATTTGCAGCTGCTTTCTGCTGTTTAGCTAAACACTGCGCTGAGAACGAAGTGATGTGGAATGTTTAGGGGTGAATATATGTGAATATAAGGGCAGATGAAACAGAGTTGCATGCAAAATTCTGAAATCACGCATCGAAGGTTGAACATGTTGAACATCATTCATTGAAGTAATGAATATGTCATGAATATGTCATGAATATGGTTTTGCCTCAGGTACTTCGATGAAGACTACGAAGGTCACAGGCCAGGTTTCAGATGGTTTGAGTAAGGGAATGATCCTGTAACCAGCTGCTACATGCTGCTACCGTCTGAATGTCGGCCAGGCGTTCTGAATTGCTTCACGTGGAGGCTGCTGTTCAGGCCAAGCAACCTGACCATGAACGATTTTAAACGCTGGTTTCCGTGCAGGATTTCTTTCCATTTGTTTCACATGGTTTCCCGTCGGAGATGGTGATCACAGGATCAGAAATTAAATATGTTTTCATGATTTTTCATGTTTGTTTGGGCAGTCACGCCGGGAAGGATTGTTTTTTTTGTTTTATCTTATCGACCGCACAGGGGGATAAGCACACACAGCAGCTGGTGGAATGCCAGCGTGCTCTTGTGCGGGCCTTTGAAGGCAGGAGCAGCGGCAATTCGAATTGAGGCTGTTGGGCATCCCTAGGGGGAGATGGACTTGATGGCTACGCGAGCTATGCGGCTATGCCTAAGAGAGAGAGAAGAATTGCCTGGTTTTTGCCTGCTTGAACTCTCAGGAGCAGAGTTTCAGAAGGAACTGAAAGATAGAGCAATGGCAAGGGCACGCGCCGTTGCCTGAGTGCTCCAAGTTGGAAAGCTGTGTAAGCGTCGGATTTGTATGAGATTTAGGTATTTTAATTCAAACTGCTTGCGGCTAATGTGAGCCATGCCACAAGTACCCCAATTTCTTGGGCCAATACATCAAGAGAAGCAAGAACCAACAGCAATAGCTGACCCGCACAAGCCTTTTCAACTGCATGCTTTCACCGCACCATCAAATTCCGGCGAGTTCCAACAAGGCCTTCAAAGAAGGACGCTCAGCAGCAATCGACAACGGGGTGCATGTGCGTGGGTGGCTGCATTGACAACCTTCCCTTTATGATCTTTAGGCCCACATATTAAGGGGCTACGCCCCCTGCCGCCGACCCCAGGAATTGTTGCCTGGGGCGGTGAGCGGGGGGCTGGAGAGAAAGCAATGATTGCTTGGCTTGTTTCAAATCCCAAAGTCTACCTGGCCC
>Ga0126342_10005594_pt1 | contig 21995 bp, 18 predicted proteins | sample Cyp1metagenome_FD_92528 | JGI IMG/M metagenome (GOLD analysis project Ga0126342, IMG submission 92528) | Coral microbial communities from Lord Howe Island, Old Settlement Bay, Australia - Cyphastrea 1 metagenome | ecosystem: Host-associated > Invertebrates > Cnidaria > Coral ... | reverse complement strand
GCCTCCAAGGCGAGAAACCAACAGCCAGACATCTTTTTCGAAACTCGTAGTCGTAGCCGTAGTCGTACTCGTAGTCCTAGTAGTAGTAGTAGTAGTAGTAGTAGTAGTAGTAGTAGTGGTAGTAGTGGTAGTAGTAGTAGTAGTAGTAGTAGTCCGACAAGGGTCAAATGTCTTATTCCCTGGCGCGCTCCCCCTTGCGTCTGCCGGGGTCGGCGGATAGATGGTTTACCGAACTTAAAAATGGTGATTTTCCATGGCTATGTTAGTCATAACCAGATGGTAGATGATCTAGTGTCTCCGAATGATCCGAATTCCAGTGTCTCTGAGTGACATCCTCAGTTTCAGCTTTTCATCAGTACCATTCTTTCCTTCCCATCCAGGACGCCAGTCCTAGAAGCATCGAAAAGGCGTGGCGGCAGAAGGCGCTGACGGAAGGGGATGCCATTGCGCTTTTGGGGTTGTGGGGTAGAATTTTTGCATATCATAACTGGTTGGTGGTTTGGAGTTTGGAACATGGCGTTTATTTTTCCATTTCATATATGGGATAATTCTTCCCATTGACTAATATTTTTCAAGATGGTTAAAACTTAAACACCACCAGCCAGTCATAATTGTTCAACACTTTTCTTTGGTTCGGAAAGAGACAGATTCATCTTTCTTCGTGAACTCGATTGACCACATGATAATGTCGACATAACTCAATGAAACTGTTTTTGTTAAGTCGCAGCTAGATTTTACAAAAGCAACTCCATGAACTCAATCAGTTTTTTTTAAACATATTTCCACGGGTCTATTTTTTTTCTATGAACTCAATCCATGGAAAATTTCCGTTATTCGGTGGACCATCCCACGCAATCCAGCGTGGTTTCAGGCGAGGCAGCTCCACCCGGACAAGGCGGCAGATGATCGGAAGGCAGCTGCAGAGGAGCTGGTTGGATGTCACGACTGGGTGGATTGAACTACCTGCAGCCCTTGGAGCCTGCAAATTTCTAGTGCAATTCTGAATAACTATGTTATTCTCATGATTTTCTTGGAATTACGAGTACGTACGGATAATGTTGGGTTCGAACGGTTTTTTTTAGGGCACACCCAAAAAAGCAACATTTTGAGTGTTGTAACCCTTTTCCTTCCCACACTGTCTCTGATCCTTTTTCTCCACCATTTCCCCTTGGTAGATATGTGAAAATCACTTTGCGAACTAATTGCAACGGCGCATCAGCAAAAGCACCTGGGTGAGGTAGCGTTCATAGCACCTCTTTATTCGCGTTTTGGGTGACACACACCTCGTGAGATAACAGACACGTCCTATCATGTCCTCATCACATGAACATGATGCAGCGATGGGGTTCTCAAAGTACCCAAATGAATTGTATTGCTCCATCAAGAACTGCCGAACGTGGAACAGCATGTGCGACTTAGGCATTGCAGGAAATCTCGCTAGGCCCATGTTGTGACAGGTTGCCGCCAACCAAGAGTAACCCCTGAGAAAATGAGTAGATGCGTCAATGATGTAGCCACACAGGTCACCCTCAATGAACAATCCCCCAGCATAGAGCTTGCGCATAAAGTAGTTCAAAGCCCGACAAGTAGATGCCTTACTTAGTTTTGTTTGGGGTCGTTGCACCAGATCCGTGATACAACAGAAAAACCTTTCCTTAAACTTTGTTTGAGAAAAAGGAGACAGAACACAAGCACAAGTTGAACCAATATTGTCAAATGACAACTCTTCGAAGAACTTCGTTTTGGGAAACTTCCAGTTTTCGCGTGGATGTCAAATGCTCAATGAACTGGCACAAAACTGTTGTAAGGGCCCCTTTGCTCCACCCACCCGTCGGTTCTGCCGAGCCAATCCATCCCAAGAGTGACCGATCAATTTTCTGTACATAGCTGGTCTTGCCGTGTTCCTGAGGTCAGTTAAGCTGAAAGGCAATTAGTGCTTAAAAGGTTCATGGTTTTCAAACCGAATTCAAGGTAAAACATGTTTTCTTTGAGCAACAAGCCGTAAACAGGAAAATGTGAACAACATGATTGATGAATTCAGTTCAGGGTCTCTGCAATACTCCAGGAACAGGGATGACAGTTCTCTCAGCCGTTCCTCAATGCTGCTTCCAGGCATCAGCTCTTGAAGGATAGTCAAGCAAGACGCTGCGTAGGACTTCCCCACCCCAAGTGTCACAGTGAGGAACAAATCTATCTTGTGGAACAAGGTCTTGTCGGCCTCGCACATCAACACCCGCGTGAAGACAGCCTCCTCTTCCCACGGAATCTCCATACCATAGGTTTGCAGGAATGGTGGGTTATCAGACCTGAGAGTAGGCGGAAAAATGTGTTTCAGGTTTCAAGTTGAAAATATGTTGCCCAACTTGTGAATTTCAGTGTGCACCTTTGGGTGCCATTCCAACAAAAAAGTCTACATCAAAATCAGTTGAGATGCACATCTTCATAGTCCAACCCCGGTCTCCCAGCTAGGCAGATATGACAAATACCCGTGCAGGGTTTCTTGGAACTTCCTGCTTTTGGTACATTTCGGTAGCTGCGGTTCATGTTGGCGCTGGTTGCCTTACTGGGAACAATTGCCCGCAAAGACACACACACACACACTAATAGAATCATGTCCTTCAAGTGTGAACGTTGGGGGAAAGCAAACTTTTTGGAATTGATCACGCTGAGTCACAAGATAGGGCCAGTCCCCTTTGTTGCCCAAGGGGATCAAGTACACAATCTCCCCACTCCTCAGCCTTACACCTTGCCTAGAAGCTTCATCCACCGACCGCACCACAAGCTCCAAGAGTTGGCGATAGGCTTCACTGTTGTCCCTGTAGTCCTCCTTAGTTGGCAAAGGATATAGGTATACTCCATGGGCTGCAGGTTTAAAAACTATATGTAGCGGGTTGAAAAACAGATTGGCCTGTCAAAAGAACGTGTTGGAAAATTTTACCTTTCCACCAGCAAGAAACTCTCAGCATAGCTGCGAGCATGAATCGGGTTTCAAAAGCGTGGCCAGCAAAGTTTAATTTGGGCTCATCACGTCCGAGAGCATTTTGCCGAATTGACCCCAACTTTTGACTTAAAAGAGTTCCAGCACCAATGCCACTATGTATTGACAACACCAGGCATCCATCCTTCTTGTATGTGGTTCCTTCATCACCGTGAAAGTAAATTGGAACGCAACAACGTGGGCTCATAGCCCCCTGATCAACCAGCTTGAAGAATTCATTGGTTGGGTGCAGGGGTCGGTACATTGACCAGAACTTCTCCAGTTTGTCTCCACATTTCGATAGGGTGTCAAATTCCCTTCCGAATCCCAGCAGCTTAAAGAGTTTGCCGTGCCTCTCCAACGTTTGGACCAAGGACTCCGGGGTGATATAGGGAAATGCATGATCGTGACCAACCTTTCCATAGGAGAGCTTCACATCTAAGCGCAGCCCATGCTTTCCAAAGACTTTGGACACAATGTCTTCCTCAGCATTGTCCATACACCATATGGATTGGAGAAAGAATTTGACCACACATATTTAAGCTAGTATATTGCTTTCAAAATTTGTACTTTGGAAAAAATATGGCTAGCATTGGCTAGCTACGGCATGTTTCTCCGGGGCATTGTACAAATCACGAAGAACAGGGCAACATGGGGCAGCCTTCGCACCATCACGTTGGTCATAATCCACAGTTGAAGTGGCTTTCTTGATGATGTCATTGCATGGGGCCTCAGGGGGCCAAAGAAAGCACAAAGTTCACCGAATTCGGATTATGGGTTATATAGCGATAATCTGAAAAGTGTTGCAGGTCATTGGGCACCCTAAAAACTTTCAGCCTAATCCTTTCAGAATTCAATCTATGAAGCATATACTTGAACATTCTTGCTCTTTGCTCGTGGACATGGCGCCCGCTTCTGGCCAAGTGGCACCACGAGCATAGCTCCATGCGAGATCCACGGCAGCATCAGAGGGACCTGGCAAGATCAGTTGTGTCAACTTTATACTTTACTAAAAAGGGGGGAAGGTTCCACAGATGTGGAGAATTCATTTTTTGTCACAAGATGGCGGCGAGAATCAAAAACTGCCGGAGGAAGCCAACAAGTATAGCCCTGCACCCTAAGCTCAACTGATGCCGTAGCACGGTGCAAGGTTCCCGACACTGGCAATTCCAGCTAGCCCATTCTGCAAGTGAAACAAGTGTTGGACTATAGGTGCACTAGAGAGCTAATAACACTTGTGGTTTAGTGCGGTTTGAAACAAATTTGGTATGGCTTGGGCTAACCAGACTTGCACCCCCCACCTGCAGTGATCACACTGCTCGCAAAATGGTTCCAGCTTCCATTGTACCGGCTATCCACTGCATGCATGGCATCTCATCAACATATATTTTTCAACATGTCACCCTCTCAGTTGTACACTCTTCAAAGTAGCGTTTCAGATTTCAGACTATAGCTAAAAAAGAGAGATGCTCATGTGCATGGATCTAAGATCTACTTGGCTGCCTCTTTGGCTTTCGCTTTGGCCTTTACCTTAGGCTTTTTGGGGGCCCCTGTACCACCTGTGCCATCAACAGCTCTCTCAGTCTTAGGAGGCTTCTCCTTCGGCTCCTTGCCGCTTTTCAGCTTCTTGGCGTCAGCCAAAACTTGCCTAGGTTGCAGGGGCTTGTGGCGCAAAATTCAAGATGGATCAAGCAACAAAGAGAGACCCACACTACAAAAGAAGAGTTCGATATTAGTTATATAACTCATACATTATAGTTATATAACTCATACATTAGTTATATAACTTATATACCTCATTGTCTTTAGCCAGGCAACTTGAAGCGCGGGTCCAGGGCAATCAAATCTGCGCACCTGAGCCCAGGACATGTGCCCATCTGGACTGGGGCGATGCTTTGCAGTTGAGAGACGGTTTCTTCGCTGAATCTTTGGTCAAAGAGATCTTGCCCTTCAACCTTGGATGTGGGATTGGGGGCAATGGATGTTGAAATTCCTCGGGAAAACATGATGAAACAGTAGGTGTTGCAGGTAGGTCGTTTTCATCATTTTGGAGTTGCATATGCTCTCAAAATGAATTATACTTGACAGGTGCAAGTTTCAGACTTAACCACCAGCTATTATAGCTCTGGATCGAATTGTTGTGGCACTGTGGCTAGGTCGCTTAAACGACTGGTAGACTAGATAAGTAAAGAACGGTCCTCCCAGACTGTCCTGAACGGACTCACCACCATCACATACGTTGCGGCAGCCTGGTTTACCTTAGTTGGCAGGGCACCAGTGAGGGGAAATGGATGGATATGGTTAATATGATTGTGCCATAGTCCTAAGTTTCGGGGAACAACCAAATGGAGAAAAATTGATAAAACAATGCAAGTTACCTTTGTATTTCTGAATCAACGACGCTTCCAAAAATGCTGGACCAGTGCTTTCATGAGATGCGAAAAGTACGCACATCATTTGCCACTTTTGGTGCTTGTCCACAGCATAACCGAATTTGTTGTTCCAAAATCGGAAATGTGGACAATGGGTGAAACCAAACTTGAAGACTGCTGGCCACTGCTTTTCAAGAATCTTGTCGACAGTCTCCATCGTATGTTTGACTACCAAACCAGGCAAGCTACTTTTCTTGGGGAGCCAAAGTTCTAACGTAGGGTCACCTTTGATTTTGCTAAAGCATTCAAACGTCCGATCTAATTTTCGAAGGTTGTCATCCAGGCCCAGGGTCACATCACATTGTGGTTCAGAGGGGTCCTGTCGAATGCATCCATCCCCCAAAAATGTGGTGAGCATTTCTGATCAACTTGTGAGTATTTGTGGCAGCGGTCCTCAGGAAAGGTTGGGGGCTTCATCATCACCGCTGGCTTGGCCTACCGCTGGAGACTGCTTTGTGTTTCGAATGAGACCTGACTCCAAGTATCATTATAGACTAGAATATCATAGGTCAAGAGGGGCCACCCACCCAAAAGTGCCTCACGGTTGTGCTGGATGAGTTCCAGTAGCCACAAGCTTTCATCATCATGCGGTTCGACATCCATGAAGTCCACCATATGAAAAGAGGCAGCGCGTTTTTGACTCAAACGTGATTGAATTCTGCAAGCCCCCAATCCCACCATTTGTCAAGTCACTAGTGCATCATTGTTCAAAATTGATTGGGTTTTTTCAGTGACTTGGTGCATTCATGGTAAGTTAAAATATTTTGCGGTGATGTCCCATGACTTTGAGCCGCTAACATCAATGGACTTTAGACGTGGCACATCGATCCATGCTATCAATGCTGCCTGGCAACTGAGGACTGATGTCAGCACCTTCATCCATCAAAGAGATCTCCGCCTTGAGCCCTGCAAGCAATTTGAAGCTCTCGGTGAGGCGGTCGTTGATGTGGGTCAGCTCTGTCTGCAAACTAGGCCAAAGCGAACAGCAAACCCACAGGATTGGATTGGATATCTCTTGATAGTTTTGAATATAGTTTGCCATGCAATGATGTTCTTTTATTACAAGTATTTTGGATCCGTGTTTATAATTGTGTTTACAGGGTTTGGGAACTAATGCAGTGGAAAAACTCTTTTGACATAGGAAGCTCACCAGCTTCAATCTCTAGCTGGCCATTCATCCTGTGCACCGTCATCATCTTTTGGTGGACGTTATCCATGAACTTGACCAAGTCTGGCAAGACCTGCGCAATTTCCGGATAATTCCCAGACAGATTTCGTATCAACAATCATGCGCCTATCCCAAGCGTAGTTGTTTTCACTTTGGGGCACTCCATGATTGGATTTAAACATTCACAGGGCCTTGTCTCCCATCTTTTCTGGCTCCGGAGTCATGCCAGTTTCGTCAACAAGTTGCAGGGGTCCACCAGGAGCATGAATAGGTTCACAAAGCTCCTGTACCTCAGAATGTATAAGCATGTGGGCTGGAAATGGCTATATATGTTTATCCACCATGTACAAAGAGTTAAGATTATGATATCTATTGTTCAACATTTGTTCAACCATCCGGCACCCCATGGCAAAACCGAGGAAAGCAGGTCTTTGATGACAAGTTTGACGACTATAGTGCTGCCATGGTTCTCCCTGGTCAGAAGCTTCAGTTCGTTTCTGCATCTCGGTCTGACGCACCGTTTGCTTCGTGTTGGTTTCGACAAAGTACTCTTTGACCCGGTTGTTGTATTTCCAAGACCTGAAGCAGGAGTTGCGCCCAAAGATATACCAAAGCTTTGATTCCAGATCAAGTTCATTATAGTTCACTGGCATAAACATTTTGCATAAACCATATACGCTTTTACAACTTTTATTGGGTGATTTACCATTCTCACCACTTCCCCACCCCTGGCCGTACGAGGGCAGCTGGAAATCGCTCGCAGTACTGGACGATCGACTTGATGGCGTCCCTGAGCGAGACCAGACTTGATGTGGAAGGGCAAAGAATTATAAACAATAAACGCTGGGAGGAAGGGCATAGAATTATAAACAATAAACGCTGGGAACACCAGTTCTTGATAGCCTTTCTTATCTTGAAAACTATAATTATATGGTCTAAATCAGCTCTGAATGCAGCCTAACTACGCGGAGTAGTCACCACTTTTTTTCATCTTTTGTTCGGTGAGCCATTCACCATTGACTTCCATCTCTTTGGTTTCCATGCGCTCCCGAACAATGATGACGCGAGCAGCAAATTCAGCCTGAAATATAGCAGTGGGACCATGGTTGTGAGTCAATCCTTCAATTGGGGCCGTAATTCTATCATTATTATTCATTATTATGGTGCCATGTAGGATGAATTATAGCTCTCCTGTATTGGTCAATCCAAGAAACACGGAGCTTCTTGTGCTGCCCCTTTTGAGATGGACCCATCTTGTCAAGTGTCTCGGTCAAGGCAATCTCAAGCCATTCTCGGGATTCACCTCCGTTTTTCCACATGTCATGTGTCTTGACATCAACGTGACACTTCTTGCTCTTGGGCTTGACTTCACAGAGTCTTCGTAGTCTCATTCGCAGTGCATCGTGACTGATAACCTCAGATTGGTTAGGATGGGTCTGGACTGCAAAATGCTAAGTACTTCATGTCTGTATGCAGAACTTGAAGTCTATCATACATGCACTCGTGATACAATATGATCATGCATGTGGTGTGAATGATACTTGAACCAGGAAACTTTGGAACCATGAGGCATGACGATCACATCGGCTCCATCACCCTCTTGTTCCTCTTCCCTCCCTTCATCATCTTCTTCATTAGCATCATTAGCCTCAGCTTCAGCAGCCTCAGAAGGTGGTGTATCCCGAGTTGCTTCTCTGGTAAGCGGGGATGCCACAGCATGCTTTGCCTCAGGTGTCAGGAAGGAACTGCAAGGTGGTGCCGGTGGTGCTGCAAACATGGGCTGCTGCTGGACTTGCCGCTGTTGCTGCATGAAAGCCATGAAAGACGCAAACAGGGCAGCCGGGTCTGCAAGTGCAGGTGTCGGCATGGTCGGTGCCGGGGCATTCTGAGGAGTAGCTACAGCAGTAACAGCAGGCATCTTAGGAGGAGCCTCTGTGGGTACTGTGAGCTCCTGGGTCTTGGGAACCTTCGTCTCCGGGGACTTCTTGCTGGGAGTTGGTGGTGGGCTGCTGCGTTTCTGCACAGGCACTTGCTGAGATTTTTGCTCAGGCTTCTCCGCTGCTTCAACACGCTGCTCCTCCCAGAGCGTGCTGGACATCACTGGACTATTCTGACTATTCTTTCAGGCTATGTAGAAAATAACAATTGAAACACCCGGGGCCCAAATACCAGGAAACATGGGTGATTGCCACATGGTAATGCAATTGAAAACAAATCTCCTGCGTTTCCAAGGTGTCTTCTGCTTGGACTGGAGCGGCCATCATTGCATCGATTTCAGATTGCTCCTTGGTGTCATGCTTGGGCACTTGGACTGGGGGCTAGATCAAAAAACTATTGCGTGAACCCCCAGAACTGCTTTTTAGTTTTTGTATAACCTATGATTGCTACCATGATTCAGCTGGAAGTGTGGCAGCAGTGGCAATGTCCTCCTGCAGCTCTTGTTTTGGCACCAGAAAGCGCCTGTCCTCAGCTTCATGTCAAGATCAATTATAGCTATCAGCATATTGGACATATATCAATTAACAAGTATATCGAATGTATAGTACAGCATGTCCTGTCCATCTATATAGTTTCCAGACCAAATGACCTGACACCTCTCTCTCTATACGCTCAACTCATGTATAGTGCTGTTTGAGCTGCGGGGGCGTCACCAGTCTGCAACAACTTTTTGGCTTCCTGGTCCAACTGGTCAGTAGAAACTCAGTCTGTACTGTTGGTACTTAAGGTGTTAGTGGTTTGATGAAGATGCCCCAAAATCCAACAATAATCCGACACCATGCCCAAGATGGGGTCCTGAATGGTTTTCAAGAGCTCTTCCTCGGTTAAAGTTGCTGGATCCATTGCCAAATCCATCCCAGCCATATCCGCGCAAACTTGTGCTCCTTTCTGGAGCTCGCTGCAACTCCATTGACTTGATTTGAGGGAGGTGGACATTTCCACCACCACAAACCAGTTTCTACCCTGGTGTTGACACTGGTAATTTGGGCCTTTTGCGCATCAGTTGCACAAAGTAATGCAAGCTTGTTGTCATGACTTTTTTCTCAGAATTTGGGAACCATGATTCCAAAAACCAGCAAAAAGTCGAAAAGGATGGTGTCAAACAATTATGCTTCCCACAAGTCATGGAGCACAGCTGGGAACCAACTGGAAAATCATATATAAATTGAATTGTCGCTGAAACTTCTGATCGAACAAGGTGTTTCTCTCCATGTTTTGAGGAAGACCGTTGGCTCTTTATCACATAAGAAAGTGACTTCTTTGAGATACCCACATTGCGTATCATCCAATGCTAGCATATAGACAGCACATTCTTCCAACTTTTCACCGTTTTACAGCATTTGTAGCTGAAGTATCCCGGCGTGGATCCATGTTTGGATGCATGCATCAATTGGCATCCTCAATTCGACCTTCCAAGGCGGCTAAAACCGCCAAAGATCTCTACGAAAAGCAGCAGGTGGTCTGGTCAAACCAGCATGGCCAGGGGCATGGGCACCAAATCCGATTCCCTAGGCCCTGGAACATACCCAAAATTTGAGGAAAAAAATGACATTGAGAATTGAACCAAAAGGCAATATTTTATTGCATTTCCGAACGGGTTGCGAACGGTATTTGAACGCATTTTGAACGCTTATTGAACGCATTTCGAACGGGTACGGGTTTGAACGGGTACGGGTACGCAAAAATATTGCATTTTCGGGTTAGGATTTTACGCATTTGAACGGGTTCGAATGGGTTCGAATGGTTTTGAACGGGTTCGAACGGGTCTGAACGTATAGGCATCCCAAAATATCTTAAATCACAAAAAAAAACAAAAAACACAATCATAACTATATAGGAATACTCTGGAGCCATTTTGTGGTCGTTTCAGCTCACATGTCGATGATGACCCAAGACCCAAGACCTGGCTAAGCTTCTGGAGAACTATAGAATTGGTCTTTTGTTTCCCATGTTCTTTCTTTATTCCACCAAAGGTTTTCATGAAACCATCTAAAAATGACAAATAATGACAGGAATCCAACCAAATTATTTACTTTATCAACTGGGGGCCCTTGTTCTAGAAATGATTTCGGATTATTTCGTGAAGTTTCAGTCTCAATTTCTGAAAATACCCCAGAACAACAGCTTTTCAATTATATTTGCTGACCATAGTTCCAGCATTTGGGTTCAATTCAGAGACCTTTAGGAATCGTTCATCTTATGGCGCCCCTGAAACTTCAAATTTTGGTTGGGAAGACAGCTTTCCACTCAGCTGGAAGCCTGAGGGATGTATTTCCCCTTAGGTACACCAGCAAGGATTTGAATCTCACTTCATCCCAACACATATCAGAATGCCAACTCATACTGTTGAAGATTGCAGGGCCGTCCGGCTGCGAGGTGACGGCCGGAACACCTTCACCAGTGCTCTTCAGCTGTGGCAGCAGCTGCGCCGTGGCTAATCCAAAGCGTCTAGGGTAGATCCTGGGCGACCAGAAATCAAGGAACTCAACAAAACAAGATTCAAAGTACACATCAATCATTCGATATTGAAGTTCCTCCACCATCTTCAAAGCATATACTTTGAACTCGATGTCATAAAGTGCATTTGAAATTCCATAGTTTGGATCACAATCTCTATAGAAAGATTTGGTTGTTTTAGTATGGCACATCAACTTGTGAAGGTGGTCAAAGTCTTTCCAAACAAGTTCCAGTGGATACCCGTACAATTCAAACATGAAACACAGGACAGTTTGCAAGGACCATTGCAAATCACAAAATGTTGCATGAATCTATAAGACAAAGTGTCTGTGTTCGCTTGAGGGATTTCAACCCCTTGTATCGTACTCGCCCTTTCGAATCAACATATCGAGTGGTTGGTTTGTCCTCCTCTTTCTGGGTTTCCTGAAACTTTTTGAGGTTTAACTTCCCACGGTTGAACTTTCCTGCCACCTTCGTATTGGTGAAAGCCTTGTGCCTCTTAGGGGAACCATGGCCATAGTGCGCCATCCACCAGCAGCATTTGTATACCTAGGCCGGCTGAGAGGATGATGCATCCTATGTGTCCCGATCATGTCACTTGGTTTACTGCTACACGTCTGGGTGACAACTTGACAGCCTGTGCTAGACCCCGCAACACACCTATCAATTTGATGTTTGGACAAATCACAGGGATATGCTCATATAGCCATCTCATTTTGTCATAGAACTCCATGTAGCTACTGCCCGGCTGTTCAATCAGAAACGCACCTCCCATCGCCGTGATGAGAACACACAAAAGCACAGTCCTGAGGGCTGGGATATAGAATGGTTTGGGTTGCTGTTTGTTTTGCCAACTTATCTCATTTTCACACATGTCGTTCAATGCGTCTTGAAAATTATTGAAAAGAAAGATTCAAAATCAATAAGAAAAGCTGCAATTCAAGTTTTAAGTCAATTGCATTGAAAGCTGTTGTGAAGAACATAGGTTGCATCCAAAATTCCTAGCACACATGGTGTTTGCTTCGCAAACGAAAGACAGGCGCGTGTCACCACACGGCAATGCGATGGATCGTTTTGAGGTGCCTACATTCACTGCTGACCATGAGCTGCAAACCACTGCAAGGATGCTGAAGAAGTCTGACTCCCGGCATTGCAGTATCAGCCATATAGCAGTCCTTAGGATTGGAAATTAAAACCATTGGCTCTAAGGTTTGTATCGATGTGTACTTGAAAAACCCGATGGGATAATCAAAACATTTCTCTGTACTGCAGTATTTTTCCTTGGTCAACATGGTTTTCATTGGCAACATCGATACCACACAAGGATTGATTCCGTGTGATGTTAAAGTTCACATAAACCATGTTAGGATTGGTGCAGCCAAAATTCGCAAATCCTGCACTCGAAAGTATGTCCATTGGATTTTGTTTCAGGTGATTGGAAGGAGTTTCATGATACTGAACGTCAACACGGGCAGCAGGATATCCTGATTCAGAAACAGCCTGCCAAACATTCCCAACTCCAGCGTAGAACTCCACAAAGTTGAGCTCCTCCAGCGTTGTCATTTGACGGGGGATGTCTTGTAGATGCAGCTTTTGTGTTTCCTGTCGTATCACTTTCCTATTTTGAAAGCAAGTGGCCCACAAATATTTTTCGAAGGGCTCATGATGGTGATTCACATTGCACAACAAAAGACACTTTAAAAAAGCAACATGAAACAACATGAAGCAACATTGCTGTGAGTGGTCGATACTGGGTGTGGTGTCCAATTTGAAAGCTACCAACCATCCCCAATCAACATCCATGCAATTCTCCTGACATAGATTTCCAAGATTCGCGGAGAAGTAGACGAGGACCACCGCAGCAACAAATGCCTTGAGCATTCGAGTGATCTAGGTCACACTGCTGTATATCTCGAATAAGTCATGCAGTGCGATTGGCTGATACCTATAATCCATGCCTCAGCTGTAGAAGGCATATATACTAGTAATGGAACATCTGCGATAACAAGTTCAATTCATTTTGCAAAAGATTCATCAATCAATGAGGGAGTAGGAAGGACCAACACCCAATATCAATCTTTACCATTTACATCATCGACTCTTATGATTAATTCGATCTATATATATAATCTTTATAGATCTTACAATACAATCTTTCCATCTTTCATGGCTATAGCTATATCCCAAATCTTCCCCAAGTTATGTTGCAAACCAAGATGCTTTCGGGGCTGACAAAGCCTCCAACTTGGCTACCAAGGAATTGATATTCACCGGCATGCCGCTTGGAAAAACGGCAAGAGCTTTTGGCCCTTTGAGTTGACAGCTGCAATGACCACTTCAAGAATTGGATCCCGAGTCTTGCAGTATTTTGTATTCGGGGAAGCGCTAGTACCAGAAAATGCCCATAGGTTCATTCAATTGAACTATAGGTTTCAAATGGTTTCAACATGAAAGAAATTCTTTTGGAGTTTCATGTCTCCAACTGACTTGGGAACTAGTGGATGCAACGCAATCTCACGCACCGAAACTGCAGGAACCCAAACTTGAAGAATCCAGCTCTAAAGAACCTATAATTTGATTATTTTTTGTTTTAGATGTGAAGTCTGAAACTTCGAGATCTTTTCGTGGTTTTCAGGATCTTTCAGTTCAACCATGCTGAGTTGCCAATGTCTAAGGAATTGCCTCATGCTCAACACCAGCCAGGAGTACGATCCATCACAGCGCCCTCCACTGAGTGGAGGCCAGCCCGTCGACCCATGTTTCAGCACCTGCGTGGGAAAGCAACAATAATAACACAGACACTGAAACAAATTTGTTGCCATTACCACAAATAAATTTGTTGCGGTTCTCCCATCATTGGACACATGAAAGCATCATTGATAAATTGTTTGGGACTGAAACCCGTACAGCATATGATTGAACAGGAACTTCTCGCAAAATTTCAATTCAACAGAACAGCTCATTTTTTTCCATGTCCAGCACCGCCTTTACCCCAAGCAGGGCTGAAGTTTGAAACACGGGATTGGCACCAAGAAGCCATCTGGGCTACTTTGATGTTTTTTTTTACCTAGATTTCGAATCTTCCAGCAAGATCAGCATGATCAATTGCCGGACTGCTATCATAATCCAAAATATGACAGCCTCCTGCGTACTGCCTGTTATGAAATGTCATGAACAGTCCCATTCTATATAAAAAACTCAAATTTACATGTGACATATCACAATGGGGTCTAAAACTGAAGCAACGTGAACTATCGAAGGGATAATGTTTATAAATGCGCATGTTTAATACACTGTTTGTGAGCTTCACATTTTTCACAGGATAGGTCTTGGCACTTTATGAGGCCATCATGTCAAATCAAACATCGCTGAGAAACGCCCAAAGATTCAACCAATGCGGAGGGCCCTACGATTCAGTCCAAAGTCTGCGCAATCACTGGTTGTTTGAAGCGGCTAAGTGCTTCACAATGGGCCGACCCCAACACAATCTTGACATGGCGAAGAAGTCGGCAATCTGGATCACGGGGCTCTGGAAGAGATAGATACTGCGTTACCTGGAAGAATTGTATTGAGGTATCATGGTATATTGATAGGGCCCGTAAGTAGCATGCTGCTGCGTAAATGCTTGGGTAAAGTATTCGATCAGTATACATGAACCAGAGAGCCATCGATGTAAACGTGCAAACATAGAGTACCTTAAGTATATATTCAAATTTGAACTGGAACAAATAAGATTCAGACCCAATGTCGTGCGAGGACAATGTTGGTTCCACAGCATGGGGTGCTGCGAGAGAAGTAGTTAACCTGCTGCTTTCCCTTCTTCACCGATGCACACTTCCTGGACCAGTAGATGTTCCAGGCCAAGCCATCACGCATCTCAAACTCATCGTGGTCGTGGGCATGTGCATGCCGACCTTTGACGTTCAAAGTCCCAGCCCCTTCACAAGTTCTCAAACACTTGAGAACATCCTGCACAACCATCTCGTGGAATGCATCGCGATCAGGGAAATCACTGCTAGGAGGAAGAGGGTCTCCACTAGGATCATCATCGCGAACAAAGGCTCTCTTCCCTGCCCCTGCTTTGGCTTTCGCCTTCCCTGTAGCCTTCACCACTCCTGCCTTTGCCTTCGCCTTTGCCGCTCCTGCCTTTGCCTTTGCCTTTGCTCTGCCCTTTGCCTTTGGTAGCACTGCCTCCTTTGCCTCAAGCTGACCATCCTCATCCTTACCAGTCTTGTCCCCACCCTCAACAGCCGCTGGAACCTCCCCTGATGCCTCTGCTGACACCTCCTCTGATGCCTCTGCAGACACCTCCACTGATGCCTCTGCTGACACCTCCCCTGATGCCTCTGCTGACACCTCTGCTGATGCTTCTGCTGCCTCTTCTGCTGAAGGTTCAGCAGGAGCTTCGCATTGCTTCTTGGCTCCACGGGCACGTTTCTTGGGAGCAGGCTTGGATCCTGCAGATGCCTCTTGCTCAGCTTTGGTCTTGTGAGGCTTTCTCTGCTTGGGTTCCTTTGGAACTTCAGCTTCAGGTTTCTCAAGATCCACTGACCCATCCCCATCTTTGGTGGGCTCCTCAGTTTCTGCCGTCTTCTTGGCTGCGCTCTTGGCTGCGCTCTTGGCTGCTGACTTGCGCTGCCTTTTGGCAGGTGGTTGAGAAGGATCTTCAGCTGGCTCAGCATTGGTCTTGGATTCAGTCGCGGCATCCTCACCATTGTCATCATCATCCTCTACAGCCTTCTTTCCCTTAGCTTTCGCCTTCGCCTTGCCCCTTTTACCTCTAGTCTCTGCGTTTTCTGCCTTCATCTGCAACTGCTGCCGGCGAGTGATGTAGTCTTCAGTTGGAAGTTCTTCAAAGTTTGGTTTCTCCTTTTGTGAAAACCGGGTTTGGCAGGTCATAATGCCAGTGATCCATACCCCTTATAGTTATAAAGAATGTTGTATTTTATTGCCATATCGCATCATATCGCTGTGATAGTAGACACTGTTCTTTTTCAAAAGGATATCTTGAGCATTCTCGTGAGTAGTGGCATGCATGTATATAGTGGCCCACCCCCAAACCACCAGTGTCCTCTGAAGCCACTTCGGTTGCAGGTGCAGTTGGGCCCTTGGCGTCAGCAGCTGGCTCTGGAGATGGATCACCTCTGGCCAGGAGATCTTGGATGGGAGCAGTGTGTATCCACTCAGATGGCGAAACCTCTGGCTGCAGTGTTTCGTCCATATCCATTCCATAGGGCAAGCTATCAAGGACCAATACAGGCTCCACTTGACCTTATGTTGTAAGACAAACGTGATGCCAAGCAATTTGATTGAAATTGTAATGGAACTGTATTGTATTCATTACACTGGCTTCCATGTGGGCTCAGCCAAGCTTCTTTTCGAAGCGCTGGCTGCTCTAGATGCCAACGACGTCGGGGTACAATGCCCTTGCCTTGGGTGGACTAACATGGACTAACCAGAGTTTTGTCATACTCAGGATCTTGACCCCTAATGGGATAAGGAACCGAATTGTGTAACTGACTCGGTCAAGACCAAACAAAATCATATTCATAGTCAACCCCAAACAAAAAAGATACAACCCAAAGAAAAGCAGTGAGAATGCAGATGCGAGCCACACTCTGAGACAGGAAAACAAGAAAGCGAGTTCATCCTCCATTTCTTTCCTGCCCTTGCCGCAGGAACCTCCAGCTGTCGAAGGTGGCCCATCAGCGTCCTGCACATGGACATTGAAAGGATCCCCGGGCAGTTGGTGCATCAAAGGCATTCAGACTATACCATTGGGGTAATGAACCAGATTGGCATCATGGATTATAATAGCATCATAGGGTTTTCTATTTTTGGACGTTTTGCTGCATTCTCTGAAATATAAACATGAGTTTCGCATGTTTCGCACTACCCCCACCACCATCCTTCTTGGATGAGACGGTCAGTTGAAGATCATCCTGCGAGTCCTGGGAGACTTGACCCATGAAAGATCACAGACTGATTCGAGACATCATGTTTTTGGATATCTTTGGCAACTCAACACAATCTCAAAAACAATGTATGAAATATGCAGGCTTTAGAGAGTTTAGAGCATGCGGTGTCCCCAAGTTTCCAACATCTTTGGGATATATTATTTTGAGCTCATGTTTGTCAGTGGTACCCGTCCTGAATCTCGACCACGAGATCCTTCCCAACTTTGGTCGACTCTGATGGAATGAGGGCCTTGGCCTTGTCATCCACTGGTGTTGATGCAGCGAGGGAACTGGAGGCTGTCTCCTCCACTGGTGTTGCAGCTGCAACCAGTTGGTTTGAACTGCCAGGCTGAACAGCAGCAGCAGTAGGCTCACAAGGTTTTGGAGGCTCCGGCTCCACAGCTCGATCAAACTTTGGGTTCAAATCTTGGTTTGGCGTTTCTGTAGGCAGAGGTTCAGCCTCATCAGGACGCAGTTGGGTGAGCACCCCATCCGCTGCTGCACGCTGTGCTTCATCTTGAAGCGGCTGCTCCTCGCTCTTCTGCTTGTCCTGTCCAGGGTCTGTTGACGAAAGGTTTGGTATATGGTAGTGGCCAATGGTTGGAATCATTGGTACATGGATCTGTAAGTTTTTGCAACCGGCGTTTTTTTCCACAATTGCTGTTCTTTGTGAATAATTGGTTAATTAAATAAACTGTATGACTTTGGTCCCACACTTCACGCATAAGAGTCCTGCAGCACTCTGCCTCTGGCCTCTCTGGGAACCACCCCCAATTGCCCATTCTCCTGAAGCCGTGTGGTGAAGTCATTTTGAATGACATTGAACATATCAAAAAAAAAACCTGATATAGAATAAGTTCCAGCTGGATCAAAAGGTGCACATTTGGCGTGACAGGTTTAAAGATGTTTAAAGAACACTTGAAGTAGAATTCACAAGGTCTATTGAGGCCTTGCTCATGTTGAGCCCTTACTTTGAATCACCTTGGGCCCAAAACCTGAAGCTGCATCTGTCCTTGCGCACCAGGAGACCTAAATCAAGGAGAAGACCTTGCACTTTGGGGTCCTGTGCAGGACGTTGGCCCGCCATGGGTTCCAGGAAAATAGAGCCATAAAATCACACATTAGAACCATGTGGGACACTCTCAAATATATACAAACAATGAAAAGAATCATAGGAAACAATCTATAATACAGAACTTTGAAATATATACTTTGAAACAAATCCTGTCCTTGGGGCATCTCTTGACTTTTTTTTTGTCGCCTTTCTCGGCCTTTATGGATCCCTTGACCACCCCAATCAAGTAGCGAATCGCCCAAGCTTGTGCTATGATAGTCTTTGTGTTGGCGAGCACGCCACACACAGAAAACATTTGCTTCACTTCACTCTCCAAGTCATCTATGTTGGTCAGACCCTTCACATGCATCATTTGGCAAACGGGTGAAAGCACAAAAGAGTTCACTTTCACATTGCCCATGGTTCTTTCGACTGTGGTGTTGGTGGACTGGTTCAACTTGGCATCGAAGTTGACCAACAGATTGTGACCAGTTCTCAATCGTTGTCGGACCTCTGGAATGTTATCCCATATCAATGCCAATCCCTTTCCACTTCCCTTTTTCTCCTCAGCCTCTGGAGGGCAAACTCCTTTGGGAACTGCGGGTGATAGGACTTCTTCGGTCATCCCTGTTTGGAGTCAGGCACAAAACCTTTTGGGTTTCTCAGCCAAAATCATGCTGCAGGACGAGCGTATGAACAGTGAGTGAGATCGATACAGCTTTGTCATGGCAAATGTTTTGTTCAGCTCAACTTAGCTGGCAATGTTGGCATGTGGTGAGAACTTGTAGCACAATCTGGGCTATTCCAACTGACATCATGGTTTTGAGATTTTGAGATTATGTCATCAAATCGTCAAAGGGAGGTGGCACCTGAAGCGCTGGTGCTCCATCAAATCCATGAGCAGCAGCACAACGAAGTTCCCACCATGAAAGTGGCAAGGAATGGCAAGGATGAAAAATAAAAAAATGTGATCAATGTGATCAGATCTTTTATTGAACGACCTATTGATAATCTTGAAAATTTAGTGAATATTATTCCTCATGTAGTGGAAGGGTCTTGAGTACCATTGGCCCATGGCAAAGTCACAAAGTTTAGATCAAAGACCATTGCCGTTCAACTACCATAGTTTCTCATGATGCTATGAGAAGAGGATGAGAAGAGGCAAAGCCTGTGGCGGCGACATGAAAAGGTTACCCGCTGGGAAGAGAGGATCATGTGCAAATACCACATATATGTTCCAGGAATTTCCAGGATTTCATCAACATCAAAACCATATCAAATTACGCATTTTGATGTGAATACGCTTTCGAACGGTTTTTTTTAGGGCGCCCCAAGAATTGTCGGGGCACCATGCCAATAACGTAGTTATTTGCTTTTGCCCTGTTTATTTGTTGGATCTAGGAGATCCAGGTAGTAACAGGGCTAGTTTTTTTACACAGACTATGTCACTATTTTAGATTCCTGGTGAAATATCACTGGATTTTTTTAGGGAGTTATAGTTATACTCATGTTATACTAATAATTATACACATTTATACACTATCCAGCTATATGAGCGATGATAACCATGAACTAGGAACCCGGACCAGCCAGTTTTTGATGATTCCACTGTGAGTCCAATATCATAGCAGGATTCGGCAGAAATCGAGCTCCTGTAAACCAAGCGAGCTGGAAAATGACCCAGTTATGGATGAGATACTCTGAGATACCTATCAAAAATATGGCGATTTCAGCGAAGTGTTAGTTTATCAGAGGGTACCACAAATAGAAACACATGAAAAAAGGCATAAGCCAGCATCAGATCATCCCTTGGTTTTTCCATTCAAATCTTGATCATCTTGGCCTCATTTCAGTATCACTTCACCATCTTCACCTCCGACCATCGACGCCAGGAGAGCTTCAAGAGGCTTTCTGAGGCATGCCAGCTGTGGCAGCAACTGACACTTTTGGGTTGACCGCAATGGATTTTTCAAGCTTTGCAATTTGGGAGTCGTCCGTAGGACAGATTGGTGCTTTGGAACATGGCTGGATTATGACTTTCGCATCATATTGGGAATGTCATCATCCCAACTGACTTTAACTCCATCATTTTTCAGAGGGGTTGGTCAACCACAAACCAGAGGATATTGTGGTCCTACTTGCATGTCCAGGTGGAGTTTTAGGGAGGCCACAAACGATCATGCCGAATCATGCCTATGTTGCCACAAAGTCATGCATGACATGCTTACTCAGCAAGCAACCAACCGGACTTGAGCGGCATGCAATTTACCTTGCAACTATGGGCTCGAAAATGCCATGAAATCGGTACTCTAAAATACTCTGCATGACAACCTAAAGATGCAACATGTTTTTTTTTGGATCAAGAGGCAGATGGCATGGCTCACCACCATCACCACCACCACCGCCGCCGCCGCCACCGCCCCCACCCCCCCCCCGCCGCGTTGGATGTGCAAGGCGCATGATCTGCTGGCAGATCCGGAGCGCAGGGAGCTCTACGATCGATTTGGGATCCAGGCAATGCCAACATCAACGGCGAATTGGTGAGATGTGCGGTTGGATTATGACCCATCCACCATGTGAATCTTAAGCATTGAACATGGATATCTGGCAGTGTAAGCGCAACAGACAGAAAGTAATTTGGGATTTATATACATACATATATATTGATTTATTTCATTGAGCATAGAATATGGAAATGATGCGTGTTAAAAGGGGATGTGGATCAAACTTGGATAGCCCCAACATGCCAAACTGGGATAGTGAATACTAAACATGACCAATGTGAATGGTTCCCAGGGCCAAAAGTCGTCCTGGACATTCAGTTTCAGGGGTCACCTTCACACTTTTTGGCCTTGCCGAACATCAGTAAGGGTTAACGCTATCATCTGAGTATGACAACTTTTGGTCGGTGGTTTGGAACATGGCTTATATTTTTCCATATATTGGGAATGTCATCATCCCAACTGACGAACTCATATTTTTCAGAGGGGTAGGTTGGTCAACCACCAACCAGACTTGATATGGTAGAAATGACACAAGAACTGATTCAAACACCTGGGATGTTACAATGTTCGAGTATTTCCGCAGTATTTCCACAGTATTTTGGTCCGAATTTTCGGGACTTTTCTGGTTTCCAGAGAACGGGTCGACTTGGTCGGGAGTTGACCGGCAGGATCCCAATGTCCTTTCACAGGATCAGTGGGACTTTGGAGAGGCTGGAGAGGTTTCGTCCCCAAGGTGTCCCATCTAAGAAACACATACGTATTTTGGGTACAACAGAAATCCTTTTGCAGTGAATGTTTGCCACCCAAAACTTTGAAACCTACATGTTGCCAGGGTTTCCTGTCGAGACCTTACCTTAACAAACAGTTCGATGCGGAAAACCCTCCATGAGAGTAGATTATTTCCCGAACGGGAAACCGTGGGTTTCCATATCTGTGTTAGTTTACCCCAGGGTATGATCATTATCTTCTGGTTGCTGCAATAATGATTCGCAACATGTGCTGATCGAAGCTACAGTCCGAAGAGGTCGCGATCGAATTTCGGTATGCATTGATCATCTCCGCATTTTTGCTATGGCCGTGTCCAGTGTCCAATACCACAGGGTCTATCCTCTGGTAAACTAACATAACTATGGAAAATCACAATTTTTCATGGGAAAATCCACTATAAATGGTGATTTTCCATAGTTATGTTTTTGATCTACTCCCCGCCCAGTAACAGCAGATAAATGATTTTCCTTTAACCTACCCTTTCAAAACGAGCACAAGGCAATTGCTCCAAAAATCTTGGCTAGGAGGTGCCAAAAACAAAACGCAAACCTGCCTTCCAAACCCCTGATACAGAATTCATATTTCAAGACAGGGGCTTCACTGTCAAGATCTTTCAAGCATATCAGTTGCATTCCATGGCGAAGTGATTGTGGAATATTGAGAAAAGAAGAGTGCAGACT
>Ga0126342_10005593_pt1 | contig 21995 bp, 18 predicted proteins | sample Cyp1metagenome_FD_92528 | JGI IMG/M metagenome (GOLD analysis project Ga0126342, IMG submission 92528) | Coral microbial communities from Lord Howe Island, Old Settlement Bay, Australia - Cyphastrea 1 metagenome | ecosystem: Host-associated > Invertebrates > Cnidaria > Coral ... | reverse complement strand
CAAGCACCTTTCAATCCATCAGTGGATTCGCTTTGCCATCCCTGATTCACAACAACCAACTTCTCCTATAGGTTTCCTATTTTTGAAACTTCCGCCACCGCCTTGTGCGGTACTACTGGTAATGGGATTGATTTTTGATAGGGGATTACACTACTTAGATGGGCCAGGGAGCTAGTTAACTAATTAAATACTAATTTTTATTAATGGATTATACTTGTGAAATGGATTAATAACTGGATTATACTTGCATTTAGGTTACGTTGTGATAAATGGATTAACTCATTAATAAATAGATTATAACCCAGTTACTAAGCACGAATCGCTCATCTTTCCGCCCATCTAAGTGTGGGGATTACACTACCTATATGGGGGTTAACATATATGAAGATAGGGGATTATATCTATATAGGGGATTATACTACTTATATAAACATAAATTAACATATATGGGGATTATCTATATATGGGGATTTAACATAAATGATCTGTTTAACATAAATTAGTATTGGGGGATTAGGGGATTATAATAGGATTATTTTTTTTATAGGGGATTATATTACTTATATATTGGATATATAGATAATACCAGTACCCTATGCTATTGATGAATATAATTGGTTCCGAAAAAAAAAGATTGATGAATCCCATCCTAATATCAAACACCCCCATTCTATGGTCCCAATGGAATGTGGAAATTCACCAACGAAAAACCCTGGTTTCTCAGGGGGTGTTTGATATTAGGGAGATGGGATTGTATTACTTATATATATTGAGATTGTAATAATACCCCCTGAGAAACCATGGGTTTAAACATTATATCTAATATTTAAACATGGGATATTTATCTATACACATCCCCTAATATTTCTGGATATACTTATATCTATACCGTAGCTATTATATTTGAGATTGTGATAATCCATGACCGGGGAATCCCTATTATTACAAAGTGGTGGCCACCAGTTATAAGTTGGTTTATAAGCCCCAGTAACTAGTTAGTTATTTGTGAACCATAAACCATAGTTATTGGAGTTATTTGCACCAACTTAGCTATCTTGGGGGCCTCACATTGTAACTACTAAACCAGCCATGACTGGGAATGGTAAACATACCAGTTTATACCACCTATTTATGCTGAGTTGATGAATATAGGGGATGATAGTACCTATAAAATGGTTTATACCATGGTAGACATAGCACCTATTTATGGTGATTATAGAGGATGATACTACCTGGCTACTGCCATTGGACCATAATCATCCATGACCGGGGAATCCCGTTCTTAACCAAGCAGGATTTTCCGTAAGGAATGGCAGAGGGATTAATTTCACACTGCAAAAATTTGTGACATGGTTGACATGGTCAACGTTGGACATGGGATGGAATAATGTGTTTGGCATCACGGGGAATGAAATAAGGAAACTCAACTTAGTGATCTTAGTGTTGTTGTTGTTGTTGTTGTTGTTGTTGTTGTTGTTTTCTTAGATTTTCCCATTGTGAAAGTGTTGCCCCAATTTGTGTATCGAATTTTTACCCAAAAAATCCCAATAGCCTCTGGTTTTTGTGGTTTTTGATTTATATCCCTTCATCGTTCAGCGATTGTTTCCGGACAGATTAGGATTACATGCAATAATTTTTACTACACGTCCTGCTCAGTTTTTGCATTGTTTCAGCTGCTTATGTTCCAGTTCCTGGAACACTTACATGGGAGCCACATCAATATCGATGATCACTCTCTCCTCGACATGGCAATGTTTGAGGTGACATTCCTACGTTGATGGGGCCTGTATCGGTGATGTCATTTAGATTGTATACATATATATAATATAGTATCATACATAACTACTATTGGTGGTTTATGCATAATTTTCCACAACTGGAAGTTAATAACAGATGCGAAAAGGATACTGCACCCGATTGACACTGCTTCTGAATACGTGGGTTGCTGGTGAGCTTTGATGTTGACAGGCCGTCGTAACCATTTACGAGGCGCAGCAGACTTCCGTCATTCTTCATTCTGCACCAGAAACAGAATCTAGGAATCTAGTTGGTACTATAGTTACTATATACTTATTAATAGTTACTATATTAATACACTATTAATACACCAGTTGGTAGCGTCTTTGGGATGAGGTTTCACTTTTCGCCAGAAAATTTCGAACTCAAAAAAGGGCCGAGCTATGCATCTGTGGTGCACCGTCAGTCCATTGGAAGTAAGAAGGACCAGGATGTGAAGGACGATGTTCAGAGCTGAGATGTCGCGCAAGGTTTTGCGAGCTGTTAAGTTCAGTGATGTTGACAGGCCGCGTTCAGGTGGGGTGGTTCACATAACTCCAATTTCACGAACTGGTTTATGATAAAGAAATAACGAACTAGTTACTGGGGCTTTTGTTAACCAACGTTCACATCACTGGGGGCCCTCACATTGTATCTATATCTATATATTTATTGGGGGTTAGCATTCTGCTGAAAACAGGGCCTTGATCCATCTACCTTGTATGAGCCATTGAAAATACCTCTGTTGATTGGTTGATTCGTTGGAAGTCCACCGCGGGGTTTCTTGGGGAAAAATGAACTAACCCACACTACGGATAGCCGCATAGCCATTTTCGAACCAGTATCATCGGATTGGATAAGGGTATTTGTCATGGCTCATGTATATATATATGTTATATTATATATATATATATGTTATATATATATATACACGTTATATATATATGTACATAATATGTACCAAAATGAACATCCCTGAGCAGATGTTTAGGGTGAACAGGGAAACTACTGCAGACATGGCGCCATTTCAAACAGCGCCAGAAATTGATCAATCGGAGCATCACAAAAAAACTGAGTAGCAGGTGTTTTCATGTGTTTTTTTAAGTTATATGGGATGTCTTCACTAGCATGGGATGACATCAACTGAGAATTTGAAAAAGTGTGTGGCTCACCCAACCGCGACCAAGGAGTTGATTTATGGCCATATAGTCATGATGATATGATTGTCCCTTTTTCTGTAAACAAACCCCAGAACTGGCTCTGTTGATATGTCTATAGTTATATTGTGAGGAGATGTTTGATATTTTTCTTCATATTTTTATAATCATATTTCTATAATCATATTGTTGATATTTCTATAGTATATCATAGTATAGCAAATTATATCTTAACCATTCTGTAAACCAGAATGATATTTCCCCTGGCCACATCTCACTAACCTTCGGATCAGCCCCATTTCTGGTGGTCAAACAAGTCACTTGGTCCCGTAGTTGGGGGGTTTTATATGGAATATCTCAAAGTCCAATCATCCATTTCCAGAAAAACTCAGCTGGTGAACGTAGATAATCCCATTGATACCTTAAATGACTAGCTTCTACAATGTGAGGCCCCGGTTCGATAGCTAAGTTGGTGCAAATAACTTCAATAACTATGGTTTATGATAAACAAATAACGAACTAGTTACTGGGGCGAATCTAAACCAACAGACATACTGTAACTCGGGGGCCCCACATTGTAGATAATTTTGGGTTATGCCATATTTACCCGCTGGTTATTTGACATAGCCATGGAAAATGGCCCATAGAAATAGATGATTTTCCCAGCTAGAAACCTCCATTTATAAGGGATTTTCCATGGCTATGTTAAATAACCAGATGCTAGCACCCCAAGACAAAGAGAAAGAAGCTTGGACACCTGGAACTTCTGGGGAAACCAGAAAATCTACCTTTGCCAGAAGTCTTTTTCTGCATCTTATTCGAGACCCATATACAATATTACCACCTGGTTATTTAACATAGCCATGGAAAATCACAATTTTTAATAGGCAAACCATCTATAAATGGGCCATTTTCCATGGCTGTGTTAAATAGCCAGAGGGTAACATTACAATATTATCATTAACCATAGGATCCATGTATGGTATATATATATATGCTAACATTTGGGGTATATTGATGGGATCCATGTTACTATATATGGCATACATGGATCTTATGGGTTATCCGCTTGCAATTGACAATGTAGAGCTCCCAAGTTTTTAAGTTGCTTCATGATTCCATCTAACTCTAGCTGTAACTTCGATAAATCCAACTTAATAAATCTAGCTTAGTTCAACCAATTTAGCATAATTTCGCGAATTATCAATTACCCTCACTACAGAAAATCCACATTTTTAATCGGTAAATCAACTATAAATGACCATGTTCCATAGCTATGATTGTTTACCAGAGGGTACTAAATTACCCCGCCATTCTTGCTATGCTTCATCAGTTAGCACCAGATCTTCTTGTATCAACCGCACTCAGGTCTTGCCCACGATGGATGCTGCCTGACACAGCTGGCAGCTGTACAGTTTTACACATCGACCGCACGGTGGAGCAACAGAAAGACGGGGATGGAGGGAACCAGATTTTCTTACCCTGGTTGGTGGTTTGGAACATTTTTTATTTTTCCATATATTGGGAATAATTAATCATCCCAATTGACTAATATTTTTCAGAGGGGTTGAAACCACCAACCAGTACCCATATGCGAACCATGGTGCCGGTGTATAAAAACCACCAATAACTATGGTGTTTGTTGGTGATATATCTATACTTACTATGGTCTATATCATTCCCATATGCGAACCATGGTGCTGGTGTATAAAAACCTACACAACTGGGTAATTTTGTTCGGAATGTTGGTAAATATTCCAGCACTATGGAGCGTATGGGATCGTATGGGAGATTTTCTTAGGGGATTTGTTTAGCATCAAACACGTTCAACACACGGCTTGCTGTTAGGGGAATTGCAACCGTTCGCAAAATGTTGATTAAATGGCTGGTTGGTGGTTTCATTTTTTTTCCATAATATATGTGATAATCCCTCCCATTCACTTTCATATTTTCCAAGATTGTTAAAACCACCAACCAGATGGTGATGAAACTATCATGAATCATGGATATCCTAATTATGAATCCATCCTGGTGGTTCCTCTAGATGGCTTACCCCAGAAAAACTGGACCAACCCCAAAAAGGTGACCGTTGTTGATGGTCACCTTCGCAAGGCTTGGCCGAATCCCCAAGGGATTCCATTCTTTTCAGAGATGTTGATTGCATCATCTGTGGAACACACCTTTCTTTGCAACCGTTCGGCTCACAGCGCGACCCGTACCGCGCTGGTGTTCACGGCACAAGACCGCTTTTTTTGCACCATTTCGGACAGGTTGGGACCGGAATCATCATGGGATTTGGAAAGATATCCATGTAGCCATACCATGGGATGTGGGATTCTGCTTGGTGGTTTGGAACCTTTTTTTTTCCCCATATATTGGGAATAATAATCCCGACTGACGAACTCATATTTTTCAGAGGGGTGGCGAAAAACCACCAAGCAGGATTTAATGGTCATTTTCATGGGATGTGCATGATTTTTATGGGATTGGATAGAGTCTGATAGAGATATTATGGGATTCATATGTGACTTCATCATCATATGGATTTCAGCTGGGATTTCTGGGATTTCTGGGAAAATCACAAGCAATGTAGGATTCACCCCATGCCATGCACCACTTGGGGCAAAATTGATATATGTTGGTTTCCCCCACAAGGTGGGTTGCGAGATGTTGCGAGATGGTGCTTCATCAGATTTTTTTTACTAGGTTAAGCATGGTTTCTGGTAGTTATAACCATAGTTTTTCAACACCATAGTTTCATGGGATTGGTTTAGTCGGGAAAATCTTAACCGGAAACCATTGGTTTTTACCTTATAAAAAAAATGTTTTCCGGTTAAAATTGTCCCATCCAATTCTGTGGTAGCATGGGATTAGCACCAGCAGCAAACATCACGAGCTGGGGCGAGTCGCCCATGGTAGAAATGGGACTTCTGGGATGCCGCCAGTGGTTTAACCATGGTTTATGGATGGTTTATTTCATGGAAAATCCATGAAAATCCTATTACAATGGATGATGCAGGGGCCTCCAAGATAGCTAAGTTGATATATATATATATATATATATATATAAGTGGCTTAAGTTAATTATGGTAGATATATGAATGGTGGGGTGCGATAATTGGATTTATCGCCACGTGGCTGTGATATGGGCAGTTTCATCCTAGAATGGGGGGTGGTGGCCCCAATTTCGGGGTACCCTGTTTTCACACAGACTCCACAGGATTCCAAAGGTGTTATGTCAGGTGTTTGAATCGCTAGAAAAAACCACCAGAAATCTTGGAACCAACTAGGCGGAACATGTTGTAAAAAATAGTTGAGCGGTAGTACGGTAGTATGTAGATATACCCTGCAGGCCCTGTACAAGACTGAGATTGAGAGTATTCAGACTGCCGCTCTTGGTTGCTGCAACAGCTTTCAATGGTTGATATGTTTTATCCAATCTGATGACCAGGGTGATCAATTCACAGAATTGGATGATGGGAAATTTTAGACCGGAAAGCCCTATATTTTAAGCTAAAAACAATGGTTTCCGGTTAAGATTTTCCCTTCAACCAATCCAGTGAAGCCAGGTCGGATCAGAACTGTTAGGGCTGTGGAGTTTAGTCCCAAGACCCAAACGATTTGATGTGGATCCTGAATGGATGTCAATGGATGTGGCTGTCACCCCATGTGCGCTCAAAATCATCGACTTTTGGCAGTTCACATCGACTTTTTTGGTGGCCAAAATCAGCAAAAAGTATCCCGTGCATTGGTAGCTGCAACTTGGACCATGATCAGCAATAGTATGATGTTAGGAATTGTTCCATCTATCAATGGATTGGTTCAAGGGAAAACCCACAGGAAACCATGTTTTTTTTCCATCAAGTATAGGGGTTTCCTGCAATGTGAGGCCCCCCAGTTATAAGTTGGTTTATAAGCCCTATAGTTATAAGTACCATAAACCATAGTTATTGGAGTTATGTTCACCAACTTAGCTATCTTGGGGGCCTCACATTGTATAAATTGTCCCATCATCCAATTCTATGAATCTAAAATCCGATGTTGCTACATTATTTGGATGGCGTTTTTTTGCCCAACTTCTCGCTATGTTTCCACAAAAAAAAACCTGGCACGATCCACTAAAATCCACTAACAATCCATTAACAATCCATTGAAGTGGAATTTTAGTACAATTTTTTGATCAATAGATACCATAAATCCACTAAAATCCATTAATGGTATCTAAGTACTATTTTTTGGCACATCACTTTTTGAATGGCGGGTACTGGAATGGAATCGTCAATAGTTATGCATGGGTTTGATCATTTCCCGATTCCCTACAATGTGATGCCCCCCAGTGATGTTAGTTGGTTAACAAAAGCCCCAGGAATACTAGTTCGTTATAAGTACCATAAACCATAGTGAAATTGGAGTTATGTGCGCCAACTGAACGCTATCGTGGCCGGGGGCCTCATCATTTCCCCATTGCCAGGCCGGCGATGCTCAGTGGCGCAGCCGACACGCGCAGTTTGGGGTTCAAGGTGACCGTTGCCTTGAATCTGAAAGGCACCCCGCGACGGGAAGCTGCGACAGCTGCATGGCTTTTGAGTAGGTGAATTGTTGGGTAGACCTGGTAAACCTGGTAGACCTGGTAGACCTGGTAGACCTGGTAGACCTGGTAGACCTGGTAGACCTGGTAGACCTGGTAGACCTTGAGCTTTGGGGGGGGGTGGTGGAAGAAACATCAAGTTCACCTAATCATCGGAGCAGATTTGTGTGTTTCCGTTGCCATCACTGGATTTTGGTCCAGATTGAATTCAGTTTGGTATGGCAGTAGCTCAAACTTCTTCAGCCAGAAACTGGGAACCCAGTTCAGACAAAAAGGCATGGGCAGACTTTGTGGGTCCAGTCGTGGCTATGTAAATAGATGTTCATCCAACTAAAATTGATAGTTTCATACGTTTTGACCCACCCCCATCTAATTTTGAAGCAAAAAGCGCCTTGTTCACGGTTCCAGTGGTATCGCTTTTTTTTGGCTACCACCAATGACATGATCCTAATACAAGTTGGGCCTAAGGGAGGCCTATTGTTGGCTTCGAAAACTCTGCTGGAGATTGATCAACGAAAAATCAACTCCACTCGGGTGAGCATAAACCAAGATAGAGAGATCACCCTTGAGATATGGGCAAGTCCTCCATGTTTTTGTTGTTGTTTTTGTATATCTCGTGCAGACTTGATCCCATATATATATATTAATAGATTATATATACACATCAATAATTATATATATACTGGTTGGTGGTTTGGAACATTTTTCCATATATTGGGAATCATAATCCCAACTGACTTTCATATTTTTCAGAGGGGTTGAAACCACCAACTAGTATATATATATATAAACACACATCCCATTTATACAAATATTCAATGGATATGTTGTATTATCCCATTGATAGATGCCGCTTGTCCCATAGATCCACAACAGAAAAATGTCGCAGGAGTGTTGCTCTTGGCAACTTCCCTATGGCTCCTGTGGGGCGAGTTGGAAAATAACTGTTCCTTGAGCAGATACCTTGGGTGGTTAAGATACCCTCTGGTAAACGTTTAACTATAGAAAACCAGCATTGTTCAGAGGAAAATTCACTTTTTCTATGGTAATTTTCAATAGCAATGTTAAATTACCAGAGGGTATAGCTATTGAAAATGGCACATGTGATGGTTAAAACCTTACAAATCACGGGATAAACCACCTATCAACCGGTGCAAAATTCGCAACCATCCACAGTAGGTATGGAAAATTCATGAAAATTCCATACTTATAAATTCTTAAATGATAAAAATGATGATTTACCTATTAAAGATGGTGATTTTTCATAGCAAAGTGTTGGTTTACCAGAGGGTACAAGGTGCTGCTCCCCCAGTTCGAAACAGGTTTGTTTAGAAACAGTCACCAGTTCGATATCTCTACCAGAAAGCCCAAGCGTTAGTTTTGTGATGTTCACTAACTTAGCTATCCAACGGGGGCCTCGACGAATTGAATGGTGGATTAATCGGATTAAGCAAGAGTAACTGCTATTTTGGGGAGCAATCATTGGTTCACCAAGGATTTTAACAGTGGAAAACTACCCACATAAGAGGATGATATCATACAAGGTGGGGCCCCCCAATTATAAGCTGGTTTAGAGCCCCCATTAAGTATCGACATAACATATCTGCTACAAACTCAAGTTATTGGAGTTACAAGACATTTTGGCGAGCTATTGGGCACCACAATTCCAGCAGTTAGCCTAGTAAGTTCAACGAACTTGGCTACGCAGGGTGCACAGTCCAATTATTGTATATTGTATGCTATATCATATTCCCAGAATTATAGCATGGTATATCCCCTTATTAGCATGTTATATCCCATATTACATTCCCATTATATATATATACAATGTGAGGCCCCCCAGTTATAAGTTGGTTTAGATTCACCCCAGTAACTAGTTCGTTATAAGTACCATAAACCATAGTTATTGGAGTTATGTTCACCAACTTAGCTATCTTGGGGGCCTCACATTGTATATATATATATACACTTTATATATTAACCATGTCTGTTGGATCGATCCCATTAATCTCCTGTAAGATTAGAGGCACACGTTATATTCGGTGAAGATTGGAGGCTGACTCAAAAAAAGCTGTGGCTCCATCGAAGCGCTGTGCCCTGTGCCATTTTTTACGGATGGCTTTGTCTGAAAATATGGAAACAACAAAAACACCACCAACCTGGAATACAATCGATACTGGAATATACTGAAATAATCTATATGGTGGATTCAACCGATAATACTGGAATCTAATCTCTATATATATATATATATTGATAGGTAATGGCTAATTAATGGATCATGGATGATTATAGATACATACCCTCTAACCAAACATGGCTGCTGCAGGACAGGCTTTTTTTTCACATCTACGGTGGGGTTCTTGAGCCATGTTGGATTTCCAGAAGGTCTGAGGTCTGTCCCAAGTTACCCTCTGGTTAACCGTTTGCCATGGAAGCCATGGCCTTAATCGAAATAGATGGTTTATCTGTGAAAAATGGTGATTTTCCATGGCTATGTTAAATAACCAGATGGTACATTGGCATTTTCATTGGCCATTACCTATCAATATGTATATATATATATAGAGAGATTACCTATGATACATGGAAAATAATGGATCATGGATGATTATAGATTTTTGTGATATTCCCCAGTTTGAAACAAACCCATCATAGCATACCCTCTGGTACACTAACAGTTTGCGAACCGGAAAATCACTATTTTTAATGAGTAAATCCACTATTTCTATTGCCATTTTCAATAGCTTTTTGTATGTTTACCAGAGGGTATATGTTGAGTCCCATCAAACAAGTGGCCGGCAACCCCTTACACATCTGGCGAAGAGGCCTTTAGATATGGCCTTGTTGGCCTGTTTGAGTGGATATTGAGTGGATATAAACCACCTGATTCAATAGGAATTATAAAGTTACTAAGCCACTTATGAGCAGTGATGAAACCTGTTAAAACATGTTAAAACCCTAATTCGATGGTGGCTCATTTGGTAATTCCACTTCCATTTACAGATCAATCTCCGTATCCTAGACCGTGATTTCTGAGGCTTCCCAGATGTCCCACAAAAGGACTACAAGGCGATCTTGGGATGTCGGGAAATTCACGCAGTACTGGGTGAAAATTCTACAATGGGAGGCCCCCGTTCGATAGCTAAGTTGATGCAAATAACTCCAATAACTATGGTTTATGGTACTTATAACTATAGTTACTGGGGCTTATAAACCAACTTATAACTTGGGGACTTCACATTGTAGTCTCCAACTCCTTTTTTGAGTTGGATTTCGGCTTGACATGTGCGGGATCCGATATCGAAAAATGTGCCGTGGTCTAAACTTGGATTAGATAGCCTCCAAATTTCAGAGGGACCTCCCTACATGTAAGTTAAATGTTTGAAGGTACTGAGTTCTTTTTGTGTTTTTAATGTAAGTTGCATGTTTGAAGGTACTGAGTTCATTTTTTCAAATGTAAGTTACATGTTTGAAGGTTTTACCTCCCCAAAATGTAAGTTACATTTAGAGGAGGTCCCCCCTAAAACGATAGAGGTATAGATGATATAGTGATCATTTCAGTGACTTCCACTTAAATGATAGATGATATAGTCTCTGTACCTATGTAAGATGATAAATGATGTTAAGTATATATATATGTATATATATATATATCATCCCTATGTAAGTCTACTTTTCTGCATCTTAAGTTGGGACTTCTACTGTTGCTGCACGTCTATTCCGATTTGGAGTTTCCAGTGATCGGAGCCCGATGGCGAATCTGGAGCGTCACGGGGGAAATCAACGCATGGGCATGGGCACTAAAGGTACCTGCTTAAGGTGGTGACTGGAACCATGGAATTTTATGACTTTCCATATTAATATATTGGGAATATATAATATATATATATATATTGGAATATATATAAGTTGGGTTTCATGACATTCCCATATTAATTGATATAAATATATATATATATTGGGAATGTCATCATCCCAACTGTTACTCACTCCATCATTTGTTCAGAAGGGTAAGCTCAACCACCTGGCGCAGGAAAACGCAGTTTGGCACCCAGATGGAAAAGTTGGAGGAAATGATGAGGGTAATAATGCAGTAAACCCAGTTATAAAACATCCCCAGCATGACCATACTGGATGGTTGATATATGCATCCCCCAAATGGTAGGTTTATTTTTAGGTTTACCATATATACCAGCCAGAAAAACATCAAAAAACAGCCAGTGTTCTTCTAATATTACTGTGGATCATAGAGCCCTGGCCGAAAGGAGACCGTGTTGCCGCCACTCTTTTTGATGGCCATTATTTCCCTGTATTTGGGCGCCTTTGGTTTCTTGGCTTGGGATGGTGATTGTGAAGTTCGGATCACGCGGATGGGAAGTTTCTTTATGTTGACACAGTTCGATCGTTGATTCGTTTGCGCTCCTTAAGTAAATGGTGAGTAAATTGGTTGTAACACTTGGTAACTGATGTTCTTACAATTATATAGTAAGACTGCGACTAAATCGTAACTGGATTTGATCAAGAGATGCAAGCTATTTCTGCAATCATTTACCGCTATAAATGGTGCTTTAACCAGCCCATTGTTGGTTAAATCTTCATGTTTGTTGGTTTTTTGTCACATCTTGTGGGCCCAGACCCCCAGTCCCCAGGGGCCCAGTGGTCAACCATTGAACCTCAAATTATAACGACCGAACCCGTCGCGACCGAAGCCTGGAATCTGGTTTTTTGGTGGGGAAATCAAGCCCAAATAGCCTTATTTCAGGTTAGTGAATTCTTATCATTTACCCTCAGCCTCATTGTTCTGAGTAAATTAAAATATTTCACTAACCTGAATTAAGGCCCACAATGGGGATGATTTCCCTACATCTAAACCATGATTTCCAGTGAGGGAGAACAGTGAGGTCGTTATAATTTACCCAGATTGTTGATACTTAGCAAACCCAGCCATGTTTGACGGTCATAGACATGAACCAACCCTCTTTTTTGCAACTGACAAGCAGTTATTTGTTTTTTGTCAAACCCCCATGAGTCATACTCAAATCCCCATGTCTGTTGATTCAATAATCAACAAATATTTTGTTGTTGCATAACGTGTGTATCCCATATTCTACCATTGTTGGTTATAGATCCTGTTGTCGTTGCCGTTGCCGTTGTGGTTGTGGTTGTGGTTGTGGTTGTTGTTGGTGGTGGTGGTGGTGGTGGTTTGTTGCTTTTTGTTTGTTGCTTGTTGCTTGTTGCTTGTTGTGTGTTGCTTGTTGCTTGTTCATTGTTTGTTGTTCGTTGTTTGTTGTTCAGTGTTGTTTGTGTTTTTTCTTTTTACTGTTGTTGTTGATGATGATGATGATATCATGTTATGTTTTCCACGAAAATATCCTCTTTGTTTGACAATTTAACGCAATTGTTGTTTATTTTCTTATATGTTATTTAATTTATAGGATCACCATTACATCCCCATCCTATCCGCATTTGTTGTTGGTTCGATCCCCAAATCATGCGAGGTTTGATTGAAACTTGGCAAATTTTGAAACTTGTTTTGTTTAAATAAACGATTTAAACTTATCATGTTTGGTGCTTGAGTCACATTATGTGGCTCAAGTCTCCCATTTATACCCCATAAAAACCATCTCGAATTTTATTACATTTCTTGGTAAAACAGCCATGGGTGATGGTACAACATCATGTTCAATGGCTAAACATGTTTTCTAGAGTTAAACCCCAATAGACAATGCTTAATCTTCTTGAATAAACACCAGCAGTTGCTCAAAAATTATATCCCATTCTTGATGTAAAAAATCCTATAGGTCACATGGTCAAAATCCGATCTTTCGGATGAACTCCCCAGTTTTTTCCCCAGGCATCGGACTCTTCAAAGAGGCGTTATCTTCCCCCGTGGGCGCGCGCTGCGGGGGTGAACCCACAGCGCGCTTCATCCTGGGACGAATCTCCTGGTTGCTGGGGATGTTGATGTTCCTTGGCGCATCTGGATGGTGAAAAATGTGATTCATGGAATAAAACTTAGGTTATTTATATAATATATATATATATATCATAACTGTATCAATATAGGTGATGAATAGTGATAAATGGAATAATAGCGATTACTAGGTCAATCTTGGATGGGTAGAAACTAATCCTAACTAGTCTTTTGGTATCAACGGAATTATCTACTAATCAACTCTGAATACCGGAGGGTAGTCATAGAATGGTGAAAAATGTGATTTATGCAGGATGGGGCCCCCCAGTGATGTGAACGTTGGTTTATAAACCATTATAATCCCCATGAACTAGTTCGTTATATCTACCAAAAAACCATAGTTAAGCCACCTCATGGGAATTTCAGGATCCTAAAATGGAGGTACTGTACCGTATACAGTAAGGCCATATTTTGTGGGGATATTCCCTTACATAGGCCTTATCAAGGTGTGGAGTAACACAACTTCCTCGACGTGATGATGATGATGGTGATGATGGTGATGATGATGATGATCATGATCATGATCATGGTCATGTAGCGTGATGAAGCGTGATGAAGCGTGATGGTAAGTCGAAGGAAGTGGACTAGGGGTTGTGTCCCTATTACGAAGTTAAGCAACGGGTGTGGCTGGTAGATCCTGCCCTTTTCTTCCCTAGCCCCACCCCACCCCCCAAGATTGAAGTGTGATGGTAAGTCGAAGGAAGTGGAGTAGCGGTTGTGTCCCTATACTATAATGAAGTTAAGCAACGGGTGTGGCTGGTAGATCCTACCCTTTTCTTCCGTAGCCTCATCCTCCAAGGTTGTGTGTACAAGTGAGCCAAAAAATCTGTGTGTACAACTGAGTCAGTTTTGTGTGCGCATGTGAGTCGCTTACCGTGATTAATCATCATGAACGGTGATTAATAGTGCTTCATGGGACCAGGGTGCCATGACCCACAGCCAATTCACAATCACAGTGATTCAATAGTGATTAATGGTGCTTAATAGCGATTCTGACCAGAGTAATAGTGATTCATTTGGATGATTTTCATGACCTCACTTAGTTGACGGTTTTTTTTGGGAATTATATCACCTGGGTTATTGGGGATGATTGTAACCCATAGGGAAAGCCCATCAACCAGTATAATGAGATGTGTAACCCATAGACATCACCAATTGAATTCCCGTTCTGCAGAAACAAAACATCATCAAAAATATGAATCATGTGTTTCGCCTTAGACCCCTGTGACTCGCCATCATTTTTGAAAACATATGAGACTATATGAGATTCTCTGAAAATAGTGTATCTCTAAACCCATTGGATGATCATCACTAGAAAGACACATCCATAGATGTTATATATGTGTTCATGACAGTCCCATGATATTAATCATAGCCATAGTTAGAGGGTTTGTTTTCATCCCATATTTTCAGACCCAATCACTGGCCATTTCAGGTTCCTAAATTGGAGGTACTTACCATATATAAGGTCTATGTAAGGCCTAAATTTCAGGGGATATACCCCACAAAATATGGCCAAACATATGGTAACGTACCTCCATTTTAGGATCCTGAAATTCCCATTGATTATATATGGTTTTATCCAAGTGGTCAAAAATATGGTTTTAATCCATTGATTATATATGGTTATATCATTCCCATTGACCCAAATCAGGTTTCTGTACAACCTTCCCTTCATGCTCTTTGTCCTAAAACTCGGCTTGAAGCGTTGCTTGGCGGGCGTTGGCGTCGCGAAGTCCAAACACAGGGAGACGGTGTTTAATCATGTTTAATAATGTTTAATAAATGTTTAATAATGTCTAATGATGTTTAATGATGTGTAATAATTAATAGTGTCTAATAATGAGTCATATGTCATATATATATGTATAATTAGACATATTATATATATATATAATTATATATAATTATAAAATTATATATATATTGTTTGCAAGAAATGGCGCGGACCAGGTGAAGTTTGCAGCCAGTCTATATTCTTCGACATGTATTGGGATTGATTGAGAGAATCAGCCATAAATGTGATGGATTCATTGTCAGATTTCGGAATTTCACCGCGAAATAGATGGGGATGGCTGATATGATGCAGTGGCAAGGGCTCGTCAATTCCAAAGCATTCACTGTGGTAATTTCAGTTAGCTTTGGGCATCTTTGGACATCTTTGGACATCTTTGGACAAGTGAACAATGCCCACTTTATGTGAGGCCCCCCGTTGTGATGTGAACGTTGGTTAACAGATTCGCCCCAGGAATACTAGTTCGTGAAATTTGTGTACCATAAACCACAGTTAAACTATCCCACAATGTGAAACTATAGTTATAAGTGCCATAAACCAACTTAGATATCTTGGGGGCCTCACATTGTGGTAATGACTAGTTCGTGAAATTTGTGTACCATAAACCAGTTCGTGAACTTGGAGTTATAAACGCACCAACTGAACATAACTGAACGCTATCTATCGTGGCCGGGGGCCTCACGAAGTTGGTGGGTTTATAACTCCAATAACTATTATGGTTTATGGCACTTATAACGAACTGGTTACTGGGGCTTATAAACCAACTTATAACTATGGTTACTGGGGCTTATAATTACTATGGCACTCCAAGTTCACGAACTGGTTTATGGCACTTATAACGAACTAGTTTCACATTGTGGGATAGTTTAACTGTGGTTTATGGTACACAAATAACGAACTAGTTACTGGGGCTTTTGTTAACCAAGCTTCACATCACAACGGGGGACCTCACGACTTGCAGATAAAATGTCATGATTCTCATCGGGGAGTCACCGAGGTTTCATCACTGATCCCGAGACGCTGGATCAAGTCGCTCCGATGTGACATTAGTCACTGGTGGTGTCACCGTTGTTTCAACGCAACAAACATAGGAGGCCCACCTTAGGGTTACCCTCTGGTAAACAGCCACATAACTATGGAAAATCACCATTTTCAATGGGAAAATCCACTATTTATATGGTCATTTTCAATAGCTATGTTAAATATTGTTAAATTACCAGAGGGTATGTTCAATCGTTAAGAATGGAAAAATTGGCGGTTTGGCCTGTTTGCATCATCAAACATTCCCACTACATATATTCTAGTTGGTGGTTTGGAACATTTGGATTATTTTCCATTCAGTTTGGAATGTCATCATCCCAACTGACTTTCACTCCATCATTTTTCAGAGGGTAGGTATACCACGAAACAGCTATAAATACTATATTTTGGCGGTTATCATCAATCACTATTAGCCAGTATTCACCACTATTAGCCATTATTTACCATTTTTTCAGAGGGTTAAAACCACCAAACAGCCATTACACAGGTAATTGCTATCGAAAAATATTTCTCCCCCGTGGCTCCATGATGGGAATCTGGATCCGCAAGTTCACACGAAAGGGACCCCAACAAAAACCGCCGAGAAAGTCCCAGTTGAAACATCAACTCACCAAGTTCTTCTTAGATGGGCCATGGATATTTTGTTATCTAATCAGTAAATGGATGATAGTTGTGATTTTTATGGGTTATAAGCCAGTTGAGAACACCACGAATCGCGTGAAGTTTCCCATGGCCCATCTAAGTTTACCTTGAACCAGGTTTGGCATTGATGAATCTCATCAAGAAACCATGGTGAGTAGGGAATGAAATCACTTATTTGGGACCAGACAATGGAGGTGTTTAGTAAGGGGGAGCATCATATTAAAAATGATATCAAAGGATATGGGACCCATATCGCCTGGATTAACCAGAGGATTGTTGTGGTACCTATTGCAGACAAACCCACATCAAAGGACATGCTTTCTTGTAAATATAAAGACCAGCCATACTCCTGCTAGTTGGTGGTTTCAAAAATATGTCATGTTTGTCATGTTTCAACCATGTTTCGGATGATGATCCAAGTAGTGTGACATATTTAAGTAGTACTCCTTTTGGGGAGTTATGTATTACCCATATTGTCCATGTATGTTATATTTACCTACATTTGGGTGATTTTTAGGACAAATGTAGGTAAATATTCCATACATGGAGCATCTGGGATTGATTTGAATCTCACAATTCCTCCGAAGACAGCACTCAGGGTTGCTGATGCCTAAAGTACATGCTAAAGAAGAGCTGATCAGCTGGTTATCAGTCAGGATATATCTCTGGCGAATCCGACCGGATGGGCATTTTAAGGTACTTTAGTACAGGATGGGGCCCCCAAGATAGCGTCCAGTTGCCTTATAAGTGGCTGAATTCTATGGTTTATGGTAGATATAACTATAGTTAATGGGGATTATAGTTGTTTATAAACCAACTTATAATTGGGGGGCCCCATCCTGTAGTTGTCGTTTGCTTTTTAGATGTGGACCTGGAGATGTTCCAGAAAGCGGTCTGAGAAAACAAGTTGTACCAGCAACGGGAATGACACAACAATGGCGATATACCAAACATATGTCCACGAGCACTTTCGGGTTTTGTTTTTTGAGAGAACAAATGGTTTAGCCTTGCTTTATGGTTTGTTTTGTTTTTTTTACTTTCCTCAAAGTTTGCAAATTTGATCAAATTTGTATATTCAGTGGCAATAGCTCAATTTCAGTATCCATATGCTCCATGGTGCTGGAATATGCTGGAATATTTACCAACATTTGCCCGAACAAAATTACCCAGTTTTGTAGGTAAATATAACAGCACCATGGAGCATACGGGGTATATATATATACATGTGATTGTAGCATAAACCATGAAATAATCCCCATGAATACTATAGTTATGACTAACTTATCCCGAGGACACTGAAGAGGTCATGGATATCCTCGGGATGTGAACCAAGTAGCCAGACGTCTTGGCTTTGAACCGCATGATCTTTCAGCGAGCGATACCCAATACACTACATGCCTTTCAGGTCCTAACGATCTACGAGACGCTGGAGAACAAGTTGTACCCTCGGGTAAACTAACATAACTATGGAAAACCACCATTATCAATGGGAAAATCTACTATTTCTATGGTCATTTTCAATAGCTATGTTAAATTACCAGAGGGTACTTGCACAACGCTCAAGTGACCTTCGACCTGGCGAGGACATCACTGCTTTGTGCTGGTCGACGCTGAATTTCACCAGCTCCAAGCTGGCAAGTTGAACGGGTACAATTTCTCAGCCGAGGCAAGGCATGCTTCTGAGAGGTATGCCTTGCGGTTTACTGCGAGTATGTGAAGGACAAGTGCATTGTTTGGCACAATGGTGTCATCGACATCATCCACGGCAGTATCTCCACCTCAGACACGGAAATCACCTTCGCATCGCAATCCCACCTCCTGAATCTGATATTGCACGAGTTCCAACACGCTGTGTGGCCCGCATGTTTCAGATGGACATAGCCCCTGAGGATGTGGAGGCCTATTACTACATTATGAACGACATCGGAATAATCCCATTATGAACCATATAATTATATATATATTAACTTTATGGCTAAACATCATTGTGTTGGTTTAAAAAAACATCACTTCGCAACTCTGAGGACTCTGAAGAGGTGATGGAGATCTTCGGGATGTTACTGGTGGAGGTGGGGCGATTTTTTTTGGCGCGGAGGGCGATGGTTTTTGTCGTTTTTTTGTTCGGAAAAAGCCGGTGGTGGGTGATGGGTGAATCATAGGTGAATCATGGGTGAATCATTCTCTTTTTTTTCGGAAACCCGACTCTGACAGCTAATCTCTAGATTTTTTGATCAGAGAAAAAAAACCTATGACATGTATTCACCAACATCAGTGGATGATTCTGATGATTCATGGAGAATTGATGGATCATTGGATATCCTATGACCATTGACCATCATTACGATGGGTTAAAATGTTCAGGCACAAAATTCCATGCAGATCCATCGCGGCTAACCGCATGGGGGATCCCAAAGTCACCATGGCCTCAAATTGTTTAATTTTGGATGATTGATCATAATCGGGGGTGTAGTTGAGGTCACTCAAAGTGGGTACAGCCATGGCTATCAACCCCATAAGTTGGCATACCTCTTTAACTATAGTTACATATCCACATGTTCACAGGGACCCGTAAGTTGGGATATAACCTCTTTAACTATAGGTGCTCACAGAGATTTATTTAGGTTTCTTCACCAAAGCCATGGGTTTCAATACAAAAATGGTCATCCATGACTTGGATGATTTGGGGTACCCCCATTTTAGGAAACCTCCAACGATGTGGTGCAGTTCGGAATCGCTAACTTGGTTGAAGCAACTAGGTTAAGTAGGCTTTAGGAAGGATGATTTAATTGTGAAGAAATTGGGATTTCATAGGATATGGGTATGGATCAATACCTATTAATAGCATTTTTAGTGGGATGAACATCCATTTACCAGCTATTTTGATGTTCACCAGGGGCACAAGGTTTTGATACACTGCCATATGAGTGGTATAATGCAGGAATCAAATTAGTTGGATCAGATTTACCCAATTGTCATTGGGTGATTATGATGTTTGAATGGCCATGATGGCCATGGCAAGGGGTGGATGACCATAAACCATAAACTGTGTAGGCTGACAATGGCACCTACTGTTGAATATTGTTGGTTTTCATACAAAACATGCACATAGAAAATATATCACTAAAAGGCTAAAAGGGGATTACAAGAAAACAACCAGCGTTTTATCAACCGGGGTTGGCAGGAATGATTCTCAGAAACCCCTCTGGGGTTTGGACCACAAAACAATTGGTATGTTGAATGGATTAGTGGCGGTTGCTTAGAAAAAATCAACAAACTTTGACTCATACAGTGCCCATAACGGCCGGGCCTTATGCCCCAACTAGTTCTCAATGGCCCATTCAGGTACAGCAATTGCTTGGAAAAAAACTGTACCGCCCCTATTTTGGAAGGACAGGCCCCGGCCTAGTAATAAGTTGGTTTGTGATCCTTAGCTGTGATACGTCCACCGTAAACCCAACAATTAGCTTAGTTTGAAACAACAACCAACCAACAAACAAAAACAAACAAACAAACATCAACCAACAACCAACCACCAACAAACAACCAACAACAAGTAGCAACCACAACAACAAGCACGATAGGGCTCTATCGAACTTGGGGAGGCCCTTGCTGTACCTCCAAGTCAGATTTTCCGATGGATCATGTTTTTTTGTCATCAGGTGATGCTGGGAATGCGAGCGCTTGCAGTTTGCTTGCTGGTGGCGAAAATCCTCAGTCCTCGGAGGATAAAGATCTGGGTAAATTTTGGTGCGACCGAACCCGTCGCGACCTAAGCCTGGAATCAAGATTAGTAAGGGATAATCATCCCCATTGTGGGCCTTACTTCAGGTTAGTGAATTATTCTAATTTACCCAGATTCAGATGGATGAGGCAGATAAGCGTACATATACGGAGCCTTGCTCAGTCTTGCAACTGTTCAATGAGAATAATGTGATTCCATTTTTTCCCCAAGGTATATGACTGTATAATACTGTATACGTATCCTCTGGTAATCAGACATGGCTGGCTGGAAAATATTCCCTTTACAGATGATTTTCCCATCTTAATGCCCATTTATTGGGGACTCCCTATTGCCGTGTTTGATTACCTGAGGTATTTGTTATGTTGAAACAGCAGAAATGAAACAGCAAGTCTTAGACGTTGTAAAGACGCATCTGGAACATGTTTTGTTTTCCCATATATTGGGAATAATCATCCCAACTCACTTTAATATTTTTCAGAGGGGTGGCTCAACCACCAACCAGATGACTAATGGGTTATAATTCTATTTTTTTACAGTATCCGACAGGCTGTCGACCGGTATGGAATTATATGCCCAGATGCTCCATGTATGGAATATTTACCTACATTTGTAAAAATCACCCAAATGTAGGTAAATATAACATACATGGACCATATGGGATGTAAATATGTCTAACCCAGCGCGTTTTCTATGACAGGGTTTCGACCACTTGAAACGCCCAGTTGTGGCGATGAAATCACCATCAAAACGCTGGTCAAATCCTCTGTGACAAGTCGATGGGCCATGGGAAAAACGCGATTCATGGTTAGTAACTGGGTTATAACCCATTAAATATCACAAGTAGACTGGCGCATGGGAATATGGGGTATAGATGGGCCATGGAGTTAGTTCACTAATTAGTAAATGGATTATACTTGTGATATCTTGTGATTTTTTATGGGTTATAACCCAGTTACTAAGCACGAATTGCTAATCCCATGGCCCATCTAAGTATACCCCACATTCCCATGTGCCAGTCTCCTTGATTGCTGAGTGTTTCTTATTCTCCCAATGGAAAATTGACGACGACCCTGAAGATCCAACCAGCTCCAAATTCAAGCTTGCAGCCTGATTTCAAGGCTGCCAGCCTGAAAACAAAGATTGTTACCAGCCCCAAAACAAAGCTACTAGCCTTGATTTGGAGCTAGTAGCCTTGTTTTAGGGCTGGTAATCTTAGGCTGGCAGCCTAGATTTGAAGCTGGCAGCCTTAAAACAAGGCTGGTGAAGGTTTTCAACAT
>Ga0126342_10005592_pt1 | contig 21997 bp, 16 predicted proteins | sample Cyp1metagenome_FD_92528 | JGI IMG/M metagenome (GOLD analysis project Ga0126342, IMG submission 92528) | Coral microbial communities from Lord Howe Island, Old Settlement Bay, Australia - Cyphastrea 1 metagenome | ecosystem: Host-associated > Invertebrates > Cnidaria > Coral ... | reverse complement strand
TCATAGAATCCAAAATTTCCAGGTACAGAAATTTTGATTGGGGTTTGTTTTCATTCTTGGAGCTTGGAATTTCTGTACCTGGCACTAGGTACGCAAATTATGCAGGGGTGGAAGCTTCAGGTATATATGTATAGAATAGATATGTCATGATATGTTGAAGGAGTTAGATCGGTTTCGAAACGTTTGATTGAGGAGATCTGCGGGGCATCGCTTTGTGTAAAAATCTCACAGATGCCAGGCATCATTGCAGGTTTGTTCCTATAGAATAGCTTCAAACATCCCAAAATACCTAAAGTCACTCTTTGGGATTACGTAAAGCATATACAAACACATCAATTCACTATGATTCGATGTGCCACCATATTCATCAAGAAACTGTTCAGTTGAAGTGCTAAACTCATAAATCTCATCGATCTTCCCATTTATCATAAGTTTCTGAATTCAACACATCTTGAACAAGTACATTCCCCATCCACCCAACCCATCCCATACCCCAGTTGATACCAAAGTTTTCCTGCTGCCATGGACCCCCAACCCATTCCCATCCGAACTCATCCCAAACCCTCGTGCTTGGATGTACATCCCAGGAATAAGTGGTTCATAACAGCATACGATAACGATAACCCTGTTACATACAGCAGTAGGATCAGTGACTTATATGAATAACCCAGCTTACCCGGTAAGGCACTGTAACATAGCCATGGCAAATTAGCCATTTTCAATGATTTACAGTGATTTTAACCGAAATATGGCCATCTTCCATTGCATCATTGCTCTGCAATCACTCTAGAGGGTATCCTCTGGTAAATTAACATAGATCCTGCCAGTCATCGGGGTTGGAAGATGAGTTTCTACTAAAAACGGTTTCTTTTCAGGGTCTACCATCTGGTTATGACTAACATAGCCATGGAAAGATCCACCATTTTTAATAGGTAAATCATCTATTTCTATGGGTAACAGCCCCCGGGCATCCCATGGCCCGCCTCCCTCCGCAAGGGCCGCCGGAAGCTCTGTGCGAACTCCGCATCCGTCGGCAGCGGCCGCGCGCTGCGGAAGTAGACGCCGCTGGTCTCAGCGTCCAGGTGCCCCACGCGCGAGAGGCGCTCCGGGTCGCTCAGCCTGCCTGAGATGCAAAAAACATTTACAGCAAAAACCCATGAAAAGTAGGGATCTAAGTACCCACAATGATGAGATTATGATGCATATACATATATATATATATATATCTATCCATCCATCTATCTATCTATACTTGGAGAATCATCCCACGAATCGTAATTGGTTCATAACCAATAGTTGGTTCAGCTATTTATGGGATACAGCAACCCACTGGATGGGGGATTCACGACTAACGATGACCAGGCTAAAGTTAATAACCACATACATACTAAGTGCGATGAACTTGAGTATCAGTATAAGGGGTTGGGAGAAAATGATTGAAGATATCATTGCTTAGTCTTGGATACTCTGCATATCTCTGCATTCTTGGAAAGGCTGCTTAGGCTAAGGCTACTTTATCCCCATGTATAGCGGTACTAAAATACCCAAGTTATGCCCAGGTGGCAAGACTAAACCAGGGTCAATGCGTTGGGTCAATGTTGGGAATTCTCTTTGAGCCGATGAAGACGATGCAAAGCCGAAGGTTCATGGTGTTCATGTGCTCCACGACTCACGGCTTTTTGAGGATCCATGTTTTCACACAAACTATCAAACTATCAAAATGCCTAAGAATCAACCGGTTTACAGTAACACAGCATTCCCATGATATTCCCATCAATATTCCCATCAGAATCAATATTCCCATGAAATCCCAAGCGACGTAAATCCACCTGTGGATCGAAGACGCCCACTCCGCGAGTTTTGGATCCTGGTTTTGGGGGTGACCATCGGATGAGCCGTCCAGCTAGAGTCCAGCCAGGTGGGAAATCACCTGTGGTAATCAAATTTGACGAAATCCCGGCACTAAATGGAGATGTTTGGCTGGGAAAATCATCTATTAAAATTATTGAATATTCTTAAATGTTTCCAGTGATCCATTGCCAGAATGTGGATTCAAAATTTAGGGGGCTAAACGGCTAAACATAGTGACATATGGTTTTCCGGACATTCTTGTAGACTCAACGGAAGGGGTTCACGAATCAAACTGAATCCATGGATCTAAACACCTCCGGAACACGTGGATGGTATACCCAGTAGCTAGTGCACCCCGGCAATCGGAAATGCCATGAAAATCAAATCTCCGACGGCTGATGTTCGATGAGCCTCTCTGCATATCTCTGCACAGTGATTCCAAGCTTGAATCGGAGTGCTTTTTTGGGAGATGTGTTCAACCAGTACTTTTCCAGACTTTTCCAGCTACAAACGGTCGATGGACTGTTCAACTGACGGTTGACGCTTCATCATCCTTAAAATCCTGTCCGAGAAACGATGCTGAAAGGCTTGCGCTGGTCGAGTTTCGTCTCCTGCAGTTGCGCCCAAAAAAAGGAGAGAGGGAAGCAGCAAACCACACATACATAAAATATGTTCAAACCGTTCAAAGAGCTGAACCTAAGCATGTCAGGAAGTATATATCTGCAGAACGCTCCAAAAAAGGTTCTACCTATTTAGCGGGAGTGTACTAGAATAAACTAGGAGATTCCTATGTAAGTTGATAAAAGCAAGCAAAACTATTCAAAACTGATGGCCATCACCCCATGATTGCTACTTAACATCCACAAATTCCCCCCGGGTTCAAAAACCTATATTGGAACATGCCGAAACCATAGTTGGCCAATGGTGTTTCCCACACTGGATCACGATCACCCCAAATATAAGTAGCATCAGTTTCTCAATTGCATCCTCACCTGTTTAACTCGTTTGATGGCTGAACATAATTATACAATGTACAAATGATGTCTCAAATGCCATGAAGGAAACTTGTTTATGTTGCTGCATGAAATGGTTGATTTCATGCAAAATCTTATATCACAAGTTCTACTGATGAAATTCCATGCTTTGATGTTTAGATCATAAATCAAGTTGTTTGTTAGTCAATTCTATTTTTGGCAGGTTAAAAAAATGGTTTAGCTGAAACTGCTGATATATTTTATCATTCTAACCACATTTTAATCGCATCAACATCGATTAACCGCACCATGTCCCTACTTCTGTAAATTGGTATATAAGCACGTTAACTAGGATTTATGGTAGATATATCAAACTGATTAGTTGGGTTTAAACTGTTTATAGCAAAAACTATTTTGTGGGCATCACCTTGTAGTAAGTGTATGATGATGCTACACCCACATATATTTGGGAATAAAACATCCGGTAACCCCAATAAAAACACCATCACATTATATAACCATCGACTTGGGGGGTCATATTACATCATTCCAAATAAGGGTTTACCATAGTTTACCCAAAACCACCTCTATTCAGGATGGTATATTATTGGGTTTACCGCATGAATACATTAATATCAACAAGTTCGCTAACCTTGTCAAGTCTCCAATTTTTTCCAGAGATGAGATGTGGTTCCGGAAATTTTAGTAGCTCTCAGTAGCTGCCCGTTTCATAGGGAATATGAATGCCCTTGCTCTGAAACGCTCCCTCCAACCACTCGATAGTTTTTCCTTGGGGAACTATCAGCCCATCCCTGACTCAAGTTCACCAAGTAACCTTGTAGAATATTTTTGTATTTAAATTATATTTATGAAAATGAAACAATACTTTAAAGGGTGTATACAGTATATTTGAGATCATGCATTCAGTCAGATAGGTAGGTAGTTAGATAGGTAGATAGGTAGATAGGTGGATAGGTGGATAGGTAGATAGGTAGATAGAAAGAAAGATAGGTAGATAGGTAGATAGGTAGATAGGTAGATGTATATATATATAATCTATATAAAGCTACTCCCCGTTCCCTGCCTTCTCCCGTGGTCGCTTCCAGCACGGCGACCGCCGTGCGCTGCTGCAGCTTCAACGCCTCCTCAGCCAGGCGCTGGTCCTCCAGCGCCAGCGAGTCCAGGTCCAGCGGCTCCGGCGCCACGGGGTCCTGGGGAAGGGAACAAAAACAAAGGATTAAAATAGGTGGTAATGATGGTTATTAATGGTGGTTAATGATCCTATTAATTGATGGTTATTAACCATGGTTAAGTAAAGTTGGTTAATGATTTTGAAAATAAGATTGTGTGAACCATCAAAAAGGATGGAGTGAACCATGGAATTAACACACAGAAAAATGATGGATTAAACCACCAACTAAAGTTAGTTAATGTTTTTTTTTGCCAGGGCTAATGCTCTCAGGGTTCATTCCACGAAAAAATGCTCTCCTGGAATGGTCATGTTGGGGTGCATGAGTATACATGCCATTTGAACAAGCATAAGCAACAGTACAAGTAGCTACCCAAATTTGAGTGGTTCTGTGGTATGGACCCATACTCAGCATGGGATGGGGGTCGAAGTTAGGAAGGCCCTCCAGTCAAACAGCGATTTTGGCCACGAATGCAAGAAACTGGATGGAAGTTTGGTGTGAAACAAAATCCAAGGACTGGATTCCGTCAGAAAAATATAAAACAGGGTCTGAAATGCACCCATGCCACAAAATGTTCATCTTCCAAAGCTCCAAAAACTTTTGCACAAGCTGGTGCCCCTAGTCATGAACCGCTTTAGTTTTACCATACACTGATAATTACGGTTAATACTGTTGGGGGGTTATATATATATATATATGTATAAATATAAGTGTGTATATATGCATATATATATATATAGATAAATGTGCATATATATATATATGTATATATATATGTATATATATGTATAAAAATATATGTGTATATGTACACACACACATATATATATATATGTACACATGTATACAAATAAGTTTTGATAGATATATATATATATATATATGCATGTGTATATATATATACATAAATATAGGTGCATATGTTTATACATATATACATATACATATACATACACACACACATATATATATATATACACATGCAAATACGAGGCTGGACCTCAGAAATGCTGCCAATAGCTTGCAAATAGAAGGGAAGGGGGTGCTACCTGGGGACCCATACCATTGGGGGGGTTGGAACACGGAACGCGAGACCATCTCTGCTGGTGAAATCCCTCCGTTTTTCCTACACAAACATCCACCGGCCTCGCGCCTCGCCAGGCTCCTCTTCCAGGCCGGGTTCCTCGAACTCCTCAGCGTTGTCAGGCTGGAAAAACCATGAAAACACCATGAACAATGACGATGGTTGGATCTCATATCCCAGAAAAAACATATAAAACAATTATAATCCCATTAAACCTCCATTAGATCCCATAAAAAACACATGGTTGCACCATAAACCCCGCAGTTCCCCTGTCCCTGTCCCTTCCGCCAAGACACCCGTCGCGCCTTCCCCGAGCCGCCGCGCGTGGCGGGCAGCACGGGCAGCGCGCCGCCGGAAGTCTCCAGAGACGGCGCGTCGAAGGGCAGGCGGCGGAGGAAGGGCAACTCGTCCTGCCGGCTTTGATGGTTAATATATATATATATATTTATAGTGATTGATGACGATTAATGGTTTGATAGTTAATATTTGGTTAATATATGGTTTTATATGGTTTATATGGTTCTACTGGGATAATCATGGGACAATCAATGGCTTTGATGGCTAATATATGGTGAATATATGATTTATACCCTCTGGTTATTTAACATAGCCATGGAAAATGGCTCATTTATAGATGGTTTACCTGGGTTTACCTATTAAAAATTGTGATTTTCCATAGTTCTGTTAAATAACCAGATGGTAATAGTGACTGATCATGACTATATGGTTCAATATGGGAGGTAATGGTTGGATATGGATTTATATGATTGAATAATAGTGATTTAGTAAATGGTGAATAATATATCGTGAATAACATAATATCCATGGTAAATTATATGGTGATACTTGGTAAATCCACAAAAATATCCCAGTGATTAATCATATCAATATATGGTTAATAATAGTCATAGTGATTGATGATGATTAATGGTTTGATAGTTAATATTTGGTTAATATATGGTTCTATATGGTTTATATGGTTCTACTGGGATAATCATGGGACAATCAATGGCTTTGATGGCTAGTATATGGTGAACAGTGATTGATGATTAATGGTTTTGATTTCATTCCAACAATCTGATGATATATTATATGAGAAACCATGGTTCAATAATGTTCAATATGGATTTATATCTGGTTGGTGGTTTTCACCATCTTGAACAATATTCGCCAATGGGAAGGATTATCCCATATGTTATGGAAAAAAAAAAAATCCAAACCACCAAACAGATATGGTTTAATATCGGGTTAGGGATAATGCTCGGATAAGTGTGTCAATCAAACCATGGCTGGAAAATCCCTGAACTACGTAGAGGTGTCTTGCTGGGAAAATCATTTATCAATGGACTGGTTTAAGGGAAAATCTACAGGAAACCATAGTTTTTACCATTAAATATGGGGTTTCCTGCAATTTTTTACCTTAAACCAATCCATTGATAAATGGGGTATGTGTCATTGCCACGTTTGATTGCGTGAGGGTGTCTTACATAGTGTCTGGGTAACTTACAATATTTCACCAACCTGAAATAAAACCATTTGGGGATGATTTGCCTTACTCGCCATGATTCTAGTGAAGTCACTCTATTTTACACAAAAGCCTTGGTAAAACCTTTATTATACCAACTTAAAATATATATAGATTATCAAACTATTTCAGTTTACCACCATTAGGTTGGCTAACTAGTTGGTAAAGTGGACGATACTTAGGATATAGTATGATATAGTGGTTTATAAGCCATATTATTCCTGAGATTAACCTAATATTTGATGTTAATATGTCACTTCAATGTTGGTATGATCAAATATTACCCAACATTAGGACATACGATAATCCTATAGTATATACCTGGTTAATAGCAATTAATAATATAGGATATTATCCAATATTAGATGGGATAATACCCGGACAATATACCATGATATAGTGATGATATGGAACATGCTGGGATATACCTTACATAAATATAGGCATATATATATATATACATATATATACATACATACATACATACATACATGCATACATGCATGCATGCATGCATACATGCATACATGCATACATGCATACATACATACATTAATACATTACATTACATTACATTACATTACATTATATTATATTACATTACATTACATTACATTACATACATACATACATTACAGACATTACAATACATTTACATAACATAATATACCATACCATACCGTACAATACATTTACATAACATAACATACCATACCATACCGTACAATACATAACATAACATAACTTAACATTACATCACATCACATTACATTACATACATACATTACATATGATAAAACAAAAAATAATGTGATGACGATATGTGATTTCTTTAGAGCTCCCTGTCCTTCTTCTTCCGGCGCTGGCCTGGGCGGCTCCGTTGCAACTGTTCTATGGAAACGATGCTACCCTATACAAACATGAGAAACATATGGATATCAAAACATGCTACCTATGTAAATATCATCTAATATCCAAGCATCTATATGGATAGTTTATGGATATATTGTTCTGCTAGTAGCTACATTTCCCATGATGATGATGATGATGATGGTGATGACGATGATGATGGTGATGATGATGATGATGATGATGTACTTGTGGCATGCATGAAAAATCCAATACTGTATGTGAACCAAAAAACAAACAATTCAATAATCATAAGTCATAATGAATCTGCCCTCTGGCTATTTAACATAGACACGACGGGCCGTGGGATAAGCGATTCCTGGCTGGCAACCATCTGAAAAATCGATCTATCCCAAAATATATACAATTAAAATCTATTTACGAAGCAGATTCGAAAACAGAAAATAAAAGAATAGTGGAAACTAATCTTACAATCCCCCCACTCATGGCAGGGTCTATTTTCATTTTGGGAGGAAGATTCAAAAGATAATGTCACACAATCTTGGCAATTAAATACAATTATGTAATCTTTTTGGATAGCATAATTGGAGAACAATCTGATCGGACAACGCTCTCAATGTGATTTGTAAATATTGATTTCTAATTGAATCAACATACTTTGGCAAACACAGGTTGGATTAGCAATATTGCAAATCGGAGAAAAAACTTCAGTTTCCGTGAGAAAAAAACACACCATGGACATATGTCTAATCTGGTTGGTGGTATACCTATCCCTCTGAAAAATATGTGTTCGTCAGTTGGGATTTTCCCATATATATATATGGAAAGTCATAAAATTCCATGGTTCCAAACCAGCAAGAAATGGTCAATGGCAACAATGGGAGCACTTTCTAACAAACAGTGGGATGTCCTATACAAATTATCACTTGGAGTATATATATATATACATATACATATAATAACTGGTGATGTTCCATTAATGTAAGGATGGTATTCCTTTAGGGCTACATATTGATACTTAGTGGAACTGCACCCCCAATGCTAACCAGTTGCTTGGAGGATCATCCCACGGATCAGTGGTTAATAACCTATTCGTGATCGTAAGTTCACAATTCGTGGGGCCGTTATCCCATACACACACAGATATATATATATGCAAATAATTATACATAACTGGGGAAACTAACCCCACCAGTCCTTACCAATTCCTGTCCAATTTTTCTTCATGCGCCATTCTAAGTGTCGCGCCTGTGGTCCAAATTTCTTCAAAGGAATTCGGATCCACCTGTAGCCCATGGGAAGTGCAGGGAACCATTAAACTGTTAGTGGATATGGAACTATAGTTATAAGGACCCCATATCCCAACAAACATGGGGGGTTTTAATACCATGGTTATACCCATAAGTTATTAACCTCTGGTCTGCACCCCTAAGCATTAATGGGGATCGATCGATTTTTGGAGAAGCCCTGGTGGTGTAGCAAACAAACCCTGTCCAAGCTTGCAATGGGGATGCTTGGAATTCCACATGACTTCTGGTACATCTGGCCAAATTCTGTTCAACACTTTAGGCATTCATAAACCCACAAAAAACTTTGGGTAGCTTCTTAAGAAAAACATATCACATCTTAATTCATGTTCCCATGCGTGTTCCTTAAATCCCATGATTTGTGTTTTCATTGTTCATGTTTGTTTTTCCCCAGATTCCAACCCTTGCCGCCAAGATGCAATCTTTGGGCTCAGGCCGGTAGCATAGTGATGAACTCCTCAAGGTGAAGGTGACATCCAAGGCCTCTGATTATCTTAACATACTATGGATAGTTGCGAAATCCTGCGCCAGTTGATAAGTTGTTAACATCCCATTATTTATAGGGGTTTCAACTTCAACCATCTTTTAGGTGGGGCAGGATTTCGCAACCATCCACAGTAGCTATGGAAACTGGCACAGCTGTATGATTTCTGATGATTTCTGATGATTTATCTATTAAAACATGGGTGATTTTCTATGGGATTTACCCTGTGGCATTCTTTTGTGGGATTCAATGGGGATCATTCCGGATTTACCCAACAAACATGGGATATTAAAAGGGAATACCATCTTATTATGTCTTACAGTTTGCCACGGAAGCCATAGAGTTCGAGCATTGATTTATCACGATTTTCCCATCATTACTGTAATTGTGATTTACCTGTAGCTACGTTCGACAAAGCAGAGGGTCACCATCAAAATGGAGATTTCTCATTGGATTTCACATGTTAAGAACAAGGCAAAGAAAAAGGTGCATGAATCATGGGATTTCAATGGAAGAATCAGGTTGGTTGAACAATCTAACATTTACCCTCTGGTAAACATACAAAAATCTATGGAACATCACCATTTTATAGCTTGGTAAATCAACTATAAATGGCAATTTTCAATAGCTTTTTGTAAGTTTTCCAGAGGGTGACTACACTTATCTTTTCACCACAATGTGTATTCAGTCGAACCATATTGGGAATTAAGCTCCATTGTTGGAATGACATTTTCAGGGACATCACCATGTTTTTTTGACCAATCTAACTTGAGATGTGGCCCCCAAATACCTATTTCTTTGTTAAACCCCTTTTATAAGTGCTCATACTATAACTTATGACCATATATCCTACTTATACTGTAACTCATAACCCTCATAGTTGTGGCAATCACCTGTTAAGTGGAACTTCGCCCCCAAATAGCCTACATCAGGATATCAAGTTGATCCCTTAAAATTCAAACAGCTCACTGAGATACAAAAACCTGTCTACAGCATGAAGCCCGTCTTGAAAAACTGCTTCCAATAGGGGAAGAGAAAACATCCCCTGCTTGGATGTATAACTATAGTAGCAACTCATGGGTCATATCCCAACAAACATGGGGGATTGCTCACCATGGTTACCCTCTGGTTATGTCAAAATAGCTATTGAAAATAGCCATTTATAGCTGATTTACCCATTATATAAACATAGTGATTTTCCATAGTTATGTTAGTTTACCAGAGGGTATACACATTAAAAGCAACCGCAACGGCCTGCACCCCCATTGCAGCTCCTTCTAGACAGTGAGGCGAGACGGACACCTCAAAAAAACAATCAGTTTGGTTCACCCTCCAAGCCGCAGCGGCTATACATCGGTGGATTTGGGGGTAACCTCTGGTAATTTAAGAGACCTATAGAAATCACCATTTGTAACTGTGTTACTGTTACAAATTTGTTTGTAAAAATTGGCCATGTTGGATAGTTATCTTGAATTACCAAAAGGTCTATATGCTTTTTATAGCCTCCTGTTTTCGACAAACATGGCTGTTGGTTTGTTCTTGGAAGAGTCGTCCACCGCTGGAGGAGGTGACCATCACCACTAGCACCGGCCCAAGTAACTTAATGTTGTTAAAACAATGCCATTGGCACCATCCATTTGGGAATGGTTTATAAAAGTTTATACCACCTATAAAAATGGTGACATTGGGGGTGGTTTATGATTGTTTTACCAACATTACATCTGTTTTGGCTGCTTCAATTACCTCCTTCTATGGCATTCGTATTGGCGCACAGGCGGACCTGCACGGGAACCCATAAATCGATATAAACTATGGTAGTTCAGCTGTACCCTCTCGTTATGTCAACAGTTTGCTATTGAAAATGGCCATAGAAATAGTTGATTTTCCCATGAAACATCGTGATTTTCCATAGTTATGTTAGTTTACCAGAGGGTACCATGTCTAGAACCCATTTTGGGATGATTCCCCGACATTTATTATCATGTACCTAGTGATGTTACAGGGTCGTCTGGTGATCACATGATCACATTGATCCATTATGTATACAAATGATACCTAATTACACAACAAAATCAATACATATGTACTTACACCCCATGATGCCCAATGTTCATATCTCAGTATACACCACCATGTTTGGCCGAACTCCCACTGTCATCATCTCCACTTCCCATGTTTTGCAGTAAAAAAACAGCAACAAAAACATCCACCGACCGCAGCCGTGGCCGTGGCACAACATCCCGCGCATCCGCTGTGGATCCAGTCGATCCAGTGGGTCCGGCCATCATCTGGGAGATGGTGTAGCCGCCCTTCAGCTGACCCAAGGCATCAACCGCATGGTCGTCGGGTTTGATCTCCTTGAGGTGTTGGGGGAGGTGGTAAAGAAACAAAAAAAAACGGGAGATGATACCGAAAAGGAGATTGATGTGTCATCATGATAGACATGAACGTGGATTCTCAATGATTCTCATGTATGTATCAGGTATGTATATATATATATATACCGAGAGAATTATATATATATACATAAATAATTATATAAAATTAAACATACATATTGTTATTATTGGGGTGATACCCATGATCATCACCCTGATGCATCCAAGATTTGCATCTTCCGAGCATCTTCCCAGCGCTGCAGCTCGTCACGATCCACCTCGATTTCGTTGAGGTCGATGCGATGCCCCTGGCGTCACGGCGAGTCGTCTGTGGGATGGGCATTGAACGAGTTTTCTGTTGGCAACCGGCCATAAACAACGACCAGTTTGGGATGCTTTCTACAACTCATTTATGGATATGTGTGGTGATTTTGGGGATAGTTTTTTGATTCACTTTATGGATGCTTTTTGGTTGAGCACATTGGCCAAAGGGTGGGGGATTCCATGGTATTCCATCACTTTTTCAGCAGGAATAAACACATCTATTCTCAGTAGAATGGGGAATTTGGATACCCATAGCTCCTTTTGCCGCTCCCTCATAGCAAATGGATAGATAATACTTCAACAAGTACAACGGGGGAAGACACATCTTTTTCCTGCAAAGCACACCTATGGACGCGAAAATACGCGAAATCCACTAGTACGTGTTTCTAAGTGCGGTGTGACATGCACGCAAATGGGAGATAACAGGACATACTGATGGCTCATCCAGGTACAAAACCAGTGGATGCCCTCAGGTAATTGCAATGGAACGCAAAAATAAAATTTTCTACTGGGTCAGATCACGAAACTTGCTAGAAATGGCATATGTTTTGCCAGGTGATTTTGCTTGACAATATACAGGAACAAACTGTGGAGCTGTTTCCAGTTCTCTCGAGTATGTTTGTGTGAACTTATACCGATTTGAAGGAATAGATCCCTTACTTTTTTCCCAGGACATTTTACAGCTTTAGTCTTGCTACTTTCTTTAAACAAAAACTATATATAGGATATATCCACTGATACTGTACCTCGTATCCCACATTCAATTGGTAAATCATCACGTTACATGTTGACCTTCGCAGCTAGACGAGTCCGCAGCCACAGTGATAAGGTAGGTCTTGATGGGAAAATGTCATGGGAATTCCACCCCAAGGGTGAACCCCCTCAAAAAATAATAAGGTATTCAATGTGTTACCATACCACCTACCAACTACCGAGAGGTCATGGGTTGGTGGGACATGGTGGGACCATGAATCCGCTCCGCACTTCCAAGACTGCCCTTTGGCAGTTTTAAGTTCTGACAAGCTGGTCATATACCCTCTGGTATATTAAGATAGACTCTGAAAATAAGCAAGTTTTAGTGGAAAATATAATCTTCCAACCCCACTGCCAAGGTCGTCATGTTAATTTACTGGAGGGTGATTGGGAACCCAAATCATGCAATGAATCACTGGGCCAACCAGAGTTTCTCACGATATATCCCCATTTTTTTGGAGCCTATTTGATACCTGTAACCCTGGTTGGTAAGTCCCATAAGTGGATTTATTCCATACATGACTGGGTCATAGTTACAAGTTATAACAACTTAGAACTTAAAACTATTGTTCTTCATCTAGTAAACCCAATATTTCCACCATCCCAAAATCAAAGGAAGGTGAGAAGCCAAGGCGAAAGACATGAACTGCTTGCCGGTCATCTGTTGAGGCCATGGGAACAGCTACATCATGGGCTGCCCGCATGGTGCGAATGAGAAAGTTAAGTGTCCATCAGCATCGCACCATGGAAAGGATGATCATGCCTCGGAAATTCTCTGCGATCATGGTGAGATCGCACTGCGGCTCTTCAGCAGCATGGGTAACGGCCGGGGCAGTGACCCATTCCGGGGACACTGCCATCATGAGTGCGGGCTCGTAATAGGCATTTTACCATGGTGGTTTCTTAACCGTCTTAACCATCCCCAGTCATGGTCGTTATGGCATTGGTCAACCAGTTATGGACCGTGGTGTCAGATCCTCGATGTCCTACCTCCTTCAGTTGGTAGATGCCCAGCGTCGCGCCCCCTGCAGAGTTGAGCTGCCGCGAAGTCGTTGAGCTCTCCGTCTTCGGCGGGTGGTGATGAAATCCTGGGCTGCGTGATGGGGTACCCTGGGTGATGGTAGCTTCAAGATTTTCAAGGAAAAAAATGATGGAAATTAGGAAAACTGTGGGTGAAATGGTGAAATTCTGGAAATGAATTGGTCCGAGGATTAAAAGCAACTTTGGGATTTTCATATGGTTGGTGGTTTCAACCATCTTGAAAAATATTTGTCAATGGGAAGGATTATCGCATATATTATGGAAAATAAAACGTGTTTGAAACAACCAACCAGTCATGCTTTTCAAGGACACATACAGCTTTTAAAAAACGCCTGGGAAACCTCTTCAGACGTAGCCAAACCTCCACAAAGTCAGCTGGACGACCAAACATGGCCACTGGACGTGGGGTCCCCCTAGCTATAAATTGGTTTACAACCGCCATTCGCTATAATATATATATATCTATATATATATATGGTATAGAGATAGTTATATCTACTATTGTATACAACTATAGATCCCACTGTATTTAACATATACTTCTAAACCAACTTGGTACACAAACTGGCCCCCCCGGGCAGTTTACGCAGGAATCCTCTCAGGTTGACCATTCCACCAGCCTTCCGTGTCGATTCACCACCCATAAAAACCATAGGGGATATTCCTCATAGCGTGGGACATATTGACATATTAACATATATAGCCATGAAATGGGTGGGATATTAACTTATAGCCATGAAGGGTGGGATATTAAGGCTGGTGTGTAATATGTTAATATGTTAATATGTTATTACCAGCCAGCTACTGACTGGGATGCATTTTAGTTGTCAAGACATTTTTTTTCATCGCTGGACACCGTGATTGGCGTCAGTTTGGGGATGATCCTCTGGTGATTTCACAGCTTGGAATCCATGGCCCATTGAAATACCCTCTGGTAAACATACAAAAAGCTATGGAAAGATCCACCATTTTTAATGGGAAAATCCACTATTTCTATGGCCATTTTCAATAGCCATGTTAAATTACCAGAGGGTAGATGATGTGTACATGATGATTGACCGAACTGACCGAACTGGTGACTTTCGACAGCTATCTTAAATAGCCACAGGTCATATTCCCATTAATATATTTAATATCGTTCTTTGTAGCATCATATATCTTTGTTCTAGCATTAAATCCCACGGATTTTCGCATTTTATGGCCATGGAAAACCCCAAAATTCTCCAAAGCCAGGGATAGGTCGCAACGAGCGTCTCTTGACCACCTCGCGCTCACCAACGTCCACCTGGGGAGCTCCACTATGGAATGGATACCCTCTGGTTGTGTCAAAATAGCTATTGAAAATGGCCCATTTACAGTTGATTTACCTATTAAAAATGGTGATTTTCCAGAGTTATGTCTGGTAAACATACAACAAACTATGGAAAATCACCATTTTTAATGGGAAAATCCACTATAAATTGCCATTTTCAATAGCTATGTTACTTTACCAGAGGGTATCTCTTAGAAAAATGTGTGCGTGTGTGATAGATGTTTGCATTTTGTGTTTCCCAGGGGCTGCAGGCTTAGACTTTTCACGACTTTGGCGCCACCTTTTGGGGGGCTCAAAAACTAAGTAGCCCTATTCAACCAAACAGGCCATCGAGTTATTTCAGTGGTAAGTGGATCATAACCCATGACATACATCCAATTAGGGGGTTTTGCTATAAGCAGCTAAGGATAAAACCTCAAGGTCCAAGCGTCGGACTCCCAAGGCCCTCCAATTTTTTTTAGCCAGGCACCTCTACCAGTGGCCGGTCCGACACCGGGTCAAGCTTTCTGCCAGGAGCCACCTGAAGGTTTCGCAAGGTCCATGCCCTGGTTGGTGGTGAAAAAAACCATCTTGAAACATGATGGAGTTCGTCAATGGGAAGGATGACATCCCTTTTTATGACATGGAAAATAACAAAAACAAGTTTGAAACCACCAGCCAGATATCTTATTAACCATTATTAACCACCATTAACCATCATTAACCACCATTATCCACCATTAACCACTGGAATATTCAATCTCCACTGAGAAACGCCTTCAAACCCCTGGTGTTGAGTGTTGGATCTGTTCATTCAATGGTCCCATAGTGGGTTTTGTTTAATCCCCACCCCCCTAATATTGAACACCCGCAAAAAACACCGTTTAGTAGGGGATGTCATCACAAAAAATTGACCATACAATGGGGATGTTTAATATTGAAGGGGGTGGGATTGAAAAGATTTCACCATGTTCCCAATGTTTCATCCAATATCCCATCATGGTTGGGATTCCCGTTGTATTCCCCATGGTATATCCACCCTCCTCCATCATTTGTTTAATATTAGGGGGATGGAATTAACCATCAGTTAACCACCAGTTAACCACCAGTCAACCACTATTAAGAATTATCAGCCATTGTCCATGACCAACCATTGTTACTAATCATTAACCATTACTAATGTTTAATCAGCGTTAGCCATTCTTAACCACTAGAATCAGGTAATCCAACTTGCTGGACATGTTCCGATTTAGTTCGATAATTTTCCGAGCTAGAAACCTCCGTTTATAGATAAATGTCCCAGTATTGTCCCATTGATACCTCCATGTATAGTTGATTTTTGCATATGTTCCCATGATCTTCACCTCAAAACCTCCATTCATAGATGATTTTCACATATGGGTGTTTCCAGCAAAATTGGGTACCTCAATAATTGGGTGGTTAATACATGTTAATACTAAAAATAAACTTAAATCTGTGGTCCCCCAGGTGCTTAATTTTGACCCATACCCATATGTTCCCATTAAAGCCTTCACTTTTCATTGGGATTTGCCAGGGCCATGGTGAACATTTCGGCGCCTCCGGCAGGGGGTCGAAGAGCGGCGCGCCCTGCAACTCTCCCAGACGCGCGCCTTCTTCGATCCAATCCTGCAATGGTGAGAAAGTCAAAGAATTCCTTGGCAACTCATGGCCTCAAAGGATATGATTATGGGATGAGGATGATGATGATGATGATGATGGTGATGGTGATGGTGATGATCATATGACAATGAATGTGCAAATGAACATATGAAGATAAATATGAAGATGAACATATGAACATGAAGATAACAATGACGATGAACATGAACATGAAGATATTGAGGATGATGATTAGTTCTGATGATTTATGAATATATACGATGATGATTATATTTATATGATGATGATTCCTTTGTTGATGCTCATTCTTCTTATGGGACTGTGATTATAATAATTCATAACCACCAGCATCATCATCATAATCATACATGGTGTAAAACCTGATTCTGTTAAATAGTCGCGCACACACACATATATATACATACACATAAGTTACACACACATATATATATATATATTATATAAGTATATAGGATAGAGAGAGAGAGAGAGGCAGTACACTACACAATGTTTAAAATTCCTGGGCTGGGAAGAAGCCATCAACTGGTAAAAGAATCGTTCAAATCACAACTGGAAATGCTTTTGTCATTCTAGGGACCGTGAACCGTGAACGAAACATAGTGGGGCTGACCGTCCTGATGTCCAAACAAAAAAATCAGATTCATTTCTTCAATACCATTGTTAATGGTTGGTGGTTTCAACTCCTCTGAAAAATATTAGTCAGTTGGGATTATTTATGATTCCCAATATATGGGAAAAATGTTCCAAACCACCAACCAGTTTCATGTTGAATTCCTCTTAATTAATTAATTTGTGAGTTCCACTTCAAGTTTTCGATTTCCATGCTTTTTATGCCTCACAATTTCACTTTCTCCCCAAGATAATCCCTAGGTTTCCCAGGCATCACCCGCGGTGCAATTCCACTAAAAATGTGGCTCGTAGAACTAGAGTAAGGATTATATCCCAACAAACATGGAGGTTACACCATAGTTGTACCCATTCAAAAGCTAGTAATTTAACATAGCTATTGAAAATGACCATAGAAATAGTGGATTTTCCCATTAAAAATGGTGGATCTTTCCTAGTTGTACCCAGCTGCACCCAGCCCATCTCGCCCGTCTCCTTCTCCTCGCTCGATTCAAAGGGCTCCATCGGCCCAGACTCCGTGGCAGCGAGGCCCGGGTGTTGCTCCAACAAACTGCGCTGCCGCGCCGTCATCCCAGGACCTGCGGGACAGAAATGGAGGTTGCCCCAGTTATGGCCATAATAGAAATTGTTTAATGGGGAAAATGAAAATAATTATATTTATATGGCCACTGTATATATATATATCACTATCCCCATGGCCATGGTATATCTATTATAGTTTATAGATGGCCACTATGGTATGTTGATAGTTTTCTAGATAGTTTAATATATAGTGTAAACTGTTGACTAATCCATTGGAATTGGGTGTCAAATCATTTCAGCCCTAGACCACAGGTGGCTGACTGTCTATGTTTATTATTCACCAGCTAATCAATTCTAATTAAGGAGGGGTTTGACCCACCCAAATAATAGGTGGGACATGGTGGGACATTTGGGATGTAGTAAATAGATGTAAATAGATGTAGATAGTAGGAAAGGGCTGTTGATATTATGGGCACTCTTCACCGGGCATGCCCATGTTTGTTGATTGAAATAGATCAAATCTGGAATTTGCTGGTGGGGTCGGCCGGTCGGCCCTTGAAAAACCCATCGACGCTAAGTTGGTGTTGGTGGTCATGGCAACTTGGCTCTGACAAGTCAGGGAGATCTGAAGCGATTGGCTCACATGTTCACATTGGCGCGTTTTGGGGTTTCACTTCTACTGGCTACTACTAGACTACAGCAAAACCCAAACGTCCAGCCAATATGAAAATGAGTATTCATGAGATACCTGCTACGAAATCACCTTTAAAATCCTTGTTTACTGATGTACTCCTTGTCAATTCATGACATTTGGACCCCGAAAGCCCCTCTGTTGGCACACGGTGGCACCTGGAATTGGCTGCAAGGTTTCCCGCATCCACTGCGGGAGGGACAAAAACCTGACCGATCCATTGCTCCGAATAGCCGACCGGGTCTGAAAATAATAAGCCACGCGACCCCCAGTGACCCCCAAAAAAAACGGGTTTTGTCATGGTTTGTCATCATGTCCCCTACATTCAAGTATGCAATCTTGGGTAGCAAACTCGGAGCATTTGAGTAGCAAAGCCGTGATATTTAAGCATCAAACATGGGGGTCCGAGTCTCAAAAACACGTGCCACTTTATCATCAGTGGTGCAAACAGGCTCCAGACCCAGGATTGACAATCCCTTAGCTGATTTAAAAAAATGGGGTGCCATTTTTAATTGTAATGTGTCACTGTTTTGGTGGTAGACACCCCCATTCAATAGTACTGGTTTGTTCAGCGATTTACCCACCAACTTGATAGCCATAGGTTTTTTGCGACCCACAGGTCGTCGTGGATTTCAGTTCAAGCCAGCCATGCTTGTCGACCAAAGGCTAGTCCATTAGGTGAACAAAAACTTGCTGGTTGCTCCCCTGCTAAATTGGTTTAATTTCTAGTGTTTATCCAAAGAAATTGCCACAACAAACCCACAAAAGCGAACAAAATGTCTGGGGACCACCATGAAAAGTGTTGGCATTTAGCCTACCATTCACCAAGGTACACTCGGAAGTAAACAGTGTATCTAGACATGTCCTTCTCATGACATCACCATTAAGACACCCCCTGGCACTTTGAAAACTGAGGAAACCCACAATGCCAACACAAGAGGTAAAATCATCGAACGCAATTGGCCATCTTGAGCAGCAAGCCTGTTAAATTACTGGGTCTGTTGGTGTTTCTGCCCTGTCTGGGTGAGACCTGTTGGCTCCTTGAAATGGCGCACTATTTTTCCTGTGTATTTTTTCCCCTTCCCCGGGGATTTTTTTTCCCCGATCATCCTTTCACAATGAAGCCAGCAGGCAGGCAAGCAAGCAAGCAAGCCAGGCAGGCCAAGCAAGCAAGCAAGCAAGCAAGCCAGCAAGCAAGCAAGCCAGGCAAGGAAGCAAGCAAGCAACTGAGCAACTGAGCAACTGAGCAACCGAGCAAAGCAGGCAGGCAGGCAGGCCAGGCAGCCAGCCAGCCAAGCCAGCCAACCAGCAAGCAAGCAAGCCAGCAAGCAAGCAAGCATGCAAGCATGCAAGGATGCAAGCATGCAAGACAGCAAGCAAGGGGGCAATCGGGCAAGCGAGCAAGCAAGCCAGCCAGCCAGCTAGCAAGCAAGCCAGCCATTCAGGTAAGCCAGAGCAAGCAACCACTTTGCATGCAGGCAAGCAAGCCAGGAAGGCAGCAAGCAAGCAAGTGTGGAAGCAAGCAAGGAAGTAAGCAAGCGAGCCAGCCAGCAAGCCAGCCACCATAAGCAAAGTTTTGAGCCAATCGTAGATAGACCTTCGAGCCAACCCTTCGGAAAAACTATTAAGCCAACTTTCAATAAAACAAAGCAACTCTGAACCAAACCTAAATAAAGTTCTAAACCAACTGCAACCCAATTCCAACCTTACTTCTCCAAACCCTAAACGAACTTTAAATTGTAAACTTACTGTCACTAAACAGTAAGTAAAGCTTTGAACCAATCTTTGACTAACCCTAAAGAAAATTCAAAATAAAAACAACACCAAAGCTTAGATCTAGTTTAAATCAACCATAAATAAATGTTGAACCAACTCTAGAGAAAAACCTTGACCAACCTGAAATAGAAAGATAAGCTGACCTTATAGTAAAGCACCAACAATTTTGAAATACAACCTGAAACCACCATCAAATAAACTTTCATTAAACCTTGAACCAATCCTCAATAAACCACACATCAACCCTAAATAGATCTCTAACCAGCCCCAAACCAATTCTAAACTTAACCGTAAACCAATTTAAAACATAAAGTGCACCGGCACTACATCGACCCTAAACCAACTTGAATTGGCCATTAAGCCAACTTTAAGAAAACACTCAACAACCTCAAATAAATGTCAAAAAAACATTCAATATTCTTTTAAACAAATCCATAGTCCAGCTCTAATCAAACCTTAAACCAACCCCAAATCAACCCTAAACCAGCCTTAAACCGATTATTAAAGAACCCCTTAATCCAACCCCAAAGAAAACCTTAAAGCAAACTATCTATGTATATATGTAAATATAAATAAATACAAATAAATCCTGAAACCCTCACGAAGGAAACTGCACGCACACCTTAAAGTCAACCCCAAGCCAACTTTAATGTTCAACCAACCTCAAATAAACCCTGAAACGAATGCCAAATAAAGGGTTAACCCAACCCAAAACAAACCCACATCCAAAACAAAAGACAGATGAATTTTCGACAAATTCCGAATCAAACCCTGAACCGATTTTAGATACAACTTTGCACCGACCTTAAGCCAACCAGCAATAAACCACTGACCCAACCCCGAATCAATCCTAAACCAAACCGGAAGATAACTTAAACACATGTTAAGCCAAACACTAAGCACGCCAGAAATAACACCCGACAGATATTTTATCTCAGCATTACGCCAACATTAAATAAATCCAGAGTAAACCTGAAGCTAACGCTAAGCCCACCCAAACTAACCCCTAAATCAACTTTAACTACAATTTCAAACAGCCTTGGAGCACAACCCGAAACCAAATCTAAACAAAACCTTATACCAAACCTAAACCAACCCTGAACATATCTTAAAAAATAAGAACCATTCCAAACTACTTTCGCCCAAGCCTAAACAAATCCTACAGCAGCCCTAACACCATGCTATTTGAACCAACCCTAAAACTAAGTGGACTCCTAGCTAAACCGCAAAATAACCCTAAATAACATATTGCACCAACACTAAATTCACGCCAAACAAGCGCTACACAAACACCATTTATAACCAACTTTAAACCGACCTGAAATAACTAAGCCAACCCACGATACCGATACCTTTAACCAAGCACAAGCACACACCACAGCAGCCCCAACAACACTTCTAGCTGAACCAACCCCAGGTTTTTGCTAGCTCCAAAAAAATCCGATTCCGGCAGAAATAAGAGTTTCTAGCTCTAAAATGCGTGACTTACCATCAGTTTCTAGCTCCAAAATGCTGCAATCACCGTAGAAGTGGTTCCAAAATGTTTGCAGCTTCGAGATCCCCATGTGGTGTGACATTTAGGGCTCAACCCTGGGATCTCAGCCTGCACATGTGGATGAATTCCCATGTACTGACATCCAATCTGAC
>Ga0126342_10005591_pt1 | contig 21997 bp, 17 predicted proteins | sample Cyp1metagenome_FD_92528 | JGI IMG/M metagenome (GOLD analysis project Ga0126342, IMG submission 92528) | Coral microbial communities from Lord Howe Island, Old Settlement Bay, Australia - Cyphastrea 1 metagenome | ecosystem: Host-associated > Invertebrates > Cnidaria > Coral ... | reverse complement strand
CTTTTGCCAAGCCACCAATTGGGTTGATACTACATACTTGCATTTGCATACATATTTCCATAACCCCCAAAAAAAACGGGTTTGAATTGTGGATCCATGACATGTCCAACAGGTGGAGCCCCAGACATTAATTATGGAAAAAATAATTATGGAAAATCCGGTCGATCTGCCCTAGCCCCCTGATTTCACAGGAAAAATCAATTATGGAAATAATGGCCACCTCCAAGAATTATGGAAAAAAAAGAGGTTCGGATCACTTCCGGGATATTTTGAACCCTTATGGGGAAAAATCCAATTATGGAAAAATCGGACGCAGGCGCCGCCTGTCTAAGTTGAACGTTTTATTTTTTTCCAAAAAATTCTGTCGGTGACCATAAGTGATATAAGCTACGCATATCTTGGGCCAACGGACCCTGCCCAAGAGCACAAAACTTGGACTCTCAACGGGCAAAAAATGATGGGACTATGAACATCGGATGTGAACATATTCGGATTTTCCATGGGAATTTGAATGGACATGTGGGGCCCCCAAGATAGCTAAGTTGGTGCACATAACTCCAATTTAACTATGGTTTATGGTACGCAAATAACGAACTAGTTATGAGGGTTTATAAACCAACGTTCACATCACTGGGGGGCCCCACATTGTATGATGATTAATGGTGAACTCATGGGCATAGACTATCAACATGGGGAAACAAAATCATCGTCTCCCCAAGCGACAAACTTGCTGGAAAAGCACCTGGTGAGCCCGGCTGGCCCCGGACACATTGCTGCTGGTGGGACTCCGAAGCCTGGATCAATCCTAGAGAAATGATCCCTTTTGAAAAGGCCTAACATTTCAGGTTAGTGATGGGGGAGATTTTCTCTAGTTACCTTAACATAGTTATGGTATAGATGCTTCATTTAGATCAATGATTTTCCCAGCGAACTTAACTCAACCTTTCTGAATAGTTCCGGGATTTTCATGGATTTTCCAAAGCTATGTTAAATAAGCAGAGGGACATTGTGATTTACCCTCTGGTAATTTGTTACATAGCTATTGAAAATGGCCATTGATTACCCTCTGGTGGGGATAGAATTGGTTTATAGTCGTGGGACTTTTCATGGGGTTGAACCAATCCAAAAGGAATGCGACTTTTCATGGGATTTCACCAGCCCACCAGCCAAGAATCATTGGATTTCATGGGATTTCATGAGATATCACCCATGTTCATCTCTCAATTTCATGGCAAGCTGTTGCAAAAAACCAGAAGGTAATCCCCATCTCCTCGTCATCAATTCTCATTGAAGCCTCAATTTTTATCACCATTTTTATCCAATTTTGAGTCCCATTTTGGAATTCCATGAAGTCACCGCAAGTCACTAGGGTCTCAAAGAGAGAGACCTAGAAATCCATTAAATCACCACAAAACTGGGGTCTCTTTGACCTAGAAATCCGAACAAACCGCCAACAAAAAGCCCAGCGAACAAAATCCGAGGCCACTACCGCGTCGCTGATGGCAAGGCCTCTGTTGGTTTCCCAGAGGTCGGACGCACGGAGGATGTGGCTACAGGATGGTAACCCCCCAAGTTCTGTTAGTTGGTTTATATATCCATGAACTAGTTCGTTATATCTAGCATAAACTATACTTAAGATATCTTAAGATGATGTTTGTTGGTTTATAAACCTCTGTGAACTATAGTTAATATCTACCAAAAAACATAGTTAAGCCACTTATATCTCAACTTAGCTATCTGATAACTATAGTTATATCTATCATAATCTACCATAAACCATAAAATTCAGCCACTTTTATTTTTTTTCCAACTGAACGCTATCTTGGGGCCTCATCCTGGAAAATGGCCCAGTCGAAATAGATGATTTACATTGGTCATGGTGATTTTCAATAGCGAACTGTTCAATGACCTGAAGGTACATGGATCCTGGACCCACCATTCTGTTCACTTTGTGGACAATGTGGCACTCTAGGAGTGCCCAATAGACTGGGAAGAGGACTCTTAATGGAGACATGAATGGCTTGTTGGTGGTTTGGAACATTTTTTATTTTTCCATTCAGTTGGGAATAATAACCCCAACTGACTCATATTTTTAAGATGGGTAGGTATACCACCAGCGCAGATGGGAATGTCTTCATGAGAATGTCAATGATTGATGGGCCAATTGAGGATGGCAACGGATCGGGGAAACAATTTCCCCAAATCTATGCATTCAGATTGGTGAATGATGAACATTTATCCAGATGTACGTCTTGTTTATCACATTTTCACATGTTTCCCATAGAAACAAAAGGCCCCCCACGTATAAGTTGGTGTATAAACCCCTGCATACTAGTTTGTTATATCCCCCATTCATCAACCCAACTGTTTTCACCAAGTTTTCACTGTGCGTCAACTTCGCTTTATTTCGCTACCATGGGGGGACTAGTTTTCCCCAAACATCTCCCAGCATATCCCATAGAATCACCTGGTAGCTTTCAGCGCCGTCAGGTGAATTTGGGCCTACTCCCAGGAGCACAGGCCGAAAACATCGAAGTACCATCCTGACACACTTTTCGGCATCTTTTTTGGGGGGTTGTATGTCTGTGTCTATAATATATATATAATTATTATATAAATATAATTTATATGATATAATTATGGTATATATATATTATATATATATATATTATATTATATATACATATATACATATAATATATATATATATATACACATGTTCTTATTCAATTGAATGGCCGGATTTCTATTTGCTTTATGCACGTTACGAACTTTTCGTGATTTTTATTTCCCGATGAAATGACCTGTAGAAAAAGCCGAAAAGGTCCATGGCATTCCATGGCCGAAAAAACGTCCGTCCGTTGGGAAGAAGGACCGTTTAAGGATGAAGACCTGACATCCTAAGAGGTGAATTGTCCCTATGTTTCTTGGAAAAAAAACTCACTTGTGATGGTAACTTCCTCATTTTCTTTGTTACATCCTACTTTTTTCATGGTTGAAACCGTTGAAAGCCATTTGCTGATGGTGAAAAAACATCAATCTTTGAATCCCAATTTTCGGTGTTGAACTCCGAATATTTGATGCTGATTTATCACCATCGGCATGATATGGAAAATTCGAGTGTCGTGAAGTCACCATTTTTCATGGTTAAAGTTTTTTTAGCACCATTTGTGATGGTTAGAACCACCATGTTTCATGGTTAAAATTAAATCATGTTAACTCACCATTTTTTCATGGTGAAATCATTTTTTTCGTTAAATCATGTAACTTAAATCCCAAATGTTCATCCAGTTCAGCCACAGGGCACTCAGCGTTTGCCTCGTGTGGCGCCGCTGCCCACAGCCATGCAGATGAGACTCGGATGTTCCATGGAGATTTCATTGGAACATTGATATGGGATAGTCTTGATATGGGATATGAAATCCCCATGAATATGATATGGAATATATATATATATATATATCCATTGATATGGGGATAAGAATCTGAATTTGATATGGGATATTCATTGGAACATCATGGAACATGGATATTCATGGGAATATTTAAGGGATAGTCTTGGAACATCAAAAAAATGGAGTGTATATTAATCATATGATCTATCTTAATGATTTCATGGGATTCGTCCGGATATGATTTTTACATTGGTTAGTGATGAGCCATTCAAATTATGTATATATATATATATCAATCTATCAATCATCATTATCCACGGTTGATAAAACATAATCTATCAATATCTATCATAGATTTAGTATTGGATCTCTGCTTTTTGTCGGATTCCGGCCCCGCTTTCGGCACTTTCTGAACCGCCCCGGGGCTCAGGATCTTGCAGGGAAAGCCGTAACTTGGCGAAAGCGAAGATGACCGGCGAGTGTCATAGCTGGTGATTTTATCCCACAGTGTCATAGCTGGTGATTTGACCACCCAAAATCGGGATTTGCCAATTGGGTACAACTCAATGGGTTGATTTCGTTAATGACAAGTCAATCGAAGTTCCCTGGTCCGAAAAAATCGCCACCTGAAATGTACCCCATGCCAATCCCACCCGGAAGCAAGGCTGAAGGCTGATGCTGCTCGTAAGTTTGGTGGCCAAGATGACTCGGGTGGAGTTGCTGGCGATTTTGGCACATAAAACCGAGAAAGATGGCATTTTTGGCGGGTTTCTGACCAAATGGAGATTCCAACAATTCAACCGTTGATGAGTCATACTGCAGAGATTTTCTGAAGAGTTCACTGTTTCCCTGGAAGTTTCTTTTGCGCAACTGGGTGGAAACGTTGCGGACCCCAAAGAAATAGGTTTTCCGAGGTGAGATGGGCATAAGATGGCGCCGGAGACCACATTGAGTGATTTTTTGGGATTTATCATCCTGTTTTTGGGTAACGGTAAGCAATATTGAAGCCATAACCATATCATATGCCTTCATGGTTTATCCCACAGGTGCAAAAAGTTTCCTTTCACATAAAACACATGTGGTTTTGTGTGAAGATTGGGTGCTTCTAAATCTGGTTCATCATGATTTTCCATTATAGAATGGCATTTTACTGATAAATAGGGATGTATCCTCATTTCAGGCATCATCCAAGCGTCAAGGGAGCCAGAGCACCTCCCAGACCCAGGAACGGCATTATCGATGCAGTTGCCAAGAAGGACGGCCCGCTTCTTTCACGTCGCGACCCAACCCTGGAAGAATGGGAATTGTAAGGGGTAACTCATCCAGTATAGTCAAACTCTTCAGGGAGTGTAGTGTAATATACCCAGCGCTATTTATCTTTGTTGCCGCACGGAAACTTCAACTTTTGCGGGTGAGTCACTGAATACAGATGGGTTTGTCTGAAAATAAGGTACCTCCATATCCTCTGGTTCACCATAACTTTTTGTTGAAATAGCCATTTCGTGAATATATGCCATTTTCAGACACACTCAGATTGCCTGAAAAAAAGACCCAGAAATGGAAGCAAAGATTGGTTGAGTTTTCGGTGCCTGGTCCGTGCGTGGGGTTTCAAGATTGGTAATAGGTGACACCGTCTGTGTGACAATGAGCTCAATAGATCTCTCGTCCAAATCCAAGGATGCAATCATTTCATAGAACGTTTAGATCATTTTGTGTTCAAACCATGATTTTCATCATTTCCCTATGTTTTTCCATGACTTTCCAGGGATTTTCCAGGACTTTCCAGGACTTTTCCCACCTTTTCCCATGGCAAACTCCCCAGGACGTCATCGAAGAGGCGGCGGAGTGGGCCTTGAGCCATCCACCCGCACCCATCTCCAAGCGCGAGGTGCACAAGACCAACAGGCGCCACGCCGTGCGCCACTGGCGCAAAGCAGGGTGGATGGGGTAGCTATGGACATGTGAAAAAAATCTGGTTGGTTTGGAATCAGATACTCTATTTTCAGACAGAAATATCAAGCTGGTTGGTGATTTCAAGATGTTTTATCTGGTTGGTGGTTAACATTTTTTTTTCCCCAACGGTTGGGAATAATGATCCCAACTGACGAACTCATATTTTTCAGAGGGGTTGAAACCACCAACCAGACATGTTCCATTTATTTCATGGCTAAGCTAGAGAAATTGTCATTTTTTTTGGTAAATATGGGTATAAATCAACTATTTCGACTGGGTCATTTTTCAATAGCTATGTGGAAATTACCAGAGGGTAATCATTCTGAAGTAGAAAACGAATATCGTGTATATATATATATATACACGCGATATGCCAGGTAAATCCCGGCCCGCTCCGCGGCTGTTTTGCTTCGAAAAAAAGAAATGGCTACAGGGAATCAATGCCCCATACGGAAAATGAACATATGAATCATGATTCAACGAATCAATGAACCAATGAATCGATGAACCAATGAATCAGTGAATCAAGGAATCAGTGAATCGTGGTACTTCCAGACACACTGGCCAGGTTTTGAGTAGTGTACAACCCCAGGTTTTACCTTGTGTTTTGGGACCTCCCCACCACTTGAAAATTAAAGCTTGATGCTTCTTGGGGTGGCAAATCAAAACTTACGGCCATTGAATTGATGTCCAATCTCTACATCACATACCAGGAAAAAACACAGACAAACAAGCAAGCAAGCAAAGAAAGAAAGAAGGAAAGAAACAAACAAACTTGAAGTTTAAAGCATATTTTTGAAATCACATACGTTCTTATATACACAAGTCACATACAAACGTATATATATATACATGTTTGAATATGATATTAGATCTATAGATGATCTAATATAAATTTTCATACATATATAGATATACATACATACATAGATAGAAGATACACACATCCAAGTGTGTTTCCCCAAGACGCCAACGCGACGTGACCATCGCGGCAGGTTCATGGTGGCCGCAGGCGGCTTGGAGCAGGGTCTCAACACCGCCGTGAACGCTGCGGGGAGACCCGGGAGAAGCCCAGGAAATCCGTGGGTGAATCGGTTTAGCCATGCTTGGTGGCTCATCCCACTTAGTAAGTGGGTTATAACCCCAATTATAAGTGGATTAACCCTACTTATCCCATTTATAACTGGGGTTATGACCCACTTACGATTCGTGGGATGAGCCACCAAGTGGGAAATGACCCGTAGAAATAGATGGTTTACCGTTCTTAAAAATGGTTAAAAATGGTGGATCTTGACAAATGGCGAACTGGCAATGTCATAACCAGATGGTAATACAACCAACAACTAACCAACTTAGTTATAATTTAGTTATATACTATATAAAGTGGTTTAGCGTTCAGTTGGTGAACAGAACTATAAGAACAATAGTGTATGATACTTATAACATTTTATAATTATATTTAGATGGGGTTATAAGGCAACTTATAACTACAAGATGGGTCCCCCGTTGGATAGCGTTCAGTTGAGAAAAAAAGGTGGCTGAATTCCATGGTTTATGGTAGACATAATGAACTAGTTAGTGGGGTTTTCTCACCAAATTATATTTCGGAGCACCATCCTGTAGGGTGTCCAGCAAATGTTTGAAATACCATAGGAGATATAGTAAAAATACTGAAATCTTAGTAACCATACAATTCTGAAAATACATCTTGGACACCTCTGTTGATTTTCTTGGAAATATATTCATATAGTTATTTTTCCGGTGGAAATTGCAATTTTTGGGGTCAAAACCACCATTTTCAGACACACCACATTGTTATTTTAGCATCAGAAATGGGGATTTTACTGCTTACATTTAGGGTTGTTCAAAGTGGATACCTCTAACGGGCATGTTTCACGGAGAAATCAATTTTTTGGTGCATCCTCCTCAGTTTTGGCTACATATCCACTATTTTATATATGTTAACGAATTGTTAATGATATGTGTCACGACCAAAACTTGGTTTGAGTAGGAGGGGCCAGTATCCATTGGTTTATCATTATTTCCTCAGTTACTTGCATCATTTTTAGAGGGAAGCCCATTTGTGCGGTGGTCAACACATTGTTGATACCCATATTGAGGGATGCTAGGGATATTGACATACGCATTATTCCCATTATGTTAGATTTCCGGGACGGATGGAGAACACCGCATCTCATATCCCTATTTTTGGTTACATGTCCCACATGATACGCCCATGATTTTCATTGTTTTTTTGTTTAATACATTTCCCATATATACATATATATGTATATGTATCCAATTATATAACCAATTTGCTGGTCCTACCCCCTTAAATTCCCATCAGGTTCCATATGTGTGGGTTAAATCCCACGAAATTTCACGTGTTTTTTTTTCCAATAGGTAAATCATTTTTTTTACCCTCTGGTAATTTAACAGTTTATGGGAACATCACCATTTTTTCATAGGTAAATCAACTGTAAATGGCTAGCTTTCCAAAACTTTGACTTTACTGGAGGGTATATCCATATATGGAATATATTCCATGTATCCCATATATTCCATATGCCAAAAATAAGTTATCTCATTGATATCCATATTTTCCATATGGAAATTTTCCAAGGTCGTATCTGTCCCATGATCATGGCACCGCCTCGGGCGACTTGCCCCTAGTTGCACCCGTTTTAGGCTCCTCTGATGATTGCCCCACGCGTCGGGGGGCTGAAGGGTGGGTTTTTTTGTTGGGCTTTCCGGTCGATTTTTTCGAAAAAAAACATGGGAACAAAACAATCCATTGATTCATGGGATCCTAGATTTGCTGAGAAATGGGATTTCATCATTGATTTTATGGTATGAAATACATGTATTTGATGATTAGATAAGGATTAAATGGTGCTTACTGGTATTTGAAGTTGTGGGAACATCACCAATAAACCAGGATAGAACTTAAGATAGAGCCATAAATACTGTTGTAAACGCTCAATTTGAGGATGTGCGGTTAATCTTTAAAAAGTTTGGTTGGATTTCCTGCATTACAAGGAGTGCCCAGATAGGCTCTGTTGAGGAAATAATGACATATCTGAATTTCCTGCTACTGCAGACCCACGCAATTGCGATAGAGTTTGACTCAGGGGATGACGGGTACCTAAGAAAGATTGGAGGCCCTCCTGACCATGAGACCGGATGTTTGGTCTACATTTGCATGGAACAACTCACCAACTATAATATAAACGGATATAAACGGTTCAAGATGGTGGCACCATGGGATATAATGGTGATATTATGGATGATACAATATATACATAACCATAACATCACCATATATTACCATACATATATAATGGTGATTTTATGGATGATATACATTTCTTGCGTTTTTTCTTCAACCCATCCAATGATTGTCATGTTCCACTAAATATCAACTGGTGTTCAACAAAACATTGGGACTTTTTCTTTCAACTATACACAGAAATGGTTCCCCTTCCCATTTTTCTCAGATAGAAAGTCCACCTCATTTGGATGCTCCTTAGAATTGGGGCCCTCCAAATAACCAATTTAGGTGTCTTATTGGATCCCCAAGTTTAAGAAGCCTCCATTTGTTCAATGTTTGTTTTTCACCCAATAGGTGTTTTCTTAAAAAAAAGGTGAAACCAAAGACCCTTGCTTTCCCCAATTGACATGACACATGTAACTCGATAAGTTGGGGGGAAACACATGGTTCAGAAAAAGGCTCTGACTTGTTTCTCGCTGTTTCAACTTCGGATTTAGAGTTTTGGATGATTTGAAGATGTGTATGGGTCAAAACAATCCCAAAATCATAGCTGGGATGTATGGATATTCATCCTCGATAAAATATGGAAACTCGCATATAGGTTTTGATCCGTTCCTAACTGGGTGTGTCTGAAATGGGGAATATCCCCAATTATAGCCATTTAATAGAGAAAATGATGAGAAACCAATGGTTTTAGGGGACACTTGATGGAAAATCATGAGAACATGATGAGAAACCAATTGTTTTAGGGGGACCGTTTTTCAGAGAATCCCCCAAACAAATAGGTAACATCATCGATCTTTATCCATTGCTAGCTGGTAAAACCCAAAGTATTAACGGTTAAATCTCACTCCATGCACTCCATTTACCCATGGGATTTAACTATCAAGACTATACCCTATGAATGCCCATGATATCCTATTACCCTCTGGTAATTGAACATAAGTATTGAAAATCACTACTTTCAAGTTCGGTAAATCATCTATTTCTATGGTACATTTTCCAGTTCGCAAACTGTTAGTTTACTGGAGGGTATACCATCATATATCCTAATAAATCCCATAAAATCCCATTAAATCCCCATTGAATCCCATTAAATCCCATTAAATCCCCATTGAATCACCATTGAAACTATGGATGCCTATGATATCCTATTATCATATGAAATCCTATAGGGGGTTTCTTAAAATGGGGGATCTCCAGTCGTCGCCATGGTTGAAAAATACGACTAAAAACACCCCATCGTCTAATTGGATGATGACTGGTGGTACCCCCCGTTTTAGGATGATGTTAAATTATATGTATATATTACTTGGTGGCTCATCCCACTTAGTAAGAAAGGTACTTAACCCCCGAAATCATACCCCAAACGTTTCCTAAGAAGGATCCATAGGGTATGTATATATTATACCATCTGGTTATTTAACAGTTCGCCATTTGTCAAGATCCACCATGCTATTAATATAGGTAAACCATCTATTTCGATTAGGGCCATGGCTTAACCATGGCGAACTGTTAGTCATAACCAGAGGGTATATCTACATACACCCGTATGAATAGCCATTGAAACATCCCATGACACTGGCACCTTCCCATCTCCGCAATTCGAGGCCATCATCAAGTGCTTCGAGGCCGCTTGCTCCAACAAGTCCTTCCGAGAGGCGTCGAAAGGAAGGGAGAAGTGGTCAAAGATATTATGGCTATGAGTCAAAACCCTGGTACCTAGTGAACCCCAAAATAGCTGGTAAATGGATGTTCATCCCATTAAAAATGTATGTATAGGTATTGACCCATACCCATATACCCTGGGATAATTTGTACGTAGCTATTAAAATTCATCATTTTTAATAGGTAGATCATCATAAATCATCTATGTCTATAAATGGGCCATTTTCATCCATTTTCTCTAGCCATGTTAGATAAGCAGCAGGTACACCTTTCAGTTGCTTAACATGGAAAATGGGAAAATCCACCATGAATTGAACGATCATTTCTTTTCGAAACTCATGTCGCTTTTCGCATCGCTTTTCTTTAATGTTCTCTTAGTATACAAAAACATATGACGTATGCATACATAAACACATGTTTTACATACATTGCAATTCAAACCAGCTATGTTGATCAATTTGGGGTTGCAAAACATGACCGTTGCAAGGATCATTTCATCACTTCTCGACCTGTTTCGACAAAACGGATCAAAATGGTAGGTAATTCTTGCTTGACATCATAAAATGATATACTGGTTGGTGGTTTGGAACATTTTTTATTTTCCATAATATATCATATTATATGGGATAATCCTTCCCATTGACTAATATTTTTCAAGATGGTTGAAACCACCAACCAGCATCATAAAATGGCAGTCAGAAAAAACTTTGTGCCCTGAATACCCCAATTTTTCGGCCCCAATTTTTTGTGCCTTCTGGTGGCAATAGGTTGACATCCTGAGTTCCTACATCCAATGAAGTAAACCTAGTAATACCCTTTTTTGCCACTTGGGGGGTGTGAAAAGCCATACCCCAAAAAGGTGTTATTATTGGTTTAACGACAGTATAGCAACCCCAAAATCGATTTGTTTCTTAATGAACACCTGGGGATTATAAAGTAAATGGCATATAATCTTGCGTTTATTCATGAACATCATGGAACAACCGTTCTATCCAATTTTATTTACCCTCCTGTACGTATAGACATCCAATGAAGTAAACCTATATAGTAATAAGCTATCCCCCAAATTACCAGGGGTTACTACATCCAAAAATTACTAGATCCAAAATTACCCAAAGTTACAATAATACACAATCCCCCAGTCATCACCATTTTTATAGGTGGGATTTCAACCATTCCCAGTCATGGCTAGTTTATGACATTGTTTTAACTAACCGCATAAATAGTAATAGTAGATATAGATATAGTAGATAATTCATAGTAATATTTCAAATATTCTACTATTCATTAATAGTTACTACATTAGCCATTTTGCACACACGAAAAAAAATTGGGATGGTTTCCTCATGGGGATAGCCCTAAAAATCATCATAAATCATCCAATTCAAGAGGTGGAGTTCATATCTTATGCCACTTGGGGGTCATTGTGGTGGGAGTTTCCCCATGGATGGTCAGGGCCTGCAAGTGGAGATGGAGCAGTTCACCAACTTGGTCTTCTCCGTGGAATCTGCGGCCCCTTCGGCTGATTTTCCCAGAAAATCCACCATGACTGGGGAATCGATGAAGTGAAGATGTTCTTTTTGGGGGACCCCCAATAGGCAAATCCAAGAACAGGCTGATGAATGGAGGACTTTTATGGGATTTTATGTTGGAATTTCCATGGGATTGTATACATTTTATGAACATCAAGAATTGACCAAGAATTTAGGATATTTTCCAGGAATTGACCAAAAATTTAGGATATTTTCCAGGAATTGACCAAGAATTTAGGATATTTTCCAGGGACTCACCCAGCCTTTGGTCATCTAACAACGTTCCGGACAATGGCCATGGACCGATTTTCCGATTAACCATGGTATTTTGCCCCATGAAAGATTAACTGCCCCGTGAACCAGGAGAAATTTCCCGATATATCAATTGTATAATGGGTGGTTTGTTGAGAATCCCGATGTTTGTTGGGGTTTGGCATTTGGGTCGGTTTGAATTTTAGTTCTTCTTGACGTTGTTTGAACTGGTGATATCCACAATAACATATGAAAGAATGGATATCAGCCGGCCAAAGATGCTGGTCATTTAAACACATGCGACTGGTGTTTGGCACGGGTGAGGGGCCCGGTTTGGAACCCCGGAATTTCCTGGGGTCAGGGATAGTATTCTGCCATTCCAATGATGGTATTGATGCATTTGTATGCATTTGCATGGACGTGAATGTATGCATGCACATTGACATTATCAGACATGATGTTTCCCACAGACAGGCATGGCGTGCTTGAAACTACACCCCAAACCTACGCTACAAAATCTACTCTACATCCCAAACTTCACGATTGTTGTTACCCAAAATCAACATCCCAACCCTCGACTGGCCCTTTTCACTGCGGAACTACTCGGGCATGAAGTCCATCGAGAAGGGTTTGAGACATCCTACAACCAGAATCAAAATACATCAAAATACCGCAAGGTTCAAATCATTTGGTCACTTTGTGGATATTTTTTCGGTTCTTTTGACGTTAAAACTCTGGTAAGGCAGATTTTTGTCATCCTATACCCCCATCGTGATGTTCATGTCTTGGAATGGATGGAGACCTACCACCCAACAACTAGAGATGCAGGAAAATCTGCCGTCAATTGACACATGGATATGGAAAACATACGTCATTTGTAGATTCTACCCTCTGGTAATTTAACATAGCTATGGAAAATCACCATTTTTTTAAATGGGAAAATCAACTATTTCTATGGCCATGTTCAATAGCTTTTTGTATGTTTACCGGAGGGTAGATCATTTTCTCCGCATATTTCCAACCACTCAAAGTGACCTTTAAAAATCCCCAAAAGGGCGTCACAACGTGAGAACTGCCAGGTGTACCCTGTGCATAGCTATAGTAAATCAGCATGTTTCATCGGTAAATCAACGAAGTAAATGGGCCATGTTCTATAGCAAACTGTAACACATTACCACTTGGTATATCCATATATTCCAGATCTTCCATGATATAACTATTATCTGGAAAACACCAAGGTATTCCTATTGATCATTATATTACCCTCTGGTGATTTCACATAGCTATGGATAAAGGCCCATAGAAACAGATGATTTTCCCAGCGAACGAAACCTGCATTTATGCTTGGGATTTTCCATGGCTACGTTAGTCATAACGGTCAGAACGGAGCTGAAGATCCCAGCTGTGATCTGATCCTTTCGGACCCATGGATTTCACCTTGCAGCGCTTAAGGCCTTGCGTCACCTCTTCCTGTCGGAGCGTTTGGCTCAGAAGGCGCCAACATTGGGGAGTCGGAATACAGTAGGGATGAATCCCCATGAAATCACCATTAACCATAGTTAACTATAGGTTGGTGGTTTGGAACATGACTTTTATTTTCCAAAATAGTTGGGAATGTCATCATCCCAACTGACGAACTCATATTTTTCAGAGGGGTAGGTATACCACGAACCAGGATCTGGTTGGTCAAATGTCACCAACATACTGAGTATGAGATACTGGCTATTTGCAATAGGGAAATCATGATGAGATTGAGATTTAGGAGATTTTAGGATGACACTCCTTGAAAAGGGGAACCTACATGAGGACAGTGCCTGCACAAAATGAGGCTCAGAGCAGATTGCCGACATATAGCTTCACCAGATTTGACCAAAGATATCTGGGTGATGAATTTCTCGTGACCTCAGCTATGCTCACCAAAGTTGATGGGAATTGTAAGGGGTACCCTCTGGTTATTTAACATAGCCATGGTATAGATGGCCCATAGATGATTTTCCCAGCTAGAAACCTCCATTTATAAGGGATTTTCCATGGCTATGTTAAATAGCCAAATGGTAACTATCCCAAAATGCCCTTATATATATGATATCCATGATACCTATTAATCTCTGGGTAAACGTCACGCTTTGTCTGAAACGTACGACGAAATTGGATGGTTGATCATCATTTTCCCTCACAGAACCCAAAAAGGATCTGACTTGGGATGTACATCCGCCCCACCTTGGGGTGCACGGCCTGTATGGCTTTGAATCTGTAAGATATGAACCACAAAGGCCATGTAATTTTCAATTCACTTGTTTATTACAGGATGGGGCCCCCGTTGGATAGCTCAGTTGAGAAAAAAAGTGGCAGAATTCTATGGTTTATGGTAGATATAACTTAACGAACTAGTTAGTGGGGTTTATAAACCAACAAACATAACTTGGAGGGCACCATCCTGTACCTTTCTCTTTCTATATTGCTATATGGAGGTTTCCTAAAATGGGGTCCCCCCAAATCATCTATTTGAGTGGGATTTTTCAATTTTTCCATGAAATACACCATCCAGCTATTGGAGTACCACCATTTGTGGAATCCACCATATATATATCACCGTTCCTAATATTCACATGTTGAACCGTACGGGTGGAAGTCAGGGAGCAAAGCACGTGCCGAACTCTGCCATATCGGTGGGTCTCCAATGAATTACCGGTAAACATTCACAGGTCGCCATGGAAAATCACCAAAGAAATATAGGGGTGAAGTATGATGACATTTCTTCATGTTGATTTTTGTGAGCAGCATTAACTGACTCTTGTTACATAAGTTACTGGTACCTGATTCAGCCAAATCTCCCGTCATTTTCTTCTCCATTTCCCAGACTTCCACAAGGTGAAGCCCACCTAGGGTTGATTGGGATAGAACGAACTAGTATTTTTCATGGGCTTCAGGAATTAACGTTCACATGACAAAATCTAGAACCCTCATCTGGATTGGTTTCTAATGGCTAATTAATGATGGGTGATAATCTGATCATGTTTATGTACCGAAACCATGAATTTTGGGGACCAGTGGGCCCCGCGTTGAAAAGTTGCGGTGGAAAATCACACGTGGCTGGAAAGCCCTGTGGCCGCCACGTCATTCGCTGGGTGGATCCTTCCAGCCATGTTTGAGGGTAAACTTCCCAGCCAACTCTCATGATTTTCTCACGGGGGTATCCATCAAACATATTCAGAACCCCAAGTTGAGATGAGCCGAACATGTCAACATGTTCTGAACATGTTGGATACTGAGATTCTAAGATTCCAAAGTGCTATATTTGGATGATCTTGCAGGTTTTATCCCCTACTGTAATTCGTCATACCCTCTGGTAAACTAACAGTTTGCTATAGAAAATCCCCATTTTGAATAGGTAAATCAACTATTTCTTTGTGGTATTTTCAATAGCAAACTGTTAAATTACCAGAGGTATACCATCATTAAGCCCATTCAATCCCATTCAATCCCACTAAATCCCATTAAATCCCATTAAACCCCTATGAAGTCTCATTGAATCACCATTAAACTCATTGCAGTTTTATCCCCTTGTCATAAATGGTATATCATACATATATTCCATATATTTTATATATACCATATATTCCATACCCATATGGTCCATATATGTTATCTCATGTACATCTATGTGTCCATATTTGGAGGTATAACCCATGGCTTGAGTGGAGGTCTGAAAAACAGTCTGTGCAGGTTCCAGGTATTGACGAGAAGCCGGCCCCACTGTCGCTTGGCCAAGAGACATTGTTTTTTTTGGGACCGGGGCTGGTTTCTGGGGTTTACCATGGGTTTACCACATGACTCATGCTGAGAGGAAATGGTCCCAAAGAGAATACCAGACTTGAACTGGTTGGTCGTTTGGAACATGAATTTTATTTTTCCATATGAATTGGGAATTTCATCATCCCAACTGACGAACTCATATTTTTCAGAGGGGTAGGGCTCAACCACCAACCAGGGAACATATTTTTTGGCCACCCAATCGACAGAGTTTCAGGCTGGAATTTTTCCATCACCATCCAACTGGATGGGTAGAAACTCATTCTTTAATCTCTTGCTATACCATCTGGTAATTTGTTACATAGCTATTGAAAATGGCCCAGTCGAAATAGTTGATTTACCCATTAAAAAAATGGTGATTTTCCATAGTTATGTTAGTTTACCAGAGGGTAAATGGGTTTATCTACGTTCACCAGCATTGAATCTATATATTTTTGCATCTAAGATTGGCAATGATACATACGTATTTTGGAAATCAAGGCCATATATGTGGTTGCTTTGTCTGCGATGTTGGTGTTTTTTGGCGATCTTTTTGGGATCCATTTGAAGCATCTTCAAACCCTGAACACATATCCAATGTAGTCATATTTTTCACATATATATATATATGACTGTATGTGTATATATATATATTATACATATATATGTACTCGTACATATATGTAGAGTTGTCCGAGTAAGGTGGAACTTATACCCAATAGAAGTCTGATGTTAAATTCAGCAAGAAGGATTTGACAAAGACTGAGAGAATGACCAAGAAACATGAAGCCGAAGTACCAAGCCAAGGGGGGTTGAAGTAGGATCATGGGGACGTGACCTTAGACCAGAATGGTGATATCACGAGATTTTTGGATTCCATCATGGCTATGGAGATTTTTGGATGTTACCCGGCCTGGTAAACTAACAAAAAACGATGGAAAATCACCATGCTATTAGTGGGTAAATCAACTATTTCGACTGGGCCATTTTCAATAGCTATGTAACAAATTACCAGAGGCTTAATCCCATCATATATCCTAATAAATCCCATTAAATCCCATTGAATCACCATTAAAATCCCATTAAAACACCAGTATTTCCTCATAATGTCGCATTGAAAGGTGTAGAATGCAGGAGGGACACAGCTCCCGGCCTCGGATGGTTTGGCTCAGTTGAGAATGGGGATGGCTGGGGATGGGTGGGGATGGGTGGAAAGCATCAATTCAACCAGCTAGGTCAGTTTCTTTTCATACTGCAGGGGAAAATAAAACATCATAAATCCCTATATATATATGTATATATATTTCCTGGTTGGTGGTTTGGAACATGGTTTTTTTTCCTCCATATATTGGGAATAATCATCCCAACTGACTAATATTTTTCAGAGGGGTTGGAACCACCAACCAGTTATATATATATATACATACAGTCTGGGTAAATTTGATCACGACCTCACCCTGATCTCCCTCACTATAATCATACTAAGGGGAAGCATCCCAAAATGGCTTTAATTATTTTAATTCAGGTTAGTGAACTATTATAATTTACCCAGATACAGTATTCTGGTTGGTGGTTTGGAACATGATTTGTTTTTTCCATTCAGTTGGGAATGTCATCATCCCAACTGACTTTCATATTTTTCAGAGGGGTAGGTATACCACCAACCAGTACTGATAGATTAAAAAACCTGCTTTCCAATGGATTTTTCTCCTTAAACCTCACCGCATCCTATCCTCGGATGTTTCTCTTCGATCTGAGGAAGAAGATTGGCATTCTGGGCGCGGGCTTGATGGGCTTCTTGGGACTGAAGCTTTCAACTGAGCTTGGGAAGTTGGGAAAATGTGGTACCCTCTGGTAAACATACAGAAAACTAGGGAGAATCACCATTTTGATAGCTAAATCAACTATTTCTATGGCCATTTTCAATAGCAAACTGTTAGTTTACCAGAGGGTAAAATCCTAAACCCTAAAACAATCCCCAAGATCACCATTCTGGATTGGGATTTTTCCACAAGCATCCCCAAATGGTAGATTTATGTGGCCTTGGGTTGTCCACATTACATCACTTATTGTTTTGCAGGTTTAATGGAAAAAAATGACACTGAACCATGGGATGTTTGTTGGTTTTCCAGCATTTTCAGTGGAACCCGGACCTTGAGAGGACCTTTTGATGGTTCTATTCTCTGTGGGACAAACATGATCAAACATGGGCAGTGTGGAATTGAATATGTTGACATTATATAATATTGTATGCGGTTCCTTCGGGTGTAGGTTGTTTTGCCATAGCCATTTGAGCAGTAGGCCAAACAAAAAGGTTTGATGTCTATTCTGGTGCCACGTGGCACTTTTCGCCGGATTTATGGTTAAATGGATGAGTAATCCGGAATTGACCAACGAGTACCCTCTCAAATTCTAACTTGGCTTTCTGAAAAATCATCCATCATATCCATGTACAGATAGGTTTACTATTGAACATGTCGAAACCATTCGACACACCCCATGTTTAGCCCAATCCAGTCCAGATCTAGATAGCATCAGAAGCTAAAAAAAGATCAGGTTGCGTAACTCCCCAAGCCCGAAAAACGAGTTCATCTCAGGTGGCGGCATTGTTGGGGATCTCAGCGTTCTATGTGCGGAGATGGTCGGTATAAACCTACTTGATCACTACTAGCATGATTATTACCATTATTACCATCAACAGTTTTGTGTTTTTGTAGGTAATATATTAGCTTTATATAAGTATGAAAATCTCGTTTGTTGGGGAATGTTTTCTGTTAATACCATCTGGGTAAATGAGAACGACCGTACATCAAGGAGTGATGGGACTGGGGCTGGTTTCTGGGGTTTACCATGGCTGCACCACATGACTCATGCTGAGAAGAAATGGTCCCAACGAGAATACCAGACTTGAACTGGTTGGTGGCTTGGAACATTTTTATCTTTCCATATATTGGGAATAATAATCCCAACTGACGAACTCATATTTTTCAGAGGGGTTGAAACCACCAACCAGTGAAACATAGTGGCTTTATCATTTTAAGGCTCCGAGTCTTGATATTCTTGATTGCCTGTATTTGTTTGGACATGCAGTTCAATGTCATCCATTGCAGATTGCAATGATCATCCCATCCATCACACACACATTCGAAGCAAGGTTCCTGTGAGGCCAATTTCTGGGGGGAGAACTACTAAATCCCGAGTCTCAAGGGTCGAATTTTAATCTATTGGATCCTTAGACTCTATTAGTTCTTATTCTTTAAAAGCAGCTTTTGATACATTTTAGTTCACTCAGAAATAAAGTTGTGAGCCTTTTCATTTGTGGTGTTATTTACAGTTACTCCCCATCATTTTTTATCAATTGACATAGACTATACCAGTGGATTTTAGTGTTGTCTGATTTAAACAAAACGATATTTGGCTGGTAAATCCAGGGTTTGTGATTAAGATGTTCCTTGAATCCAAGCCATTGAACCCCGGTTTTCCACATGTTTCCATATATTTTCCATATGGCAGTGTGTCAAAACCTTGTACCCCTGTAGTTCACATCAAAATAGCTGGGATTTATGGATGTTCCTTCCCCTAAAAATGGTATTAATAGGTATTGATCCATACCCATATATGTTCCATATATTTTCCATATATGTTCCACATTTTGTCTATAGATTTTCCCATATGAAATCGCAAAACTTTTCAGGGCAATCCGATTGAGGCCATGTGCTTCATCCAGAAGGGAGTCCCCGTGGTGTTGAAGGCAGCTCGACGGGGTGACTGGGGGGATGGTTACAAGCCATTTAGTCTATGATTCTGGATGGTATCCTGGTGATTTAATGGTGATTTCATGGGATTTCAGATGGTGATTTGATGGGATTTAAAGGGATTTGATGGTGATTTAATGGGATTTCATTGGATTTGATGGGATTTTTGGTGGAATGTGATGGTGATTCATAGGCATTACCCTATGGCTATTGAACATAGCGAACTGGTAAATCACACTTGTTTCATCTATAAATGCGCCATTTTTTATTTTTCCATAGCTATGTTAAATAACCATGTGGTCCTTCCAAGGATTCCCAGTACCCCAATGCTCGGCATTGGAGCCATTTTTCTATTGACCCCCCCATGGTGACGACTAGGGATCCATGACTCAAGAACCCCCCCAGATACCTGCTCCACTTACCCTCTGGTAATTTGTTACATAGCTATTGAACATGGCCATAGAAACAGTTGATTTACCCTCTGGTAAACTAACATAGCTATTAAAAATTGCCATTTATAGTGGATTTACCCATTAAAAATGGTGATTTTCCGTAGCTATGTTAAATTACCAGAGGGTACCCATTAAACATGGTGATTTTCCATAGTTGTGGTAGTTCACCAGAGGGTACGTTTTTTTTTGGTTCGAGTTGCACAGAAAGATCCACCGGGCAGCCGTGTTTCGACACCAGATCCATCCTGTGAGCCCACCCGGGATGATACCCTCTGGTAATCTACATAGCCATGGATTTTTTGGCCATGCAAATCATAGGCACACACATTTCGAAATCAGTAAACAAATGGTTTTATAAATGTTCATGGCATTCCATAGCTGTTTAACATTACCACTACGGGTATCCGTACAAACATTGCAGGCTGACTTCTAATCTAACATGGCAGGCTGAAACATCCCGATGCCACGGTAGATTAATGGCTACCCCCAACAGGTCTACAGGGTCGACAGGGTCAACAGGGTCAACTGAGGGGTTGCTCAAATCCATTATTAATGAACTAACTAGACATCAATCCTCAACCTGTTTCAATTGAGTGAAAGCTGCATTGGGGCATTCATGAGGGATTAATTTTAACGAGATTAGCGACATAGGAGCATTCATGAGGGGTTAATTGTGTGGAATATATATATATATATACATATCTGTCTATCTATCTATCTTATCTTAATCTTATCTTAATCTTATCTTAATCTGATCTTATCTTAATCTGATCTTATCTTATCCTATCTTATCTTATTTTATCTTATATTATCCTGTCTATCTATCTATCTATCCATCCATCCAGCCATCCATCTATCCATCCATCCATCCATCCATCCATCCATCTATCTATCTGTCTGTCTGTCTATCTGTCTATCTGTCTATCTATCAATCTATCGATCTATCGATCTATCGATCTATCGATCTATCGATCTATCGATCTATCGATCTATCGATCTATCTATCTATCTATCCATCTATCTATCTATCTATCTATCGATAGATCCATCCATCCATCCATCCATCCATCCATCAATCTATCTGTCTGTCTGTCTATCTGTCTATCTGTATATCTATCTATCGATCTATCGATCTATCGATCTATCGATCTATCTACAGTATCCATGTATCCATCTATCCATGTATCCATCTATCCATCTATCCATCTGTCGATCTGTCTATCCCTCTATCCATCTATCCCTCTATCCATCTATCCATCTATCCATCGATCCATCCATTCATCCATCTATCTATCTATCTATCTTTCTATCTATCTATCTATCTGCCTATCTATCTATCTATCTATCTGTCTATCTATCTATCCACCTATCTATCTATCTATCTATCCATCCATCTATCTATCTCTATCTATCCATCCATCCATCCATCCATCTATCTGTTTGTCTGTCTATCTGTCTATCTGTCTATTTATCTATCTCTCTATCTATCTATCTATCTGTCTATCTATCTATCTATCTATCTATCTATTGATTTTTTGATCTATCGATCTATCGATCTATCAATCTATCGATCTATCTACAGTATCCATCTATCCATCTATCCATCTATCCATCTAGCCATCTATCCATCTATCCATCTGTCGATCTATCCATCTGTCGATCTGTCTATCCCTCTATCCATCTATCCATCTATCCATCTATCCATCTATCCATCTATCCATCGATCCATCCATCCATCCATCTATCTATCTTTCTATCTATCTATCTATCTGTCTATCTATCTATCTGTCTATCTAACTATCTAATCTAATCTAATCTTATCTTATCGTATCTTATCTTATCCTATCTATCTATCTATCTAACTATCAATCTATCTTATCTTATCTATCTTATCTATCTTATCTATCTTATCTATCTTATCTATCTT
>Ga0126342_10005590_pt1 | contig 21997 bp, 21 predicted proteins | sample Cyp1metagenome_FD_92528 | JGI IMG/M metagenome (GOLD analysis project Ga0126342, IMG submission 92528) | Coral microbial communities from Lord Howe Island, Old Settlement Bay, Australia - Cyphastrea 1 metagenome | ecosystem: Host-associated > Invertebrates > Cnidaria > Coral ... | reverse complement strand
TATGTATGTGTATGTATGTGTATGTATGTGTATGTATGTGTATGTATGTGTATGTATGTGTATGTATGTGTATGTATGTGTATGTATGTGTATGTATGTGTATGTATGTATGTATGTATGCATGTATGTATGTATAGACATATGTATGTATATAGACATATGTATGTATATATATAGACATATTATGTATATAGACATATGTATGTATATAGACATATGTATGTATATATGTAGACATATGTATGTATATAGACATATGTATGTATATAGACATATTATGTATATAGACATATGTATGTATATAGACATATGTATGTATATAGACATATGTATGTATATAGACATGTATGTATATAGACATATGTATGTATAGAGGCATATGTATGTATAGAGACATATGTATGTATAGAGACATATGTACGTATGTAAATAGACATATGTACGTATGTAAATAGACATATGTACGTATGCAAATAGACATATGTACGTATGTATATAGACACATGTATGGTGTGTATATATATATATGAGTGTGTATATTTACACACATTCCACAAACATATAATATATCATATATGTCATGTATGTATGTCATGTATGTCTCTTGAATGAACTTAAGATCTAAGCCCCGTTGAAGAGGAGAACCTGTCGTTCGATGTGCTTCACATCTCTCTCCCTGCCTCGAAGAGGTTTTTGTACTTCTCGCCAGTGGGGCCTTGCTCTTTATTTTTGTAGGCATTGATGGGTATATGTCTATAGACAGAAGGAACTAACTAGGATTTATATTATATTTATGGTGGATATATTCATACACAATATGTAGTGTATATACATGACATATACATGAAAAATATGTATATCCATGTATCAGTAGTATCCCATGGTTCGATCATGTTTGATGGAGTTGCAAAGCAACAAAACATCACTTGAAGGGCTACACTGGCCTCCAGCACCAAGTCGGCCCAGGGTCCGCATGACCTAGTCAGCGTTTGATATATACAGAGTACATAAGAATACACAGTAATTACATTACAGTACCGAGTCATCAGATCTTGTTGCAACTGATTTCAGTACTTCAGAAGCCTTCTGCGATCTTCTGCGGAAACAAAAAAGCGAGTCATACCTAAGAACCGGATTCTGCAAGTTTTTTCTTTTTCGGCAGTCCGCTGGTTGACACTTTACCGAAATCAAAGCTCGACAACCCTTCCACTCCAATCCAGACAAAACAGGCTCTCTGGCTAGGGAGTCTCCGGATCTATAAAAACTGGGGATCATCTCCAACGGCAATTTTCAAATCGCTTGAAAATGATGAAATGATGTTTAAAATGACCAATGTGGTAAACCCATTGCCATGAACAACTACCATTGGGAGATGTTTTGTCTACCACCCTTTCTGGTAATATTGGGGATGGCCTGGGTTTACCACATTATTGAACCTGAAGTCTCAAGTAATTTTGCTGAAATCAATAGGGTAAATCCACAATTGATAAATAGTTTTCCCATTAAAAACCACCATTTTCCAGGACATCAGTTTGCACCTGAGTTTGCACCCTGCACTCCTGGATCCGCAGCCGCCTCCGTCATGTATTTCTTTCTGAACTCGCAGCCCCTGAGGACAATCCCTCTCTCGTTCAGCGCCTGGGGAAAGCGATGCTGGAAGAGATCTCGCCGTCTTAAAGCTCTGATCCTTTGGTAAAAGCATTGCAAGAAATGTATACATGTCATATGTATGTGTACAAATATATATATATATGCGTGTGTACTATGTATACATATATATATATATGTGTACTACGTGTATATATATGTAGGTATTGATGTATGTATATATATATATGTATGTATATTTATGTATGTATATATATATGTATGTATATTTATGTATGTATATATATATATATACGTATATATGCATACATACATATGTATATATATATGTACTATGTATACATATATATATATGTGTGTTCTACGTGTATATATATATATGTTGGTATTTATGTATATGTAAATAAATAAATAAATATATATATATATATGTACATTTATGTATATTTATGTGATTTATGTACATGTATATATGTATATTTGTGTGTGTGCATATGTGTGTGTGTGTGAACATCTATATTTATTTATAAATATATCCACTACATCCGACCCTAGGGCACCTCTCCAACCTTCTTCGTAACGAAGACGGCCGGCAGCTCGGGCACCTCTCCCTCGGCGCCTGATCGATGGATTGATGGATAGGATAAGATAAGATAAGATAAGATAAGGAAGAGAAGAGAAGAGAAGAGAAGAGAAGGCAAGATAAGACAAGCTAAGATAAGATACGATACGATAAGATAAGATATATATTGGAATATTACATATATATATATGTGAATTGATATAATGTGTATATGTGTACATTAAATTAGATGATATGTTATATATATACTACATGTTATATTATATATACACATATCATATTACATACAGTATAATTAACACATATATATAGCTGGTGTTTGTTTAGACAAACATGACTCGATACATGCTCATGACGGGGGTGTCTGCATGTATAATTACTGTCAAAGGAATATGGTGTAAACACATCATATTGCTGTCTTCATGTACATTGATACCATCGAGCGAAGACAGTACATTGTCAGTACATTGTCATAACTCATCGCACAGCACGCGTGACTTCTCGTTACCCTCTGGTAATTTAACATAGCTATTGAAAATGACCATTTATAGTGGATGTTCCCATTAAAAATGGTGATGTTCCCATTAAAAATTGTGATTTTCCCATTAAAAATGGTGATGTTCCCATTAAAAATGGTGATTTTCCCATTAAAAATGGTGATTTTCCATAGCTATGATAAAACTCACCAGAGGGTAGCATTTACAGATACCCTCCAGTGCGTGTTTGTCTTTGCTGTGATGGCAGCTGTGGAGATCCTGAGTTCGAGGCATGCAGCAAGTTTCTCCACTGACAGCGCCTGAGGGCTGAGAATTTCGGTCAATGTTGGTCCAAAACAGCCTGAGTTTAGCTGGCAAAAGGCGTGAGTTTAGCTGGTAAAGCTCCGACATGATACATTTTGAACATGAATTAAAGATGAATGAAGATCATAAATATTGATAAATATTGTACTTCCAAAGATATCTCGGCAGTCTCGGACCTGCTCACAGCGGATGATGAGACCAGTAGCACCTTGCTTCTTCGCTTGCGCCGCTGCCTGATGCGAGTCTAAGACGGGGGAGCCCTGAACAAGAACCAAATGCCACAATGGAGGAGTCATGGGAAAAACTGTGACAGTGTCTCCATCAAGGCTTCAACGAGATGCTGAGTAAGCTTTGACTACATAATGACTACATAATGCTACATATCAATTTGTTTTATCATGCACACATTGTCAAAACCCTGGTACCCTGCTGAACCCCCAATCAAATTGCTGGTAAACAGATTTTATATCTCATATTATATGTATATATATATATGTATATAATGGGCTTTCACCCAGTCATCAGCCCTGTGCCTTCCGCAAGTCAACTCCTTCGTTCACAACCGCCACCCACCTGAGCGAACTTCGCGACTCCGTCCCTCCAAGCTGACGACTGACAACTATAGATATAGTACCCGAAGCGGTAATCAAACATGGCTGGGAAATGCCCCATAAAAGGAGGAAAATCATCTATAATACATTGTCTGTACATGCTGAATGAATGCTTTTAGATCGGGAAAAATCCATTGCCATGTTTGATTGCCAGAGCGTAGGTCAAAGGTCTGATGGATAGCTATTGGGTGCCACTACTGAAAGAGTCCTAATTTTGCAGCAGCCAGAGTCCAAATCGATATGGATCAAAATTCAAAACAACAAAGAACGCAGACTTGGTCCCATTATGTCCCATTTTTAATACTATGGCCTGGCCGTAAAAAAAAATTGGGGGTTGACCAAAATATGTGATTTATTGGGACATGGATTGGCCCCAAATCGCCAGATCCTCTGAGCAGGTGGGACTCCGCTTTACCTTCACCTGCGGCCTGGCGCGGCGATCCGATGACAGAAATTGGCCCCAGCGCAGAAGGCAGTTGGGTTGGAGGATTCTTGGTGGAACCATGGTGAAATCTTGGTGAAATCTGAAGCGTTTCTGAATCTTTTTGGAGCCACGACAGGGTCCCATGATTTGATGCTGGGATATCCCCATCCTAGCGGTTTATCGATTTATGATGATTTATGAATATTGCATGTGACCCCAAACTTGGGGCAGATTGACAATTGCTTCTTGAAAAATCACTGGTAAATAAACTACCCATGAACTGCAAAGATGCACACTTCCCTTCTCAAGCACTTGAAAATACAGGTTGTTTTCGTTCACCTCTGTTTTCTTAGCATCAACCTACACACGGATGACGTCCCTTTCGGAATAATGCTGCGGGGCCTCGAGTACACCATCTATCATATCTATCATCAGCTACCTATGGTTGTGAAGATTTGTGAAGGGGGTTGTATAACGATGGTTATATAGCCAGTTTTAATTTCCATCAACCAACTAGAGAGAGGACACTCCTTCAAAGTCACCCTGCCCCTCCTTGGGAACGGTGTAGCCGCCCTGCTCACTCGCAACGACCACGTGCCCCTTGAACTTGGACAATTCCTGCGAATCGAAAATTGCAGGTTCAACATGTGGTTACGCGTCAGAACATGTCAGAGCCCTGGTGCCCTGGCTTTTCACATCAGAAAAGTAAAAAAAAGTGGTTCTTCTGCAGGTGGTTTTTTTCAATGTTTTAAACCATTTTAAACCCCATTCGCCACATCGACTCAATATGACTCAATGGATCCGAGCCATCGAAAAAAATCGAAAAGTCGCCATCCCTGGTCTCCTCATCATGTGTCCAGCTGGAGGACATAGCGTCATGATGCTTGAAATCTGACCTGGACACAAGGATCACAAGGATGGCCCATGGGATGCCATGGATTCTGGGCTAAACTGCTAAACATCCCCAGTCAGCTAAACATGTTTTCAGACCATCGGCCTTCAATTCTCTCTCTAGGCCCTTGCGAGCTTTCCAATCTGTCCACAGTAACCTCATGTAACCTCTGGTGATTCAGTGGTCATTGTCTCCTTCAGCCTCAACAGGCACCCTCTAAGTTTCAGCTTGTTCCACAGGGGAGCCACCAGGAGGTCCACATCACCCTGGCCAAAAATGGTCAGGTTCATGAGACAAAAAAAGGATTCTGGATGATTCTGCTGTACCTTAAGGTGTACCCTTTGTCACTTTGTTAACTTTGTTCAGACAAAGTTTCTTTTGAAATCGACAACATGTCCGCAATGAAATTGGCCTGGAAGAGAGCGTTGCCCAAGGGGGTCAGCAGTTGATTAACGGAGCCACCCTGCAGGTCGATGATGGTCGATTCAAAGAGCATCAAGCAGCCACCCAATGTGTTGTCTTTTTCTACAAACACATGTTTAAGTACCAATCAAGAAACATCACAATTTCAATGTTGTTTTTGTGAGATATCAATAGATATGACTGGTTCTACTTAGGTTACTTAAGTGTATATATATATATATATATCATTGTATCCATCGCCGTTATAAAATTAGTTTCCTGGAAAATCATAGTGATTCCTGTAGAGTCGATAACCGACAGAGATCTTGATGGGTTGCTGCCAGCCTCCATCACGAAGCCTATCTCCCTGTCAGTGGCCTCAGGATTTCTTAGGGGCTGTAGAATGAATGGTCATAAGTTATGAATTATAAATAAAAAAGGGATCAAAATAATGTTGGTATATGATGGTATATGAATATGAATATGAGTCAAACGCTTTTTACAAATAATTACAAGGGTTTCTGTTTTTTTTGTTGTATCACGCTTTGAGACAACCCCATCTCATATGGACACATGCAAGGCCATCGACATTTCCTGACAGAAACAGCCAGCACTGGGTCTGTTGCCTTGCCATTTGCTGTGATGGCGCCATTCATGTTGACCTGTACAATTGGCTTTGTGGAAAAACGGACCCCAAATCCACTGGCTAATCAAATTCACTCATCACATCTCATCACATTCCCCCAAATCCAATGGCCATAAAGTGGTGCTATGCCCTTTTTCAGACACACACACAGAATCACACAGACACACATCCTACATCTGTTGGATCTTGCTGCTAGCCATCCAATTACCTGTCTAATTTTGGTGTTAAGTCAGCAAACCCAGCGAGTTGGACAGTTGGACCTTCTGAATTAATGGAGTCTTCGTAGCCTCCCAAGGATGTGCCCGCCTTCAAGTACTGTAGGGCATCTGCAGCTCCCGAACTGGAGCAAGGACGGTCAAAAGGCCAGGCAAAATGGCCCAAGTGACTTGTGCAGTCCTCCAACACATCTTAAAGTGGTGATATGGGTCTGAAAATGGGATACACCCCCCAAAGTGTCCAGTTTAATCTGAAAAATCTGGAAAAAGGATCATTTCCGAATAGTCACGCTCATATCCAAGCAGCCGGAACAGCCAACTGTTGCCTTTAACTGTGGCGAATGGGTCCAGATCCGAGCCCTGCCTGTCATAGGGTTTTAAACAAATGTTGGCTCCTTTGCCTGAGAATCCCAGTGCGCTTCAAGGCGGTGTCTCAAGATGGGAAACCGGGAACCGGCATAGGATGGTTTTTCGCTGTAGGTTCTATTCAAAACACTGAAGAGACTGAAGCTGAGGCATTACACCTGTCGTGCCAATGTATGGACAATTCAAAGACCGCAATGGTTGTCAGGCAGATTGCAGCTTGAGTTTCAAACGGATGGTCAGGTCGTGAAGATTGACCTGACACCATGGCACCCCTGTTGGCATGGCACGTGTTTTAGTGGAACTTCCCCATGTCTTATTCCAAAAAGCTTTGTCGCAGCTCATCTCCCATCATGACCCAGAGCTGCAAACATGGCAAGGCGGACAGGACCCATACCAACACGCTCAATAATAAACCTCAGAAGGCAACTTTTCAAGAAGACCGTCCTTACCGCTCCGTAGTGGCATTGTGTCCGAGCGCAGTCAGCAAGTAAAAATCCGTGCTCAACGACTTCCTGCTCTATTGTTATTCTTCAAAGTTCTGAAACATCGCTTTCTTGGGGCTACTGCAACTGTACCATTTGTAATGCCACTTGTGCCTTTCTCACCACTGACATCTGAGCGCTGTTGCTCTTGTACCCCAGCTGATGAGCTACCTCGGTGGCTGGGCTGTCCAAATACTGAATTGTCTGAAACTGTTGGGAAATGGCTATGTAGGAGGTCCATACCTCATTCTCAGACACACTCAAATCATGGTTGGCTACATTCTCCTTATATATAATCCATTCCCCCTATTACTAAACCCCCCCAAAATAATAAAAACTGGGGACTAGGGTCCATCTCCAATTTTGGAAAATTTCAGGTTGGCCAATTTGACTTTTAATTGATCCCCTTTAGAAAACAATTTGAAAATAAAGCTACCATTTGTGGGTTTCGCCCCCTAAAAAATAAAAACTAGTCAACCCCGGGCTGGTTATTATTGGGGTCCGTGAAAATTTTGTGTTTTTTATATTAGGATGTTTGAATTAATATGGGGTGGAAGCTTCGAAATCCAATTTTTGGCAATATTTTAATTGCATTATAAAAGGAAATTTAATTGATTTTGAAATCGAAAAAAATAGCTTTTTTAATTAAGGGTTTTAATTTATTCTTAGGGTTCCCTAATAAATACCACCCTAATAAAAACTACCTGAGGTGTTTATTATTTGGGGAGGTTAAGTATTAGGGGGAAGGGATTATATAATATATATGTACATATATATATATATAGTTTTCTATTTATCCCTATCAAATCCACGTTGTTCATGGTGAAATCATTGAATTCCCCCCATGTTCTCCCTCTGAGTCTTTGACTCGAAGGCACATTCTCCGGGATGGCACTGGGCACAGCGCTTGGGTCGGGTAACGGGTTGACCATCTTGTTTCAACCACGTGTTTGTAGTGATACATCCATGAATATCTGATTTGTTGTGTCATGTTTACTCTCTAGATTACTATATTATTGTATAACTATATATATATACCATGCATTTCATAGTCATGTATACATTCTACATCAAGAGACAAGAGAGTCCAACTGTTAGAAGCACGGGAAATCACCATCTGCTTAAATTGTGATTTCACTAAGCTATGAGTGTGATTGAGTCGGCTCAAAATCATCAGAATGTGCCCCAGTCAGACTGTTCTTTGATTCCCACTATATGAGTTCCTTCAAAATGGGGACCCCCTGAGCCACAAAGACTAATCATGTTTGATCCCGATTCAGAGAAACACCCATACATAGAGGTTTAGAGAAAACATGTACACGATTGTACATGACTAATTTGTCATGGCACACTTTCACAGATTTCAGAATCCAAAAGGATCCCCCTGCACAAAGACCGACGTTTTTTGTATGATGACTTTTTCGGCATCGTTCATCAAGGTCGCCAATTGATTCCCTCACCCGAACTGCCAGGCTATGAATTGCAGATTGCCTTCCAAGCTACCCAAACTTTATGATGTTTGAGAACACTGCTATTTATGTATATATGTTATATGTACATACATATACATACATACATATATATATATATATGAACATATGCATTCGAAAAACTTATTCTATACATATACATATACTATCTATAATATACGCATGTTGTGATGTACATTTAGCCATTTATCTACTGTTGTGAAAATGTTGTATACCCCATTTCATGGGCATGCTAATAGGAAAATGAGTTTCTGGATGTGTCTGTTCCATTCTGTTCCCATAATTTCCAGACAATAACCCCCTTCATTCGAAGATATCTGTTTTACTTGTTTTCCTAGGAAACTGAATTATAAATGGTGAGTTTTCTATATGTTCTGACGCGTGGCAGAATTTTGATAGTTCACCAGCCTGAAATAAGGTCATTATGGTGACATCGCAGTGACGTCGTTATAACTCAGCCAGATTTTAATTCGCTCCGGTGACATATATACGTATATACGTACATATATACGTATATATGTATAAATATAAATATATATATATATATATTATATATATATATATCACGCATGTGGAAAGCCGACCATTTAAAGATCTCAAGTATTATGTACATGGGCATCGGACAAGATCGGACCAAAAAACACCATTGCGCCTCGTCAGCTCGGCCGTGGGGTCACCGGTATGCGCCACCCTGCTCCCAGAGTCCACCTAGTGGCGTCCAGCTCGGCCAGCTTGGGAGAATCTACCCTCTGGTAATTTAACGTAGCTATTGAAAATGGCCATTTATAGTGGATTTACCCATTAAAGATGGTAATTTTCCATAGCTATGTTAGTTTACCGGAGGGTATTCAGATGATGGTAATGTGGGTAAAACAATGTCATGAACCACCCATGACTGGGAACGGTAAACATACCACCTTTAAAATTGTGATGACTGGGGGATGGTTTATTATTGTTTTACCCACATTAATGATACACAGTTTCCCATGGAAAAATCTCATGATGATTAATTGTCAAATTGATTCAAATAGTCATTTTTAACAATAACCCAAGCAATTGATTTTAGTTGCGATATTATGATATGACATGATATCAGGTCTAGCCGATCAAAACGGAAAAATATATTGTGGCTTCATACAAGCATTGCATATCCCTACTGTACGATATCCCACCCCCCAATCAGATAAAATCTCAAAAAATGGAACCCCAGAATTCCCCCAGATCGGCAACACTCCAGCAGGGCTTTGCCGGGGTGTCTGTGACTAGCGGGAATGCATTATTGCGGAATACACGGATAGCCTGCATATGTTCCCTTTAATCAACTAAGTCTGAAATTTCGATTTGAAGAGAAACCACCATATACCAAAAATATCCACGATGTTGCCACACATGACTATCCACGGCTGCCATGATAGCCATAACGGCCATGATGCATTCTCGCTGCCTGGAGATGCTGTCCATTCAAGGCTTTCAGCGTCACAATGTCTCCAATTCTCAGATGCCTCGAGAGCTGCAGCACAAAAAAAATGTTAGTCTATTGGACCCAATCAACCAACAGTCGTTTTTTGTCCGGATGGCAGCGGTTGTTTCTTTTGGGCAGATGTTATTATTGCATTATGACAATAACATATTCTAGCGATCCGATCAACCAGACAATCAAAGAAGAAATCCAATTGGATTGGTATCATCCACTAAATTCTGTCACAGAAGAGCTGACGACAGAGCTGCCAAAAGGAAAAGCAGCATATGACATGTTTTTCTGCACCAGGGTCAGCCCCACATCGACAAGAAGCGGGGTTGTCCAAACATGCAGTATATCCCCAAATCCACTGGCTATATCACCAGATTCCCCCTAAATGGCGAATTATAATTTCTGTGGCACTCCAAATGCTTTTCAGCTCCCCTTGGAGTGGCCACGACCCACCGGGCATGTTGGGTTTCCGACTGAGCATCTGCCTGTCGATTTGATTTTAAAAAAATGCACCCGCGCAGTCCAGCTGGAACCGTGAACATAAGCGCATGTTTGATCATATCCAAATACATTGTGTATTACATGTAAGTAATATTGTAAATAACCATATTCATCATACCATATGTATATATTAGCAGCTTAGCAGCGTAAAATAATCAGTAATGGTAATGATATATTTATATCATATCCAAATTGTGCTGCTCTTGTGTCACGATAGGCAGCTCAATTTCCCATGTTATTGTCTCCTGCCCATCCCAGCTGACCTTGGAGTCCGAATTGCCTGGGAGCAGAGACTCCAATGGTGAGACCATCGGCCCACCGTTGATATAATCTGGATACAATCTGGATAAACGAATCATTCACGAGTCTGAAACAAGGCTATCTTCAGATTGCTACCTTTAATCCATTTTAATCCCATCCCCCTCAACCCCCATTGTATGGCTACAATTATGTGGAAATTCCCCACTAAGCCATGGTTTCTAAGGGCTGTTCAATTTTAGGGGGAAGGGATTACTCATCGACCGCTTCCACTGTAGCCCAGCTGCTCGTGCTGCCCGTCTTTTCCACCAACCAATGCGACCAGGTCCCAGCAGATGCTACCTGCGGCGGCTGCCATCCACATTCCCCATCCTTTGGGGGCCCATCGCATCATATGCCATATCAATCCATATCATATGCCCATCATATCCCATGATTCATGATATATCCCATGATAATCCATTGGTATCTGATCTGATATCCCACAACCAACTGAGTCACTGAGTCCCACCTGAACCGAGCCGTTGGGATTCCCATTCAGCAAAGCATCTTGGCTCACCTCTGCGCCTGGGGATTCTTCGAAAGATGTTTTGCCATGTTTTTTGGCCCCAAACAAAAAAGGCTTGAAACCTACAGATGTTCCCACCAAATGTATCCAAATGTGGGAGGTGAAGAAGTTGAAAAAAACTCATCGAACTCATCTCCGAGATCCATAATTTAAGTGACAAGTCAAATGTTTCAGCCCATTCTCAAGTTCTTGTCTCATCATCCAAACTTGAAAGAAATGAAGCCCGACCAATGACACCATGTTGGCTTTGCTAAGACTCTTTAAGGTTCAAGAAATCCCTTTTTAATGTCTTCTTCGTTCAAATTGTTTCTTGTGCATGCATGCAACTTCCACCTATTTTTTTTCATGAGAGTCGAGCTTGCGGTGTTTTCAATTCCCATCTCTTCATACTATTGCAATATATTGCAATTATACCACCATTTCATACTGGTTGATGGTTTTAACCATCTTGAAAAATATGAGTAATATGAGTCAATGGGAAGGATGATCCCATATATGATGGAAAGTCAAAAATGTTTGAGACCACCAACCGGCATATCATTTCACATCAGTTCATTGTCATACGGGGATGGGTCAAAACCCTGGTACCTAGTGAACCCCAAAATAGCTGGTAAATGGATGTTCATCCCATTAAAAATGTATCTATAGGTATTTAACCGTACCCATACGGACATCTTTTTTAGGACTCAGCCCATCACCTCTGAGATCCCCACGGAAGGTGAAAATGGCACCTGTGGTCGTCGGCTGGCCCCCCTGGTCGATCACAAACTGGGTCTCCTGCACCGGGAAAATCTGTCGGTGCTGTCACTGGACTCAGTTGAGATCCCTGAAATCATTGGGACGTGAACCTAGACTTCACCAAAGACGTTGATTACTATACCCATTGAAAATCCTTTACTTCATTTGCTTGCGTACGTACTAAATTAAATTCATCCTATTGTAACTATGATACCTATTATATGTCATCACTATTACTCCAAAATTGCACTAATCATCATAATCATCATTACATTACTATAGCCACGTGTATAACCACAGCTATAATTCCAACTATAGTTACAACATAGCTGTCATTAATTGCTGCTATTCCAGCCCGGCCCCAACCGAGCCCCAGTTTTGAACAAAAAATCGCTCCGTCTCTTTGGAGCTGCCCACTGCATCACCTTGGCGAAAATGTGGGTAAAACACTGTCATAAACCACCCATTTTCCTGGGAATGGTAAGTTTATACCGCCTATAAAAATGGTGACTGGGGGAAGATTTATTATTGTTTTACCCACATTAATATCATTACATTATCATACTAGTGTTGTCACCTAAAGAGCATTGTCATCATTAAATATCATATGAAATTATGTCAATATGACAATTTGTCTTGCTGTCATTGTTCTGCTGGATAAATCATTGTGATGACTCCCCAAGCTGAATAGTTTGCCCATCTTGGGACAGTTTTCCCTACAATGTCCATCATGTCAGTTACGCCGCAATGAGGTCCTTGTAATTCATCCAGATTGTTGCTATCATCACTATGTAAATGTTATTGATATAGTAATCATGATATATAATACTCATATTCCAGACAGTACTCATATTGAGATAGTAATCAAGAGATACAGTAAATCTGGCATATATTATAGTTATAAATATATATATATATTCGGAAACTACATCTAAATAAAGGTTGTTTTTAATATATGAACTGGTATTTTAGACTACCTTTGGGAAGGTTTTCCTTGGCCCGCCCAGCCATTTAAACATATGGAATCTAATTTATTTAACATACCGCATACCTTTAAATATACGGATGGAACTGGTGTTTCATACGACCTCCCCAGGGCCTTGTGGTCTGGCCCGCCCTCTGTATACATATATCTATATATATATAAGCTATCTATATATATACATATTGCAAAAATCATCAAAAATCGGATTATATAAATCAAAGTTCCAAATGTAAATCGTATGATGCCATATCCACGAATGATATTCATTCTCTCTTTGAGGCAAGATGAACAGATCTAAAGCTAAACCAGAGGCTCCAGGGGGATGTTCAATATTGGAAGAAGATTATGGCCAGAAGTAATCAGTGGATTGGTTTGGAGAAAAATCTACAGGAAACCATGGTTTTCACACAATATACGGGGGTTCCACACTCAATGTTCTCATCCAATTCTGGGAAGTAAGGACTCCTTCAATCAAACTGAGGCCGCCGCAGGTACCGTCCTTTTTGACCCGCAGGTATTGGCCAGTCTGTTTGGACCTTGGTAGAAACACCAACCTGAGGACCTCAACTGCCGTTGCTTGCAACATGTTGCAACACCAACCAAAATAAAGAGGACAAATACTGCGAAAATATTGGTGATATTTGGTAACTATTGTAATTTACTTGTTTAAACTATGCATCTACTTAAAAGCATCTCGCTTGTTTGCCCAATATCAGAGACATTCTGCGCCCTATGAGCTGCTACAGTAGCACCAGGTGTCGCGAACTAACAGCCTACATCAGTCACGAAGATTCTGCTTCAAGCCGGCCAAACAGAAGACAGTAACTATCCTCGATGATCTCGGATTGTTTGATAGTGGTTGATATTGGTTGATATGGGTTATTGATGATCCTGAATCTTACCATGATACACACTCAAAAAAGGGGTGTCAATGCAAGACATCAATGAAGACCGACGAGGAAGGATCAGGGCCCTAGGAAGGATCAGGGCCAATATCTTGCCAAATGTCATCATATTTCCATACGGATGCTTACTCCCAAATCATCCCAATTAGAACCTTTTAATATTGAAAGCCGTAGTTTGGGGGATCCTCCATTTCAAGGAAACCTCCTAATATATTTCCACCTTTGATTGTCTTCACCTGCAATGATTCTCTTGGCGCTGAAGACCGCTTTGCTGCTTCGCTTCGCCCTTCAGTCCAGGCACAGGATTCGGACATTCTCTCCCAACTTGGCCGCATCATCATCACCCGTGGTGGGAGAGACCACAAATTGGGTCGCCAGTGATGCCTGGCAGACACGACCACGGCCAGTATCTTCAATGATCTGGTGATATGATTACAAACATGTCAAACATGTACAAACCACCTTATCCTGGCAGTTCGCAGTCCACACTTAAACACAGGAAACTGGAGCAGTGTCAAGACTCAAGAGGGGGCTCTCATAATCCAGTCGAAAGGGTTGCTGTGAACCATGGAGGGAGCCTTTTTCTATGCGGTCTCTGAATTTAACCGATCCACAAAAACCTGTGCCATACCTCCGAAGACCCTGCCTCCGAAGGAGCTACAAACTTGGTCTTGCCTTCAGCACCTGAGTTCCAGTGCCATACCACCTGCTATGGCTATGACTCCATGGGATCTAATGGTATCTACTGGGATCTGATCCTCAAACATCTTCACTTCAAATCTGGTGCCAAAGGCAACTGCGGAATCTGAGACTTGAAACCTTTCTTCAGGGTGATACAGTTCTGGTAAGTAGCAGGCCAATGCAAAGCAGCTCACCCTTGTTGTTCCTGATGTGGACTGGCTGCCCAGCCTGCATCATGATTGCACTGGTACCAAAACTGCCACCGCAATTAGTGCATGCACAGATTTTCTCTCTTAACCTTCTTAGAACACCAGCACTAAGTGCACCAAGAATACTTTTGTTAGATTGGATCATGAAAACACACATCTGGCATGTCTGTCCGCGACTTGGATGGGAAAATCTGAAGGAAACCCCTAGACGTGGAAAAAAACTGAAAAAAAACGATTGCAACCCTAGATTCTAGGCCCTAGATGCTCCCACCAATTGATCTCTCGACTTTCTCAACCACCGACTTGGGCATGATGGCCGAGTCGACGCCTGCATCACAGCATCTGGGTTCAAGCCCTCCGTGCCCTCGAGAGGTTCGAAGTTCCAAAACCTTGGCCCAAGTCATGTCAGTGGAATTGGGGGCTGCATCAGCAGCTTTGAGATTCAAGACATGTGTGCATCATTGTATATCTACATATATCTATATTAACATCTACATCTACATGTATATGTATATGTATATATTTGTGTGTGTGTACTGCGAGTGCTCCGGAAAAAAAAAGAAAAAGTGGTAAACACATGGTAACCCAAGGATAAACCGTAACTTTCCTGGTGGTTTCTACCGACCATGTCCGGGCTGCCCGACGCATTTGGATCAAAGGCAGTTCCATTGCCATCCGCAACCTGAACAAATGGCTTCCCAAAATGGGCATACAAATGGCTTCCAAAGTTGCCTAAGATTGTTATGTATTGTTGATATTTCTAAGCCGGACAAATTATGGAATAAACATGAATAAACCATCACATTTGGCGATACTTTCCTTTGAGACAGACTCAAATGACCAAATCTTCCACAGCCCACAAGCCCCCCAACACTCTGCTGGACATTGCTACCTCAGTTCCGCAACAAGCGAGAACAACACGTGCTGAACACGGGTCTGATGGATGATAATTATCCCATATTATCCCTATATGCATAAGTCTCTGATTTGACAGCATCTGCTCATGTTGGCTTGCTTGCCTTTTCATGCTGCATGTTCCCGTTTTTAATCCATGCTCCTTCAAAGTCCCAACACTGTTGCCTTCTTCGACTTCATTTGGGCAATGGGGAGTTCTGTTTTTGGTCATGAATCATCAAGAATCATTTTATGGGGGTCTTTTGGTCCCTTTCATGTGACACATGTCCTTGAGAGTCGAGCGCAAGCAACCACCCTTCAACCTCGCTCGCAGAGTCATCGGGCTGTTCAGCTTCACTAAAGGCTGCAGCTTCTTCTTGACCTGGACTCGGGACTGGGGACGACTGGGGCAAGGCTTCAGCGTCCAGCGTTTGGCTCCATGGATTGCTGTGATGAATTCTAGAGGAAATCAGTGTGTTTTGTTATCCATTTGCAAGTTTACCCTTGAAAGAATTCTGGGAGCTGGGTTTTCTAGGAGGAGCAAACTAAGAACTCTGAAATCTGGCTGGTGATATTGGTCCTCTTCTAACCATCATGGCTACTGATGGCTAATCACCTCCTGTGGAACCAAGAATCCAACGAAAACACGTCAAAGTTGCTTAATGATGTCAGCATCAACAAAATAGTAACCATCTGTATTCTGCGCATACCGGTGTAATATAGTGTAATTCTGGACGTACTGGTACCCGACTAAATCAATGGATTGGTTTAAGGGAAAATCTACAGGAAACCATGGTTTTTACCATCAGATATAGGGGTTTCCTGTAAATTTTCCCGTCATCCAATTCTGTGACTAAAACGTCGATGTCGATGCATGTCAATATGCTATGAAATCTCCTTTGTGAACAATTGGTCAATGTCATTATGATACAATTATGCATGTTCTGTGTTTTGTATCAGAAAGCGGTGGTGACTCACGTTTGCGACCCTATTGTGGTTTGTCTGAAAATAGGATACCACCCAAAAATTCATGGTTGATCATTGGCCACATATTTGGGGGACCGTCTGCGGCCATCCCACATTTTCTTGGCAAACCCAAGCTAGCTCCCTGTTCCATTTGGAGAGCCTCCGCAAGCTCAACTTCTGTATGCAAAGCTGCCTCAGATATAATTCGGAGTCCATGCGAAGCTTGTTGTGAGATGGGATATGCGGCAGTTGGTACCCAAAAATTTGGGTACCCTATCCAAACTCACTAGTTTTAGAAAATATATGAAAATATATCATGTTCCCATCAAAGTTGCTATGTTTGGAATGTTAAATTTAGCTAGTTTGGTTTTCTTTATTGTGTTCGTCCCACTCAAATAAGGCCATTATGAGCATGATTCGACACTTTCCTGCACAAATTCAGGGACTGGGCATATACTGGGCATCTTGTCCAAAATTTGAGTAGTATACCAGTACTCAAATACCCTCTGGTAATTTAACATAGCTATGGAAAATCACCATGCTATTAATGGGAAAATTCACTATTTCTATGGCCATTTTCAATAGCTTTTTGTATGTTTACCAGAGGGTACCCGGTGGATCCCAGCTGGGGCTCCGTCAAAGCGAGTCACCACCGACTTTCTCTTCTCCTTCTCGACCAGGGTCTTGGTCACTTTGATCCTGAAAACTCCCATGGCGGATCGAAGCATGGGATTTTTGTTGAGGCCCAACATGTTGGGAAGTTATGGAGGTATTGTTATAGGATGTTATAGGATGTTATGTGAGAAAAGTTATGGAGGTTCATCCTTCCAAAGATTCTATAAGCAGATGTTGATCCATCCCTTGTTACAGAAAGCCACTCCGCGGCCACATGCCAGCTGCACATCTTCTTCTTTTTGCCCATGACCCTCGCCTGGGGAGTCGAAACAATCCTGTGGCTTTGGAAAATTAGGGAACCCCTAAAGGCCCCAAATCTATCGATTGATTGTATTTGATTATCATGATGATCATGGTCCATACTAAAAAATCGCCATAACGGCACATCCCCTATTTTCAGACGTAGATTACGTCAATCGAGAAGCCAGGGGGGGTTGATCATTTTGACACCCATATGATTTCATAATGGGTTTACCCAAGAATCGAACACCCCAAATCCAAGGGTTGCCTTTCTCTCTGTTCAAATTGCCATGAAAATTCCATTTTCAAACACACCTAGGTTGATATACTGTAGCTAGTTATATGTCTCACTGTACCTATTCCTAGATATGTATACTTGATATGTTATTATATAACATATTATGTATGTATGTATATATATATACACCCTTGTATCCCAGTAAAATGCTTAGTGGTGTATCCTCTCCAGGGATTTCCCCCTGGGTTCAGGCACGGCTTTGAGCCGGAAGCGCTCATACCATCGTGCGATGGCCGACCTGGGATGGTAAACCCCATGCCATGAATCCTCTGTTTGGTATGGGATGGTTTTTTAGACACCCCAAAAGGTCAGATACGGTATATCTATATTTAGATGTATATTTATTATATATAATATATAATAGTATCTATCTAGTGGTATATTTGTGTGAATGGGTACGTTAGATTTTTCTGGCATGGGCTTTAGCACACGATGTGCGCTTCATGCAATCCCTCTGGGGATGGTGGATATGCTGCAAGCTCTGAGAAGCAGACGCGGCAAAGAAGAAAATGAGGTTCAGAGGCATCAGCAGGAAAAAGAGGTATCCTCAAATGGCCGGCACAGGAAAAATACACCTTTGTTTGCTGAAAACTGTATCCAGTTGCGGCTGTGTTGGGTTGTAGCTGGATTTTTTTCCAAGCAGGCAAAGAGTTGAACTTCATCACTGAAAGTTCTTGTGTCTCTATGATGCAAGTGCCAATGCCAACAAGGCATCTTCTCAAAGCAGTCTCTCTAAGACCTGCACTGTTATCTTTCTGCGTGTTGGGTTCCTCCAAATTGCTGCAATCAAGGCATATGCAGGTACATAAATGTTATGTTGCAACGTTCACTCAAAAATGCCTCGAACCCATTCTCCGCTCTTCTGATGTTCAAACTTGGAAGCAAGGAAAGTCACAACTTTGACGTGCTTTGAAAGGATCTCATGTTGACCCTCACTTTTCAAAAAATTGTCAGCCACAATGTCTGGGCAATCAGGGACTGTGTGTGTGTGTGTAAAACCTCCCCATCAGCTCATTCATCTGATGTAGATGTTTCATGGTGTTTCCTGATCGTTCTTGGCCCGTCTCGAGCTTCCGTGTGACTAGCAGTATTCTGTGTGGCTTCAAGGGTGGAGCACTCTTAGGCAAAGGATTGCAAAGGTATCCTCTGTTGATCAAACATGGTTTGCTGGAAAAATCACCATTTAGTTCATTTTACTTCAATGATTTTCCCATTTATGTAAAAGCCCATTCAGTGTGGGTATAGTCTCCAATCTGTGTTGGAAATTGTGCAGCTTGACGGATTTTGCCCCAAAATTGTGGCACCAAAGTTCCATGGTCCGAACATCGTTGTCCCCGTCAAAATTGCCACTGGGGGTATCACAGAGTCTTGGGTCAACCGGTAAACCCGCAAATATGTTTGGTTGTAAATGGCCATTATTACATTAGATGCTATAAAAACAAATTGCATCAAATTGCCCATGGTTTTAGTGATTATATAGCTATCGGTGTCAGCCATGTGCCTCCCAGTCTTTGGACGAAGCTTGGAGCAGCTGTACAAGAGACTTTGACCTTGCTGGTTTCACCACGACAAAACGATGAGAAAACCACGTGTTTTTTTGTTCAATGATTATGTATTGCTTTGCGTACAGCATGTGTCATGTCTACATTGTGTATGTGTACATATATATATACACATGTTTTTGCATTATAATACGTGTGTGTGTGTTAGTGCACTAATTATACATATTGTTACATTATGTATATATATTATATATGTCCAATATGTGTGTATACAGCACACCACACGATGTCCATGACCCGCAGCTCGGCAGCCACTGGGCCACCCCGCTTCTGCAACACATCTTCGAGGCCACGACCCAAAATGAAACGCGTGCAGTTTTCTGCCTGGCAGAAGCACGCGCGAACGGCATCTCCGAGCAAAAGAGAACGGCGAATCTCCAAGGTGTCAAATGAGTAATACGAGCAATCATGATCACAATAATGATAACAACAATAATAATGATATCAATAACAATAATAATAATAATGACAACAGCAGTAGCAAATATGATAAGAATAAGAACGAACGTATAATAGTAATACTAATGATAATAATATTAAGAATTAAAAATAGTAAACTGAGAAAATTTGCTTTAAAAAACAGGCCAACACAGCTAGGAGACTCTGGATGTTCACCAACATTCTCAACTTGACATGGAACTTGATTTGCTTGCGGAGGCTCATCGCAAAGAAAACATCATTCTTGCTTAACTCGCGTAGAGCTTCATCATCCGCATGTTTTTCTGCAAAATATGAGCAAGCATTTGTCACTTGTCAATTGTCATTCAATCTCGACACCTTGGGTTGTAATGTGGTTTACCCATATATATATATATATATTTTACATATATATATATACATATATATATATAATATAACTGGGCTATTGCCCGCTTAGCAACTGGGTCGCTCACATCCAAGTAGGCAATGGCTCCCCCTGCACCACCCTCTGGTGCCTTTGGCTCGTAGATGACAACAGGAGCTCCACCCTGATCATCGCAGAGCTAACTGGATACTCTACACGTTGTATATCATTATATATAATTACATATATACATATTACATATATATGTATATCACATATATATATGTAACCATGTATAGATAGCGAGCGAGGGAGGAGGGAGAGTGAGAGAGAGAGGGAGATTTATGTGCATATATAATATATGCGTATGTATATATATATGTATAATATTATATGTATGTGTATATATATATGTGTAAATGTACCCGCCGGCCGGCGGGTGCCGCCCAGAGGTTTATCATGGGACCAACTCTTTAGGGTTTATTTAGGGGTTGTTTAGGGTTGGTTTAGGGCTTATTCAGGTGTTATTTCTTTTTTGTTTTTACCACATTATGTTCAAGGCTTGCTTAGGGGTTCATGTCCGATTTAGGTTTTTAGTTTAGGATTTATAAGAATTATTGAGAGTTTAGGGGAAAAATGTTTTTGCAAATTATGCAAATAAGTTTTTTCTTTTGCTTCTAAGTTCAAAAAGTGCCCTACTGGGGGCCTTGCATTGCCCAAGTGCAGCCTAGAAGTGCCAGAATTGCCCAAATAAAGCCCAAAGTTCCTTGAGCCAAAATTGCCCAGATGGATCCTAGAATCGCCCTAAAATTGCCAAAATGGTTCCTTTTTGGTCCTAGGTTCGTGGGTTGCCTTTTTGTAGCCTTTTGTTTCCTTTTTGGGTTTCTGGCTTCATGGGGTCTTTGTATCTTTTTTGCGGCCTGGTTCCTGAGGTGCCCTTTTGTAGCCTTTTGTATTCCTGTGGCCTGGTTGTTTTCTGCGGCTCACCCTGTGCTTGCACGGCCTGCGCACGCGTTTGGGGTGAATAATTCTTCTTTATCGTGGTTTAGGGTTCAGAGTTTTGTGTTTTGGAAACAAGTCTGTCTCGTCAGCCAAGTTGCCATGTCATCAACATAACAACATGCAAAAAGCACTGGCCATGCACAGTCAAAATCCACTTCGCCAGGCAGCACCCCCATCCTGACCGTACGTATGTTTTTATTTTCATATATATATATATATGTATGTATATGTATATATGTGTATAGATTTATGTGTAGAATAATTATATATATATATATATATGATATGTATATATATTATAAATCTATATTGTGTATAAATATATATTATGATGATCATTACTATTATAATTATTCTATATCTGGTTATTTCGCATATATTTAATCATATCATATATATTATTGCTATATTATGTACATATACTATTATATATATATATTATAGATGTATATATATATATTATAGATGTATTCTATCAAAAATACATATTACATAATATATTGCATAATATATTGCATAATATATTGCATAATATATTGCATGCTATATACATAGTGGTGTATAGTGTTTTATATTTATGTATCTTAATTTAGACATACATATATATATATACTATGAATATATATATATATACATTATATTGATCCTCTCAACTACTATCCCCAGACCCTAGGAAACTTCATTGTAGACCCTGGATCTAGGGTCTAAAGTGGGGTCTGGAATGATAAATACCTAGGTGAT
>Ga0126342_10005589_pt1 | contig 21999 bp, 17 predicted proteins | sample Cyp1metagenome_FD_92528 | JGI IMG/M metagenome (GOLD analysis project Ga0126342, IMG submission 92528) | Coral microbial communities from Lord Howe Island, Old Settlement Bay, Australia - Cyphastrea 1 metagenome | ecosystem: Host-associated > Invertebrates > Cnidaria > Coral ... | reverse complement strand
GAGTCAGCCGCGTTTGGCCCTCTATGCAATTTGCTGCCCTTTGGACACGCATTGCAAATTTGACACCATCTTCGTCTCATGCGCACCCGGCGCCGGACCAGATGACTACTCTGGAGTGATTGCTGGATGATTCCCATTTGGACCTATCCTGACTGAGGAGCATTTGAAGCTCCCGCCTCTTGCCTCTTGTTTTCTCATCACTTTGGTGAGACGGATTTCAAGCACAAGTCTTGGTGGTTACTCGATTTACGTGTAGGCGATGACAAAAAACATCACCGGCAAAGCTTGTGCTGGGTCGTGCTGGGACCTCTTCAAGCGATAGCGTTTCTTCATTTTCCCTCCATGACTCCATGATTCTCCCATGATCAAATCAAATCGGATAAGTGAATACAAATATTATACATGACTGGTTGGTGGTTTGGAACGTTTTTTATTGTTTCATCTGTTGAGAATAATCATCCCAACTGACTAATATTTTTCAGAGGGTTTCAAACCACCAACCAGATGATAAAAGTCCGTGGTTTTTAGGAGATTGTTGAAGCAAGAGCCGGAAAAAAAAACCTACGTGGGCCCCCAAACATTCACTCTGGCCTGGTGAAGATTTGAAGCATTTTGAAGCCAATAGACAATGTTGGGATGGGTGTGGCTGAAAACGGCGAATGCGCCCCAAATTATGGCAAATAATATGGATAATGTATAGTTAATATGGTTAATAGACCAAATAATTGCAAATTATTGCAATATCAATTGGACCAGTTTTGGCAGACAGACAGGAAGATAGACATATAGACAGACAATTAGACGGATATACGGATAGCTATGTACATTATGTAACCACCAACGACCATATCATCCATAGTCCTCTAGGTACTGCATCTCTTGGTATTATTTGCTGACCCATTTGTACAGGTGTGCATAAACATGATATTCCCAGTCATTGCAATGGTTTCATGGGGGTATGATGACTAAACATTGGATTTGGGGTCTACAGTATATTCTTTTTTTAGATAATGCATATGGTATAGATTCCAAGAATCGGGACCCCAAGATATCATCCAAGTGAATGGTTGATGCTTTTTCATACTGTTTCCCCAATGGTTTGGGGGCCCATTTTAGGAAACCATCCTATTTCCCCAACTGTTCCCATTAAAATTCATAAGTGACCACAACGATGGCCTATGACTCCTAGTTCAATTCCAACTTTCTCAAAGTTTCTCAAGCCACCATTGGTGTCATGCCCAGCGGGTAGATCCCAGGGATTCCAGCGGGTCCTCGGTCCGAGGTGATGAGGGCAATGCCTCTCTACCCTTGTGCCGCCAGTCCTGTGAGGATTTCTATGGCGCTTGCAAGTACGAGGCTTGCAAAAATCCCGGATTCTCGGATCCCAGTTGGGTCCCCCAAGAAAGGATGCAGTTGAGGTTACTCTTATGGCTGCCCCATGGTGTAACTATGATTGATGTTAATTATACTATAATTATAATTAGAACTGCCTCCCTGATTCCAAGCGCCATGATACTCAGTGGTGAAACCCCACCGTAAGTGGGTCAGTTCATCCCAGCTATAGGGTAAGTAGGGGTTATCCAATTTGTGAATGGGGCTGATATCCCTGTGTATCCCAAGGCAGGTAGGGTGAACCCAATGAACCCAGGGAATAAAGGCAATGTAAAACTGGTTGGTGGTTTGGATCATTTTTTATTTTTCCATGTATTGGGAATAATGCTCCAACTGACTTTCATATTTTTTCAGAGGGGTTCAAACCACCAACCAGAAAATATGGTAGTCAACTGAAGCCAGGATCATTGGTACCAAGCAAAAGAAAATGTATTGAATCTTCCATCCCCCTCGTAATCAGCTCCCTACATGGGACCACGAAGGAAAGATGTACCATGTTCCGATGGCGTCATGAGATCAAACTCACAGCTTGTTGGATTGATTTCTTCCATAACGCAACCAATGACTCTCTGGAGGTTGTCCGAAACTGCCAAGACAATTGATTTGTGCAATATGGTTGCTTATTTTGGTTCAGGCAAGAGTGGCTTTTCATGGCTTTTCCATCAGCTAAGCACTGTGAGATCGAGCACTGCCAAAGGTTCGAAAGTTTCAGAAACTCTTCCATATCTGGTTGGCAGTTCGCAGGAGTTCGCATATGTTTGTATGCTTAATCATCATGGTTTGCCTCACTCATTCTAGACACCAGTCCAACACCGCTTGGCTCCCAAGAATTGGAACCAACAATTGACCATGCGGAAATAAGTGATGGGGAAGCTTGCTAAAGTCTGGAACACCCTTACATCGATAGCGCATGACATTTGTATGATGTTTTTTTTCGATCATATTGGAACCACAGTATCTCCATATGTTCACTATATACCTAGTACCATGCATAATAACATCTATCTAATCTATCTATCGATCTATCTATCTATGTACATATATATATATACATATCTGGTTGGTGATTTGGAACATTTTATATTTTTCCATATATTGGGAACACGAATCCCATTTGACTAATATTTTTCAGAGGGGTTAAAACCACCAATCAGATATATAGATATAGTATTCTTCTTGGCGACGAAGCTGACACAAATCTCAGTCGCCAGGCGTCCGGGGACGGTTTCTTTGATCCCTGCCGCGGCTTGGATGATGGGGATGGAGATGTGTGGCAAAAACGGAGATCTGAAAGGAGTAGAGGTGGTTTATGATAGTTTTATGTTTTAATAAGTTCACAAATGGTTGGTTTTTATGTTTTAGTACAGCAAGTTCAAAAAATGATCAAAAATGGTTCATCGATGTTCATTGTTCAATCAGTTTTTTTATGAGTGTTAAAGTGGCAATGGGGAGTGAACTGATTAAAGCTGATTGGAGCGGCGAGAATAGAGATTTAAGATTGACTGATCATGATTTTAGATGGGCAAACTGTAGATTTGGCCAGCAAATTCTGGCTGTTTTTGAACCCCAAAGACCATTGACCCAGCCAAATATCGAAAAACATAGGAATGAACAAATGCATTGAATATAGTTTGTCAAGTTATTGTATACACATGTATGTATGAATAATTAATTACGACGCATATTATATATGAATATGTATATGTGTATTATATATATATATATATCAACCTAGAACCTGCATAACTTGTGATCGAGGCGACTTCCGAGTCGCCTCGGATGGTCTCTTCATGTCCGGCGCACCCGGGCAAGATCAGCGCCTCGGTGTTTTTTTTTGGGCGAAGATCTGGCAGCGGAAACCGGGCGATGACATGGTGTAACGGAGTTGTGACATATATTGAAATATGACATATGTCTAAAACCAACAAGATGCAACAAGATTGATCTTGAGGAGGAGTACTGCGCAAGCAGTACAACTCACATGCAAACTTAGAGATAGAAGACGAGCTGGAGCCCTAGCGGAGACGATCAAACACGTCTCGAATACTCGTCATGACGAAGACATAAATTCCCAGGAGCTTAAGGCTCAACAGCACGTAGGTCAAAGGACATCCTGCACTTCAGAACTAATCAAAGAAAGCATGTCCTGCTAACTGCACACTTCCGATCCAACCAGAAGGTGAAGTCCAACAAAATTGGCATCAAATTGAACGTGCAAATGTCAATGGACATTATCCACAACATTGGACACACGGGAAAAAACCACTGGATTCACCCTGTACAGAGGATGGTCGATGAAGAGGCTAGGCAACTTACAAAACTCTCTACTATACAAGGTCATGCGACCAAATTAACAAGTGTGCACAGGTTGTGCATCAAGACACCGGACACATAGCCCCTACATATTGGTCACAAGGGACCAGCTGGGAAATCCATAAAGGTCAGTGTGTGCACCTCTCGACCCTCCACGTTTCATCGCCCCCGGTCACACAGAAACGTAGAGGATAGTCGCCGGGGACCAACAAGATCCAACAAGACTTGCTATACAGTAAACATTGGTAAATCATGGGTAAGGGATGGGTCACTGGAATCATGTTTGATGTATTTTATATGGTAGTTTCTTTGTATTTTGTTATTTGGATGCATAAATATGCATAAATAAGTACGTCTTATCCAGCTTGAAATAGGTAGATTTGGTTCCAACTGGCTGAACTGGGATTTACCCAACAGCGATGAACTTTTTTATTGTTTGACACATCTAAATTTTGACATCATGGAAGCTTTCTCGTGTTGATCTCTTGTGAAGTTTGAGCAACTTGCGTGGCCCTTTTGCGATTGCATTTGTGCCATTTCTCTGAGGATATTGGGTGAGGACCCGTGGCTTGCGCTTCACTGTCACAGTTTCCGTGCACATCAAGCCGTGCAATTGGTTAAGCAAAATCGTGATGCACAGAAATGACACTGAAGAAGTAGCTTAGCTATACGATACTCCGGCTTTTAAGAGCTGCTGAATCAAGTCCGCAGTTTTTGCTCATTTTGCAACCTGAAGGACAATGTCACCTGCGAAAATGCAGCTGGTGGCGGTATGGGCGAACAGGACGCCACAAGTTTGTTGCTCCGGCAACATGTTAGTTCTGGATGACCGATATGTTGAGTGGTGTTTTTGATCTTGGATGATCTTGGCTAATTGCTGCCTCTGTTTGATTCTAGCATCTCTTGCATAGTCTTGCTGATGCCATTGCAATCGAGCTTTGGGTCATGTCCCACTGCGTTTGAATGGGTTTGACACATTTTCACACACGCATTGAAGTCATGTAATTCTTAACAGAGTACTGACATCATTAGCAAGAAAACAGGATAAGCTACAAAGCGCACACTTGTGATGTTAAAGATCCACAGTCATACCTCGTATGAACATGTACTAACCGCTAACCAATTGTAAGGAAATTATTCATCACAATTGTCCATAGTTAAGCATAGATATACCATGTTATACCCATCTTCCTTTAGCCCTGGCCGTGATTTTCTCTGCCTGATCACCAGGCAAATCTTCGTGGAGACATTTGGCTTCTGACCCCTCCAGGTGGCGAATGTCAGTAGTAGCATTGGGGTATGGCCCTCTGGCCATAGAAATAGTTGATTTATATACCCATAAAAAAAATAGTGATTTGCCATAGTTTGTTGTATGTTTACCAAGATTGGTGTTAAATGACAGCTATACTCATGATACAAATTGTGGCAGAGGAATGGTTCTGATTGTTTATGATCATGATGTTGCAGGTTAATGATTACACGGAGTTTTGGCTCCATGATATGAGTCTGCAGATGTAAAGGCACGTGTTCCAGACTGCCAGCTTAGATTCCAGCTAAGACATGGCATCATCCCCGAGAACACTGCTGGATGCATCAGCAGCAGGTTATAGAAGGAGGTGCCTCCTAGTACTAGTGACGTTGGTTGCTCTATAATCCCCGTGAACTCTAGATATTAATTATCCCCATAAACCATCATAAACCCTAGTTATTGCAGTTACAATACTAACGTAGCCAACACAAATCAGCTATAAATTCCGTTAAATGCACATTTTTGCTCGTGAAATGGACCATACCATATTCCTATGGTTTCCTATGGTTTCTTATATGGTTCAATCCTTCCAACCCCATCTCCAGTGCTTCGCCGGTCAGGACTTGCAGTTTCTGCAGTGGTGTTGCTGCTCCTGTTGATCCTAGCCTATTTCTTGCTGGTGCCGTACCTTGGATCAAATGATAGATTTTGATCATCTGGTTGATTAAAGATTTGGATCAACGATCCTACTAAGATAAATTAAAACATATTAAAACACATAATATAACATAGATCAAAGATCTGGTTCATTAAAGATTTGGTTGATCAACAATCCTACTGAAATACATTAACATAATTAGACATACTTAAATATTAAGGGTTGATGTTATGTTGCCTTTATTTTTGTGGAGCTACGACTGCTATATGTCCGTGTGTCTGAAAATGGGGTCCCCGTAAATCTATCGGTCCATATTTTTTCTGTTAAAATCGCCATCTGGGCAGTATGCAACAATTTCGGACGTATCCATATGTTTATGTGTGCTTTCTTACCACAGGGTGATGCCACAGTTCGTTAGCAAAATTGGTTTACATATGTTTACATGGGAATTAGATCTTTACTTAAGGGGGATTAATCCCTTCCCCCTATTACTAAACCCCCCCCCCCCATAAAAAAAATAACGGACCATCTCCAATTTTGGAAAATTTCAGGTTGGCCAATTTGACTTTAAATTGATCCCCTGTAGAAAACAATTTACAACTAAAACTACTATTTGTGGGTTTCACCCCCTAATAAAAAAAGTCAACCCCGGGGTGTTTTTTATTAGTGTCCGAGAATTTTAGTTTTTTTTCTTAGGGTTTTTTAATTTAATATTGGGGGGAAGCTTCGAAATCCAATTTTTGGCAATATTTTAATTGGGATATAAAAGGAAGCTGAATTGAGTTTGAAATCGAAAATGTTTTTTTAATAAGGGTTTAAATTTATATATTAATATTATTAGGGTCCGCTTCGATATCTAATTTTTAGCAATATTTTAATTGCGTTATAAAAGGAAATTTTAATGATTTTGAAATCGGAAAAAAATGTTTTTATTTAAGGTTTAAATTTATAATCAGGGTCCGCTTCGAAATCCAATTTTTGGCAATATTTTCATGGCGTTATGAAGGAAATTTAATTGATTTTGTAATCGAAACATGTGTTTTTTAATAAGGGTTTAAATTTATATATTATTAGGGTCCGCTTTGGTTCCCTAATAATAATACCCCTCAATACTAAAAACTACCTGAGGGGGTGCGTGTTTGGTATTAGGGGGAGAGGATTATAAACCAACTTGCAGCTGGGGGTCCCACCTCTTGGAATGATGATCCCAATTGATTCATGTTTTTGGCGAAACGACGGCTCATCATGATCTCATCCTGGAGCGAAACAGTCCTACAGATTTCTATTTCGGTTCTGGGCAACTCTGTGGTTGAATGGAGAATTCAGCAGATGTTTAATGTGCACATTGTTCTTTTTTGACCTTTTTTGTGTGTGGAAAAGACCAGGTGGATTTCCGGGATGGATTTTCAATGCCACTGCAGATGTGTGTTTTCTTTCATCGCTTTATTTCTAGTGATTCTAGTGTCTCCCCCTAGCATGGGAGGATATTTGTTCGCGGTGAAACAGTGATAAGTGGCTTATATCTCAGTATCCCGATGAACCCGATGAATCCAACATTGACAATAGGCATCAATCTGCACTGTCATTCTTTCGTCCCTGCAGATGACCCACTTGCTAAAAGTACCTAAACATTCAATGTGGCCCACTAGAGCTAAGGGCTTCATTGCGGTTATTCAATCAATCTTATGGTCCAACCCAGATTCTCGGGGCCAGCTATAAAGACTTGGGTCATTATCCCAAACTGTATAGATTATTGCATCTGCCACGAAATCGGTCAATCATGATATTCAATTTTCCCCAACCAGAAAATAACCTAATATGTGTAGGATTCCGTTCACAGCCCATCTTTCCAAGCATCATTGCTGCACTGAGGTATGGTCTCCGTGCCTACGTCTCCTGGTCCCTGCGGCAATTGATTCTGGTGCCCCTGTCGTTGTTCAGGCGTGGCGAAACATGGCGCCAGTGGCACCAGGATGCTCCATGGTGCTGGTATACCTACAGAACTGGATACTGGCTGATTTTTTGGGTTGTTGATACATATTCCATACATGCAGCATATGGAATTGCAAGGTTAGATTGATACCAGGTCTGGTTATTGTGGTTGTTGGCTCAAAGTTTTTGAAACCTCCAACATCACAGGGTTTAAGAATGCATGTTTCTCGTGGACCTGTGGCCTTTTGAGACAATCCCAAATGGCAGATAACGACAGATTTTCCTGCATAAGTCCGCAACTCCTGGGGCAAATGTACCAGAAAGGATTTTCACAAGTTGCTTCGGGTAGGAAGTCACTGGCAAATGGATTCACAAATTGTGTGTGTAAGCTGCCTGCATTTCAAACCATCCGTGATTATACTCATGTGTTTGTTGGCTTTCAAGATATGAACCCGTGGCCACTGGCTGAGTATTGTAAACATGACCAGTATGTGGGTCTATTGGTAGCTCATTTGTGGTCGCCAAGTGGCCTGGTCGTGTTGCTACCCTGTTGCTGCAGAGTTTCTGCTTCCGGTTCAGGAAATTGCCTCCTTTGAGAGGCAAGCCGTGGTGATGTGAGCAGCTTTGCGTCATTCTCGTCACATGTGCATGTGGCTTTCTCGGTGATTTTTTTTGCAAATCACATATAATATAGGTTTGTTTCTGACTTTTCCCCCACAAGGAAGGGCCTTGCAGATGGTTTAGAACCCCGGTCCAACTATGGTAACTATAGACATCTATAGACTATAGACATAGAAACAGACTTAGTCTTGTTTACAGCCTACTTAGCCTACAAGTCAAATAACAACCTATCTAAGGGTGTCCCCTGCTGCATTTTGCAATTCTATTCTGGTTCATTGCTTGCTACTGCAGATGATTTCCCTTTCCTAGGCTGCAGAATGTGAATAGGTGCGAGGTTCCATAGATTTAGGTTTGTCCAAAAATGTGGCTGGTAAATATTCAACCCCACATAATCAATGAAGGCACTTTCATATACTTTCATCATTGATTGAACATCATCAGGTGCTCCCCAGGCTCTGCGAGATTTTGGAAACATCTGGAATTCTAGGAGACAAACACAGGTTGTGGGTGGTTTGTTTGACCTTATCAGTCAAGATTTCAAGCTTTATTTCTCCATGGTGTTTATTCCCACATGACATGCCATGTTTGCGAAACATCTCCCTATATGATTCCCACATATATCCCATATGCATCCCATATGCACCCGGAGATGCAGTGCCACGAGATTGGCCCTTTTTTTGCCAGGCTTGACCTGCATGTTCATTTTGGTGGGACTCTTTCTAGTGGCTGTGGTCTTCGGAATCTACTGGAGCGGTTTTTCCTCAGGGCTGATACGATGGGATAGCCCGGAAGATCTCCGGGGTCATAGGGAAACATGATGTGGAATCAAAAAAAAGGGGGGCACACAATTTTTAGAAGAACAGAAAACTGGTTTCTTTTGTTTCTCGTGAGTGCTGAGTTTGGAGGGTTGGACACGTGTTTGGGTCAGTTTTCAGGGTTGGAAGGATCTTGTTTGGAGAGTTTCCAGAGGTTTGAGAGATTTTTAGGGGTTGGCCTGGATGTCCATTTTGTTGGTCTGTCCCTTTTTCTGAGTCGCTGATAAGACTCTTGGTTCACCCGGCAGAGGTCGACATACATGTGTTGATGCAGATCATAATGACCACCAAAGATTTTGCATAGATGAGTATATACATATATATATATATAAACGATCCAAATCAGGAGGCGCATCAACTGACCGCCAGAGGAAACATTGTCAGCAACTTATGTGTGTATGTGTCAGCATTTGATTCTCCACATGTGGTTTTACAGTACTTGAAATCGATAGAAATCGATCATACTTGAGATCCACCTGGTTCCGTGGGTTTGGCAGTTGCTATTAAACATTATCTCTTGGGTGCGTGTGAAGTGTCGAGGCTGGGCGTCAAGTCAGCAAAAAAAGACTACAATCACTATTTTGGTGCGACTGCTCAAATTAAGCAGCCAGGGTTTATGAATCCTTCGAATCGACTGTGTCCCTAAAACTGGTGCATCTTACCGCCACCTTTTCGAAGTGTGATTGTGTGACCACCGGAGGCATAGAGCTGAAGCGGATGTCAAACATGGATATTGTATACCAAAATAATTAGATTCAATAGGACTCAATACATCTCAATAAACACGTATTATATATGATTACTGGTTGTTGGTTTGGAACATGAATTTTATTTTTCCATATATTGGGGATGTCATCATCCCAACTGACGAAGTCATATTTTTCAAGATGGTGTAGGTCAACCACCAACCAGATATGTTTGATGAACAAACAGCATGTTCAATATCAATTCAAGACATGGGAGCAAGATGCCAGCCGCGAGAGGAGAACTCTGCCGGGCCAGTCCTTGAGTCCCCAAGCTGAACGCGCCAGGTGAAGATATGACATTCTTTTGACCCCACAACCATGGGATTTCCTGCTAAACATCCAAGGTATCCACATGTTTAGTAGTATTAGAAAACCACAACACTATTCACCGTCACTATAGCAGGTTGATGAATTTGGGATTTTGAAAAAACATCATATTTTTCAATATTGTTTTACATAGAAGGTATGTGCACTGTTTTCATGGGAAAATGCATGGCTCCTCTGGAAGAGCATGACAAGCAGGTAATTTCTTGGTGACAAAGCGGATGAGCAGAGACAGCCATGTAGCGAACCAATATATGCACATGATTGGCGTGGGTAATGGAATGTGTAAATATATATATACACAGATGAAGTCAGTTCTTGAGGAATTCAGGTCTTGAAGATTGGACATTGGGAACCCTATTTAATGGCATGCAGTTAGTGCTTGTGTAATTTGCGGATCGGTCATTTTACCTATGGTGCCATATTTTAGGAGATGAACATCCAACTACACCAGCTGCTATTTTTCCTATGCATATCTATATATATATATATATGTACAATGTACACTGATTTTCCCGGAGCACAACTCAGGTGCTCGATTTTCTCGGGACAACAGCACAGGGCCAGGGACTTGGTATAAAGGCTATCTTCCAGTATGGAACTAGCGGCACTACACTTGTTTTTAATTGCTCATATAGAGATTGTTCCGCTTATCACTGAGTATATCTGGGTATGTTCTTTTCAGATCTTTTCACTTTCCATTCAAAGTTAGACCGACATATTGTGGTGGGAGGGTGGTTGGTTCGACTTGTATTCAGAGCGAGAGACATCATAATAGTGGGTAACAGAGTTCTTGATGGAAGATCCATGCGACATAATGCAAAACATTTGCCACCGGCTTAGTGCATTTGTTCAGTTTGCTCCTTTGTTTGATATTGAGCATGTTTGAATTTGCAAACTGTTTGTCGTGTGTTCATGCTCTGCAGTTGACATCGCAGGTCCGAGCAGTTGGTGTCATTTCCACACAACATATATATATATATATTTATAATACGTTATTTTATCTAGTTATATGTAAACACATATATAGTGTTGTATACTGTACATACAATATCAGTAATTATTTTGATATAATATGTATATATGATCACATTTGAATACAATATAGCACTGTATGTATAGTATAGTTGATGTGATACCTATATATATATACATATAGTTTAATATAATTTATTTTATTATAGGTATATATATATTAATATATATATATATGATACATATAATTTGTATGAATACTGTATGTATATATTTATAGATTCATACAAAATAACTTTAATGTAATAGTGTACATATTGTTATAAAATATGTGTATGTACATACACACACTATTATTCATTACATATGTGATACCTATAAATAAATAAATAAATAAATAAATATATATATATATATATATATATTTATGTACACATGTAAATGATGATTTTTAAAAACAGTATATAAATATGGCTTTGTCTGACAACAGGGCACGCACAGTTCTAATTGCTAGTCCAACTGGTTGGTTATGATTTTTCTCTTCGAACTAACACTTGTTAGTGATATCCCATAGTTTAATTTAGTTTAGACAGCCCCCCAAAATGATTTTGTTGGTAATATATGTATTATATTCCCATTCCATTGCGCTTCTATTCCCATTATATCCCTCTGTATTTCCATGATTTCCTATAAATTTCCATTCTCTTTGTATCCCCGTTAAAATCACCCTTTGTGCAGCACATGCTTTCACCCAGGGACAATCAGATCTTCACCGGAGAGGGCTTCAAGCCTGCGATGGCAACCAACGAGGCGCACCCGACTGGGTGATGGGAAATAAATTTGGGAAACTACGCCAGTGCCTTGCTTAGATATATTTGTTGATCTTACTTTGTTGGTTAAGACATGCTGAAACCACCAATCGACTTCTGGGTTCAGTGGCCAACAACCTTGGAAGGATCTCAATATTTGGTTTTCCGAGTCATGTGTATATCAAATTTATGAACACAAATAAACATATATCAATGTTTTTGTGTAAGGTCCCTATGAACCTATGTCAGCAGTATTTGGCATTTCGACAAAAGGATCCATAAGGTTCTGGCTGCTGTTGCACTGGCTTTGCTTGCATGGCTGCTGCAGCCCTTCATTTCGGCCGGTACTGATCATCTACTGTCATCATGCGCATGATAGTTCTGGCCAGTTCATGTAATGAGTCCACAGTGTCGTTGGGCCATTATCGTCAGGCTATCCTTTTCTTTCATTAATTTTTATCTATTGGTTTTTCTCCTCATTTTAATGTCATTGATTTTGCTGCGTATGGATCCCCAACATTTTAGTTTTTCCAGCTACTGGTCCTGGGAAATTAGGATGCCATAATCTCCATCGCCTCATTTGGCAGACCTTCTGCTGGCACCCCTCAATTTCCGCAGTGGGAAAACACTGATATGTGAGGCCTCATAGATAGCTAAGTCACCTAAATCGGCTTATACCTCCGATGACTATAGGTACTATTTTTTGTGCTTACCTATCTTATAACTGGATATAACTGGCACCCTGTATGTGATGATCAAGAAGTCTATCCATGATGAAAATCACCGCAAGCCTGGGTCGGTGGTTTCTTTTCTGCCACTGACTACTGTAGTTAGGATGATAAACACCACATTATCATTCATATAGATAAGCACATGCTATTTGCAATTGCCACGTGATCCTATTCGCGGTGATTTGTTTGAATATGTTTAGACAATTCAGAACATTCACTGTAGACTGTATAGAATCAGTATCACCCACTGTAGACTATATAATATGCCCCATTTATTTTGGGTTACCGCTAGATATCTAGAATATTTCTCACCTATTGATCGCACAACCACCATCTTCTGCTCCGAGGTGGCCGCTGGAACCGAACTGACCGATGTGTCCCTTGGGGCAGGGGGTGAGATCCGATGGTGTATTCCCATGGAGAATGATGTCACAAAACCCCTGGAAAATGCAGAGTTCACCAGGAAACATGGTGGATATATGGAATATAAATGCAAGTATGGTACAAATGTGGCAAACCCACTATATCCACTAAACCCGCTCCAACAAGGATAATTGGAGTTGAGTATATCAGATGAAATGTGGTATAATTCCTCTGTTTGAGATGACTCAATGTAACCCACCCTAAATGTTTTTCCGAATTTTCTTATGTTTTGGTTAACCACATTGCTTTCAACAACAACAAAAACAACAACTACAACAACAACACCACCAACAACAACAACAGCAACAACAACCACAACCACAACCACAACAACCACAACAACCACAACAACCACAACCACAACAACCACGACAACCACGACAACCACGACAACCACGACAACCACAACAACCACAACAACCACAACAACCACAAAGACAACCACAAAGACAACGGCAACGACACCGACAACCACAACCAGCAACCAACAACCAACAACCAACAAGCAACAACCAAAAACAACCAACAACAACCACAACAACCACAACAACTTCAACAACCACAACCAAGCAACAAACCAACAGACAGACAAACCAACCAACCCACCAACAAACCAACCAACCAGCCAGCCAGCCAGCCTGTTTGAAATCAACAGCTGTTTGTTCAACACCTTTGCCAACAGTTTAGGTGTGCTTGTCCCAACAGGGCCCTCGAGTCTCCGCACAGTTGTGGAGTTCAACAGCGTGCGCATACTGGCAAAACAACAGCCGCAGCTGACCGTCAACACAACATCTGCCATTCAACTTTACAGGGGCGGAGCTCTGCCGACCGGCATCTCCAGGGCAAACAGCACACAACAAGGAACAACTACAGCAGTGACAACAACACAAACAACAGCAGGAAAGGCCTTGACCCCAAAACATTGGGGGAGCCCCATCAACACACACCCAACAGAATGACAGACAGCACGCCACTGGCACACACACACACACACCCACACGCACACGCACACGCACACGCACACGCACACGCAAACGCACATACTGCAGATTGGGGGGTTTTGTGGAGGTACTGTTGATAGGCCTTGTCATCGCCTTGAGGGCTCCTGAGTTATTGCATCCTTAATGCAAAAGATTCCGCGTGCTGGGTTTGTGGCTTAGCCCAGCTGCCATAAATGACAGGAAATTTCTTAACGCATAGTCGAAACCAACAGTATTGTGAAAGAAGGATCACAGGATTCTTTGACATGTAAACAACCGTGTTGGAAAATATTTGCAGGTACACATCCATGGCCAGTGGATGCTTCCCTCTCTGATGCATAGCTTCGTTGGACAGAGTAGCATCAGAGAGCTCTGTCCCCCTGCATTGCACGAGTTAACAGTTGACCTGTAACTGCCTGTTTGTTATAACAGGAAACACACACACAGACACACACACACACACGCGCGCGCACACGCACACGCACACGCACAAGCGGGGAGGAAGGAAGGAGGGAGGGAACAAGAACAGCCAGCCACAACCAACAACAGGAAACAATGGAAAAACAACAAAGGCAGAGAACAGGCAGGGGGAAGCACTCAACAAGCAGGCAGAACAAAGGAAAGGAAAGGAAATGGGGGGAGGGAGGGGGGGAGAAAGCACACGGAACCCAACCCTGGCAGGCAGAAGAGCAAGAGCGCAAAGCAGAACAGGCAACAAAGCAAAACCAACCAGCAGCGAGACAATTGAATCAGGACAGCAAAAGGAAGGAACAAACACACTCTGAGGATGGGGCGAGGGAGAGAGAGGGTGTGGGGAGGGAAGAGGGGGAAGAAAGAGGAGGAAAGGAAAAGGACGGGAAGGAGAAATCTGAGACATTGGAGACACATCCATAGTTGGCGTCAAAGATTGTACAAGACCCATTGGATCACTGTCCTTGATGCATACATTACATATACCTTTTTTTTGACGCAATGTAACATTTCTTTCTTGCAAAGTAAAACCTTTTTTTATGGAACCATCCGACTCGGAACAGTCAAAGATCCATACTATCTAAACAAAAGTTCGCGCTCAGCAATTCTTAATTCGCAAGGAACCCCATGTCTATCCATGTTGGGAAGTGCACTATATGTTCATTATCGTCCCGGACGAATCGTTCCCAATATTTTTTTTGGATGGCGCGTCAGAACTGGCTGGAAGATTGACTTATATCCATTTCTATCTGGTTCTGTCCTTTTTATTTCTGTGGTCTTTACTTTCCATGCAGCTCCCCATTGTGTTGAGCCAAATTGTTACGCTCTGTTGTTCCCACCAGCGTTCATTGGTCCCCACAAATAAGCGTGTGTTCTAGACGGTGAGGGGTTGCACCCCCACTTTTGTAGATTCATCACTACGTTCATAGGGTCAGTTCCTCATCTTTTGTTGTTTTTTTTCATTATTTTTGGCGGGTGAAAAACATTTGCATATGTGTTGCTCAGGTCCCCGTTTTGGTTCCCTCAATCCAAGTCTAGACGAAGTTTTTGGTTGGTTAAATTTGGTTAAATCGCACACTTGTATGATTGGTGAAATATGTGTATCCCGGTTTGTGTTTAGACTATGGTCGGTATAACAGGATGATCATTCCCAAGGGATATGGTATCGAGGGTTTTGACCCTTCAATTCGGCTGCAACATGTTACAGCCGAGGCAAAAACGTCGGCTGGTGGCCAGCTGTGGTTGTACTGGCGGCTAAAAGTGAGTTGCCGAACGGCTGGGTGACATTCCGTCGGTTCAATGAGCATTTGAGTGAGGAAATGGTCATTGATCGTATTGTAAATTCGAGTGGCGATGTTTTTTACAAAAAAAACTATTACCTAACATGGTCATAGAATTCCATGATTGTGACGGAAATAGTTGGCGAATGTTGGCGAACAAACACACACAGCGTGGTAGGCCTGATCCAATTCATGAGGAATTTGTGACTTTTTCACCGGGATGGTAGCCCCCGTATGAACTGGGATGCTGATCACGTAGGCAAAGAGGAGGTTTGGTTGAAGGGGTTTTCAGATCGGTTACAGTGAAGGAACATTGACAAAGAAGAAAAACACAAATCCAGGATTCCATGATGTTCAAACATGTTTAGGGGATGCCTATAAATTTATCCAGTACACAAAATTTGGTTCACAGATACTGTGTAGTTTATGAATCATGTAGAAAAAACAAACATCACACCCTTAATGGAGTACTCTTTGGTGATTGGAAATGGCTATGGACAACCCCCATTTTTAATAGGTACCCATCGAACTAAATGCGGCATGGTTTCCATAGCTATGTTAAATTACCAGAGGGTAGGAGACGCAGAGTTCAAAGGTCGGAAACGTTGAATTTGCATTTTGCATCCTATGCCTTTGCATTTTGCTCACAAGGTAGAATACTAATGTTAGATTACTAAAGGTCGGGGGTTGAGCACCTAAAAATCCTAGGGTTGCAACCAATGATCGGATGTGGTCACTGTTACAAACCAGTTTAATGGGATGATATCAATCTGTATAGATTGTGATCAATCCATTAGGAATTTGGGACGGATCAACAATATACCATGAGCCACAACCATTTTCTGTGCATTGAGAGCATTGCATTCCTTTGTTGCCTGTGTTTGCATCGCATGGATCCGCTGCTGGTTGCAACAAGCTCGGAGACCAAGGCTGTCAGTTGTGTGGCACAATGAGACATTCCACCCGGACACATGGGTGAACAATGAAAACATGATCCTGAAGAATGAGTCGGCAGTTGTGCAGTATACATGCATGACAACTCTTTTATATCCGCCTGGATCCAAATGTCAAGGCTCAGGGCAGCACAGATGTTGGTAAATTTCAATATTGACCGATCTGACTGTTTGTCCAAAATTGGCCCATATCTTTAATACTGTATCAGATGTTGTAAATGGTTAATATTGACTGACTTGACTCCTTGATATGAACTTGATATGGACATTTGACCCATATTCATATCACGATTGACTGTGAGCGCTGTGTTTTTTCTGTTGCTGGTTTCAACCAACGGTCGTTTCAGTTTCCTCCCTGATGTTGGCTATGTTGGGAAGATCCAAAATGATTCAGATTTTAGAGGCAGCAACCACAGTTCTCGGTCTTGGATTTGTGGGATTTGGCTCAGGATCGCATGGGCAAGGGTGGCGAGAAGGGTAATGGTGGCGAGGGCAAAGACGGCAAAGGCAGCGAAGGTAAAGGCCTGGCCTCTGACTGCAGCATGTTTTGTTTTCTTATTGGTTTCACAATTTAAAATTGGTCCTGTAAATTTGAGCATGGGATAGCGTGACAAGACCAAAGGTATCATCACCATCGGCCATGAAGTCAACCAGCAAGATGATTTTCCTGAACCACAAAAGGCCCATGGAAAGTACAATAATTTCGGCTACGGATATCAGTAGGTCATTTGCACTGTTGAGTTCCAAATGGTCACATTCAAACTGACACGTTTTTGAGCAAGTGAGTTCTGCGGCCGTTTCACCCGAGAAAGTCGAAACGTGAGGCGAAGAGAAGGGCGCCAAGGGTACCAAGGGAGGCGCCAAGGGAGATGATGAGAAGGGTACCAAGGGAGGCGCAGCCAAAGGTGATGGAAAGGATGGCAAGGGCAAAGCTTCGCCACTTGGACAAAGATACTCGTTGCTCAACATGGTCTACACAACACCCTTAAAACACCGTTACAAAGAACAAACATGTTTACAAACACTTGCCCAGGTCAACTCAGGATCCAGCTCTTTAGATCATTTACCTTTATTTGCACGTATTAAAACTATGATTTTCCGATATCTTCAAACATGAACTAAATGATCTGTGACATAATTTATTTCTATTTTTCTGTATATAATATATATATATATATATAATAATAATGATTTTCCATGTATCGCGTTGCTCTGTTTCAGGATCGATCAGTATTTCAGATCTACGACATTTCGCATGCCGTCACCTCTCAGGAAGGGTGGCAAAGGTGCGAAAGGCGAGTTGGAAGAGGCTTTGGAGCCACTGAGCGCGGCACCGCTTGATGGTTGGTCCGTTGAGTTGGTCCTGTGGTTTATCTACAAATTAAATATATTTACAGTTATAATATATATATATATACATCAGGGGTGTATATACATAGCCATCCCCCCAAAAATGAAACAATAAGACCCGACTGAAATTGTAACAATTTACTTTTTTGGCATTTGTTTTGGTGACTGTGTTTACATTATGTATTGAATTTGTTCATGGTTTGTGTAGTTGATTGATGGGTTGATTCAGAAGTTGATCGTGTTGATAAGCAACAAACCCACATGGAGATCCTTCTAGATGGACATTTAAGCTCCAGACCCTTCGAGAGAGAACCCCGGAAATGGCGGTGAATGTCAGCCCCAAATTAATAAAATCATTAAACCCGAGACGCTGAGCCAATGGGTGTCCAGTTCCCTTAAGGGTTCTTGAGATCATGTGCCCACTGAGAAGCTGAGCCACTGAGGTCATTGCTGGAGGAAAGTCCTGAAAACATCAAAGGACTCAGCTCGTATGGCAACATGCACTCGTTGTTCTTCGAAGAAAAACTTTCAAGATGTTTGAAATTTCTCTCTTGGACTGACCCATATATAAGCATGTTTGTGTGTGTGAATATAAATATATATATATATATATTTTTGCAATTGTGTATACATATATATATACATATATATATATATGCAGATTTATTCATGGTATTTATCTACATTATCTATCTGTCTATATGTCTCTATCATTATCTATCGATCTATCTATATTTCTATTTATCTATTGATCTGTCTATATGTCTATCTGTCTATCTATCTATCTATCTACCTATCTATCTATCTATCTAGTTATCTATCTATCTATCTATCTATCTATCTGTTTTATTCTGTCTATCTGTCTATATGTATCTATCATTATCTATTGATCTATCTTTATCTCTATTTATCTATTGACCTATCTATATGTCTATCTTTCTATTGACCTATCTATATATCTATCTATCTATCTATCTACCTATCTATCTATCTATCTACCTATCTATCTATCTACCTATCTATCTATCTATCTACCTATCTATCTATCTATCTATTTATCTATCTATGTTATTCTGTCTATCTGTCTATATGTATCTATCATTATCTATCTATCTATCTATCTTTCTATCTATCTATCTATCTATCTATTTTATTCTGTCTATCTGTCTATATGTATCTATCATTATCTATCGATCTATCTTTATCTCTATTCATCTATTGACCTATCTATATGTCTATCTTTCTATTGACCTATCTATATATCTATCTATCTATCTACCTATCTATCTATATATCTATCGATCTATCTATCTATATACATACCTATCTATCTTTTTTTTTCTTATCATATCTGTCTATCTATCTATCTATCTGTTTGTATATCTATGTATCTATCTATCTATCTATCTATCTATCTATCTATCTATCTATCTAATCTATCTAATATCTTTCTTTTTTTCTTATCATATTTGTCTATCTATCTATCGATCTATCTATCTATCTATCTGTCTGTATTTCTATCTATCATCTGTCTATCTATCTATCTATCTATCTTTATTTCTTTCGTTCTTATCATATCTGTCTATCTATCTATCTGTCTGCCTGTCTGTCTGTCTGTCTGTATATCTATCTATCTATCTATCTGTCTGTCTGTCTGTCTGTCTGTCTGTATATCTATCTATCGATCTATCTATCTATCTTTCTTTCTTATCATATCTGTCTATCTATCTATCTATCTACCTATATTTGTTGATATACAATCACTTGGATGTGTATGTAAATATATATATATATATATTTTTTCATAGCCATATAGATGTAACAAAGCATGAACCATCATGAACCCAAGACCTAAGAAAACAAAATACATCTTGAGTTCTAAGGCACGTTTGTTCTCTATGCAGGTCGCCCTGATACCCAAATCGTTTTTTTCAAGTCAAATCCATAGATTGAGACCTACCAAGCTATAGATGGAGGGTCGATCAACAACCCTTTGGTTTGTTGAAAGTAGGAAGTTCCAGGCACACTTGCAGCTGATCGTGCAGTTTGGGATGTTCCCCTGCATCAACTGACCAAGGGTCCCAAATTCGTCATGCATCTTTCACGTGAACTGGTAGACACAAGCCTGGTTTACAATCACACTAAGCGAGGATGATACCCATTTATATTGTTGTACGGTTTCTACATCCTATCTATTATTTATAGTCACTATAAATTATAGTGTTATATATAATCCTTTTATAGATGATATACTATATTCCCATAGCAGGATCATACCCCTTTTGTGGCTAACGGGTGGGTCGACCCACCTCCCAGGAGATTTGAAAGGCAAAGGGAAGGGAAAAATCAAAGGAACACTGGAAGAAGTCCTGGAAGGAAGGGCGGGTGGGACCCAAGGGAGATTTAGATACATTGACATGGATAATCATGGATATATATATATACATATATATGTACAATTATATACATAGATACTATGTACATGTTTGAAGCCTATGTCTGTGACATTCATCCAATTCCAGAGATGAATTTCATAGGTCACAGGGATTACTGTATCTATCCCATTGTCTATGTCTATGTATTAATCTATCTCTATATTATAAATATTCTACACTTTCATGTTATATATCTAAATGTGGTTCATGTAATATAATGTTATATATATATATGTATACATACAGAGAGAGAGAGAGGGAGAGCCTTGGAAGCAACCGAACATGTTTGCTATCGAAGATTTTCCTTCTGGTATTTCTTTTTTTTTGTGGTGGGGGGCGACCTACTTGGAAGCTCAAGGTAGTAGAACCAAGAATCGCGACGTGGACACATCTGGACATCACATTTAGCACACCAATGGTTTCAATGGATTGCTGGATTGTCAAGAGTACAAGTTGATCAGCGGAGGTGTGGTATCCAAGCCGGTTCACCTCGTTTTCGGTAACGTTTGCACAAGTAGACCTGGCACATAGGGGTCCCTCAGAGAACCGCAGCCGCAATTTATTATGCTAAGAGATTTGAATGGGGAACTTGTTGTGCCGAAAGATAGAGCCGAAACAATCGCAACGTATTTGGAGCAAAAGCATTGGAACAACCCCTCTGAACACACTATGCCTATGATGCCCTTCAAAGATTGCAAGACCAATTCAATGTAGGACAGTTCACGCTGCTAGACTAGAATTTGACCAAGCCCTCAAAACAACAAAGAACAACAAACAAGCGGGGCCAGATGGAATTGCAATGGAACTGTTCACATGGATGGACGCAGAGAACCGAAACTTTTTCCTCAATATCATTAATCATTGGTGGCGTCACAAGCAGGCGCCGGAAAGCATTTTTCGTGCTAGGGTTGTGTCAATCTTTAAGAAGGGTAACACGGATCTTCCCGAAAACTACTGCCCTATCTCTTTGCTAACCACAATTTACAAAATGTATATATATGATCATGATCAGGAAACGTTTGCAAGTCGTACTTGAAGACCATTTGTGCGAAGCACAATATGGCTTCAGACCTTCACGAAGTACATCGCACGCTATATTTTTGACGAGTAGACTTCAAGATATTTCGGAGCAACAAGGTTCGAACATGATCCTACTCTTTCTAGATTGGGAGAAAGCTTTCGATCGGATAAAGCATGACCGGTTGTGAATAGCTTTGCAACGGCTAGGAATCCATGAGCATTTCATAGATGTGTTGCAAGATGGCTACAGTAAAGCTTCGTTCTTTGTGGAAGACGAATATGGAGCATCACAAACTAAAAAACAACAAGCAGGCATAAGGCAAGGTTGTCCTCTTTCGCCGTACTCGTATCTCTTTGTCCTTCTGATGTCTATAGTAGATGAAGATGTAAAATACCGTTTACAGAACCCACGTAACTTCAGAACCCCCAGCAGTTCCCTGCCCATACATCGGGTATACTATGCAGATGACACAATCCTCATTGCAACAAGTACCAGAGCTGCAAACAAGCAACTAGCAGAGG